>WNGL01004989.1_pt1 | contig 47968 bp, 48 predicted proteins | sample 5400591 | NCBI WGS metagenome assembly WNGL01 (sample SAMN13153377, study PRJNA577476) | soil metagenome | isolation source: 80 cm soil or saprolite under Garry oak tree replicate 1 | place: USA:California | collected 2016-06-15 | reverse complement strand
TACGGCCAGGGACCGTTCGCGCTGTCGCGCCAGCTTGGCATCACGCAGGACGAGGCGAAAGAGTTCATCCAGCAGTACTTCGCGCGCTTCCCGGGGGTGCGGGCGTGGCTCGACCGGACGGTCGCCGAGGCACGGGAGAGGGGGTATGTCGAGACACTGTTCGGAAGGCGGCGGTATATCCCAGAGCTCAAGGATCGCAACTTCAACGTCAGGGCATTCGGCGAGCGCACGGCGACGAACTCACCGCTGCAGGGGTCGGCGGCGGACCTCATCAAGATCGCCATGATCCGCATCGCTCGCGCGGTCAGGGAACGCGGCCTTGCATCGCATATGATCATCCAAGTCCATGACGAGCTTCTATTTGAGGTGCCTGAGCCGGAGCGGGAAGCCGCCACGGAGCTGGTAAAAGGCCATATGGAAACCGCAGCGACCCTGCGCGTGCCGCTCGTCGTAAGTATCGGTGTGGGAACGGATTGGGTTGATGCCAAGGGGTAAGCACGGCTCTTGCAGGAACAAGGGGCGGTGCCCACTATTGGTGGCGCCGGCCCCGAGTGGTTGCAGCCGGGTTCGGCGCCGTTTGGCGCCCGGAGGGTAAGGCATGTGACGTCGCAGCGCGGCCTTACGCTGATCGAGCTCCTCATCGTTGTGGTGATCATCGGGCTGTTGGCGGCGATCGCCATCCCGAAGTTCGCCAACACGAAGGACAAGGCGCACATCGCCTCGATGAAGACCGACCTCCGCAACCTGGCCACGGCGGAGGAGGCGTTCTTCTACGACAGCGCGACGTACACCACGAGCTTCGCGCGGATGAACAACTATACTCCGAGCGTCGGGATCACCGTGGTGGTCAACGAGGCGACCTCGAAGGGGGGCGTATTACCTGCTCGTAGATCGTCCACCGTATCGTGAGTTCGCGCGCCGCCGCGAGGGGATGTGCTTCGCCCTCGACGGCGGCGTTTGGCTGCATCGTCACACGCTGCGGGGCGAGCCGATGGTGCACCTCGTGAGCGCGGATCAAGCGCGCCTCCTGGCGCTGGGACGCGAGCTGGGAATGCGCCCGGAATGGCTGCAATACAAACCGCTGAAGGATCCGCGGACAGGAATCAGGGTGCCCGCTTGGCACTGGGACGTGTGGGGAGAGAGGCTCAGACGGCTAGACGTCCAGACGCCTGGCGGGCCGCATGGCTGAGTGGTCAGGGCGGCCTAACTCCGCACTCACTCCTGACCACGGCTGGCCGTCTCGGCGTCTAGCCGTCTGCCTGGCCCTCTACTCACTCCCGTCTCTCTCGAGTTTCGGCGCCCGCACCCCCGGCCACCAGTTCCACCTGCCGGCGATATGCATGATCGCCGGCACGAGCACCATCCGGATCAATGTCGCGTCGAGCAGCACTGCTGCCGCGAGGCCGAAGCCGATGAGCTGCACCGCGAGGACGCGCGCGAACGCGAACGTGCCGAACACGAGGATCATGATCAGCGCGGCGCTCGTGATGGTCGAGGCGGTCGCCGACAGGCCTTCCATGGTGGCGTGGTCGTTGCGGCCGGTCTTGTCGAACACCTCTTTCACGCGGGTGAGGAGGAATACCTCGTAGTCCATCGACAGGCCGAACACGATCGCGAACACCAGCACGGGGACGACCGCCCAGATCGCCTGGGTGGGGCCCTCGAGGCCGAACAGGCCGCCGCCGTAACCGTGCTGGAAGACGAGCACCGTGAGCCCGAATGCTGCACCCACCGACAGGATGTTCAGCAGCACGGCCTTGACGGGCACGAGCAGCGAGCGGAAGGCGATGAAGAGCATGATGGCCGTGATGCCCAGGACCAGCGCGACCGTGCCCGGGAACCGCGTCATCAACTCTTGCTGGGTGTCCACGTTGGACGCGGCAAATCCCGCCACCAGCACGTCTGCGCCGTTGAGGCCGCGCACGCCGTGCGCGGTGACCGCGCGCACCCGCCGCACCACGTCCATCAGTCCGGTCAGTGAGACGGTGTCGGCGGGGATGACGTCGAGCAGCGTGACGCGCTCGTCGGCGCTCAAGTATGCGTCGAAAAACTTGGCGTTCTTGGCGCGCACCTCGCCGGCGTCGCTGTAGTAGATGGCGAGCTGCAGCGTGGACATGTGGGATTTGTTCGGGGGGCTCGCGACGCCCCGGACTTCGCGCACCCGCGGGTCCTTGCGAATCGAGTCGGTGAGGGCCTTGAGTCCGGGGAGGCGGCGGCCGGAGATCGCCGATTCGCCTTCCGGGAGCTGCACCACGACGCGCACGGGCTGAATCGCGCCGCTGGCGCCCATCTCGCGCAGCGCCTGCAGGCCCCGTCCGGACTCGGACTCGGGCGGGAACCAGTTTGTGGCGGGCAGGCCGAGCCGAATCTGGGTGGCGGGGAAGGTGAGCAGCGCGATGGCCGCGCCGCCCAGCGCCACGGCCCGCCACGGGCGGTGGCCGAGCCACCGGGCCCAGCGCTCCCACCCCGTGGGCGCGTGGAACCGGGCGAGGGGGCGGGCGAGCCATTTCGGGCGGTCGATGTTGCGGCCGAGGATCGCGAGCGTCGCGGGGAGGAACGTGGTCGCGAGCAGCACGGCGACGCCCACGACGAGCAGGCCGCCCACCCCCACGGAGCGGGTGTCCGAGAGCGGCGTGGTCACGAGCGCCGCGAACCCCACGAGCACCGTCAATCCCGACGTCACAACTGCGGAGCCCGCCGTCTCGACGGTCCGGATCGCCGCGTCCATCGACGACAGCCCGCGGTTCAGCTCTTCACGGAACCGCGTCACTACGAGCAGGGAGTAGTCGATCCCCACCCCCAACCCGACCATCGTGGTGATATTGAGCACGAACACGGACATCGGCAGGTAGCGCGCGGCGAGGGTGACGAGGCCGAGGGCGATCGTGATCGCGAGCAGGCCCACGATCACGGGAAGCGTCGCGGCCACGAGGGCGCCGAACGCGACGATCAGCACCGCCAGCGTCAGGGGCAAGGCGCGCCACTCCCCGCGCTCCGTGTCCTCCGCGCTGATGGTGCGCACGTCGTGGTCGAGCGCCGGGAAGCCCGTGACCATCACGTCGAACGCGTCCGAGCCGGGCACGCGCCGCAAGGCGTCGCGGATCGCCGTGCGCAGATCGGGGACGAAGCTGGTGCTGAGCTCGCGGGTGGATTCGGGGGTGAGGGCGGCGATGAGGAACGTGGTGCGGCGGTCTTTGCTGACGAAGGTGGACTCGCCGATGGAGCGGACCGAGATCACCTGGCTGACGTACGGTCGGCGCTCGGCGGCCAGCTTGAGCGTGTCGAGCACCGCCTCGAACCGCTGGCTGGTCCAGCGGACCGGGCCGTGCACGACGATCGCCACGTAGTCGGCGAACGGGGTGGGAAACGCCTCCTTCAGGAGCTCTGTGGCGCGGCTCGATTCCGTCGTCTCGCTACCCCCGCCGCGCAGGGCCAGAACCTGCTGGACGTGGCTGGCCCGCGGCGCAAACAGCAGCGCAAGGGCCGCCCACGCCGCGATGACCCAGCCGCGCCGGCGGATGAGCGGGGCTGCGGGGAACGCGAACATTTACGTGCCAAGCATAAGCAGGCCACAATCATAGAGACGCCAAGCAGGCAAAGCTAGCGGCGCCGCGCCGCGCTTCCCGATAAATTCCGCGCATGGTCGAGCGCCGCGTATCCGCCCTCGTCGCCGCAGTGGTCGTGTTGCTCGTGTCGGCGGTGTTGTGGGATGCCTTCGTGCGTCCACCCGGTTCGCGACGTCCCGCCGCTGCCGCCGCGGGCGCACCGGCCGCGGTCGCGCCTGCCGTCGACAGCGTGGCGCCGGGCCGGCCCGCCCCACCGGAGACCGCCGTTCGGGCCGCCCCGCAACCCTCCCTCCCCCCCGACGGGGGGATGAACGGCACGAGCTACATGGTGCTGCTCGCCCGCTCGGAGGCCCGCCGCCGCATCCGCGCCAGCGCGGGACTGACGTACCTCAACGAGGTCGTCGCCGAGAGCGAAGACTCGATGCTCCACCGCTGGGACAACCGCATCCGCGACCCGGTGCGCGTCTACGTGACGCGGGGGCGGGTCGCGAACTTCCAACCGGCCTTCATAGACGCGATCCGGCGCGCGTTCCAGCAGTGGGACGACGCCGGAGTCCCGGTCCGCTTCAACCTGGACGCCGATTCCGCTGCCGCGGAAGTGCGGTTCCAATGGCGCATCCAGTTCGACGGGGAGCGCACCGGCGAGACTGAGCTGCAATGGGACGACGACGGCCGCCTGACGTCGGGCGTCGTCACGCTCGCGACCTTCGACCCGAAGGGACAGCCGCTCGGCGAAGACGACGTCCGGGTGCTGGCGTTGCACGAGATCGGCCACCTGATCGGCCTCGATCACTGCGCGGACTCGACCGCCCTCATGTTCGCGAACCCGAAGGTGCGCGCCCTCTCGGAGCGGGACATCCGGACGGCGCTGCTCCTCTACCAACTCGCCCCGGGCTCGCTGCGCTGACGCTATATTGAATTGAAAGGAAGCAGTCGGCAGGTCCTATGGCGCACCGCGGCATCATCTCCTTTCTGACACACGACGCCCCCGACGGCGGGGCGGCGACCCTCGCGCAGGTCCTCGACGCCCGGGTGCGCGACGGGGAGCTGGTGGAGCGGCTCCCTGACGGGGCGGTGCGCTGCTTCGCCTGCGGTCACCGCTGTCTCGTGAAACCCGGACGCCGCGGCATCTGCAAGGTCCGCTTCAACAAGGACGGGACCCTCTACGTCCCGGCCGGCTACGTCGCGGCGCTGCAGTGCGACCCGACCGAGAAGAAGCCATTCTTCCACGTCCTCCCCGGGTCGGACACGCTCACCTTCGGGATGCTGGGGTGCGACTTCCACTGCGGCTACTGCCAGAACTGGCTCACCAGCCAAGCGCTGCGTGACGATGCGGCGGGGGTGCTTCCGACCGACGTCGCTCCCGACGGCCTGGTGCGGCTCGCGCTGCGGCACGGGGCGAAGATGGTCGGCTCGTCGTACAACGAGCCGTTGATCACGGCGGAGTGGGCGGTCGCGGTCTTCCGGGCGGCGAAGGAGCAGGGCCTCAAGACCGCGTTCATTTCGAACGGCAACGCGACGCCCCAGGTGCTCGACTACATCCGGCCGTGGACGGATTGCTATAAGATCGACTTCAAGGCGATGGACGATAAGCGCTACCGCGAGCTCGGCGGCGTGCTGCAGCACGTGCTCGACGCGATCCGGATGGTGTACGAGCGCGGATTCTGGCTCGAGCTCGTGACGCTCGTCGTGCCCGGGTTCAACGACGACGACGGCCAGCTCAGGCGGGCCGCCGAGTACATCGCCGCCGTGTCGCCCGAGATCCCGTGGCACGTGACGGCGTTCCACAAGGACTACAAAATGACCGACCCCGACAACACGTCGGCCGAGACGCTGATTCGGGCGTGCGAGATCGGGGCGCAGGCGGGTCTCAAGTTCGTATACGCGGGCAACCTCCCCGGCCGGGTCGGCCGCTGGGAGCACACCTATTGTCCGGATTGCGACGACCGGCTGATCGAGCGCTGCGGCTACACGATCCAGCGGCAGCGGATCGGCGCGGACGGTGGCTGTCCCTCCTGCGGGCGGCGGATTCCCGGCGTTTGGTCGTAGCGGCCCTGCTGCTGCTCCAGGCTGGGTCTGGGGCTGCACTCCACACCCACGCCTCGTTCGATGCCGCCACGTTCGACCCGCTCGTGCTGGACGGCATCCGGCGGGGCGCGTATCCCGGCGGGGCACTCGTCATCGGGCGCCGCGACACGATCCTCTTCAGCAAGGGCTACGGCCGTCTCACCTGGTCCGCGTCGAGCCCCGCCGTCGATCCGGACAGCATGCTGTACGACCTCGCGTCGCTCACCAAGGCAGTCGCGACCACGACGTCGCTGATGTTGCTCGTCGAGCGGGGCCGGGTCCGCCTCGACGCGCCGGTGGCGGCGTACGTGCCGCGATTCGGTGGCGCGGGCACCGCCGGGATCACGGTGCGGCAGCTGCTGACGCACACCTCGGGGTTGCGCGCCGATCTCCCAGACGAAGAGCTCAAAGCGATCCCGGACAGTGCCGCCTTGATGCGGCGGGTGTTCTCCCAAGCGCCCCGGGTCCCGCCCGGCAGCCGCGTGATTTACAGCGATCTCAATGCGATCCTGTTGGGAGAGGTGATCGGGCGCGCGTCCGGCGAGCCGCTCGACGTGTTCGCGGCGCGGCAGCTGTTCGCGCCGCTCGGCCTGCACGAGACGATGTTCCGTCCGCCCGCGCGCCTGCGTGGGCGCATCGCGCCGACGGGACTGTGGCGGGGGCATCCCGTCGCGGGGGTGGTGAACGACGCCAGCGCGTTCAAGCTGGGCGGCGTCTCCGGCAACGCGGGCCTCTTCTCCACTGCGGCCGACGTGGCGCGGTTCGCGCAGTTGCTGCTGCGCGAGGGCACCCTTCCCGACGGGCGGCGGCTGCTCAAGGCGGAGACCGTGCGGCTGTTCACGACCAAGGCCGTGGATTTCGGGCGCGGCAGCGAGGCGCGCACGCTCGGCTGGCAGGCGCTGCCCACCGGTGAGGAAGTCTCCAGCGCCGGCACGCTGTTCGGGTCGCGCAGCTACGGCCATACCGGCTGGACGGGCACGTCGCTCTGGATCGACCCGGATCGCGACCTGTTCGTCGTGCTGCTCACGAACCGCGCGTACGCGCCGCGCGGCCGGCGCTCGTTTACGGTCTTGAAGGAAGTGCGCGGCCGCGTGGCGGACGCCGCGGCGCGCGCCTCTGATGCCCCCTGACCGGGGCTCCCGCCCCGTGCGGCCGACGTTGATCTACGACGGAGAGTGCGGCTTCTGCCGTACGTGGGTGGAACGCGTACGGCGGTGGGACCGGGAACACCGCCTCGCCGTGCTGCCGTTCCAGGACCGGACGCAGGTGGCCGCGTTCAGGATTCCGCTCCCCGCGCTCGGCGCCGCGATGCATCTCGTGCTGCCCGATGGACGCGTGTTCGCGGGGGCGGACGCGGCGCCGGAGATCCTGCGGCTCCTGCCGGGAAAGCGCTGGCTGGCAGGGGCGTTCCGGATTCCGGGCGTGTTGCCGCTGGCGCGCCGGGTGTATCGATGGATCGCGCGGCAGCGGCGCTGCCTGGTGCGCGGCCACACGGTCGACTAGGTTCGGGGAAAGAGAGTACGCTCTAGGAGATGCCCGTGACGGAACCCGCCACACTCGACGCGGCGATCGTGCGCCAGGCCTTGCGACAGGTGAAGGATCCCGAGCTCGATATGAACGTGATCGACCTCGGCTTGGTGTACGACGTCGAGGTCGCCGGGGGCGAAGTACGTGTGACGATGACGCTCACGTCGCCCGGCTGCCCGGCAGGCCCAATGATCACGAACGACGCGTACCGCGTTATCCGCGCGCTCGACGGCGTGACCGACGTGGACATCGAGATCGTGTGGGAGCCCTACTGGACGCCGGAGCGGATGGATCCCAAGGTCCGGGCGCTGATGGGGCTCTAAGCGAGCGCCGCGAGCAGCGCGTCTCCGAGCACCTGGATCTGCCAGCGCCGGAGCTCCTCCACTCGGGAGAGCCCGGCGCGGTCGGTTGGCGAGGACACGACGCGCGCCACCGCCTCGAGCGTCGGCCGGCCGCACAGCACGCCGGGGTCGAGCCCGAGCTGCGCCGCTACGCGGTTGCGCGCCGCCTTCAGCCGCTCGACGCGCTCGTCGAATGCGGGATCCCTGGGGGACCGGGCGACCCGCGCCACACGCGGCAGGTCGGCGTCGCTCAGCTCACGCGCGCGGCGGACGCCCTCGAGCAGGGCGGTGCCGTGGCGCCGGGCGAGGGTGGCGGGCAGCTGGGGGATGTGCGCGAGGTCGGTGGGCGCGCGCGGCAGCGCCTTCGCCACCGCGAGCAGCGCGTCATTCCCGATGATGCGAAACGTGGCCTTGTCCTGCTCGTCCGCGACCGCCTCCCGCCAGCGGTACAGCTCGCGCAGCGTCGCGAGCTGCCGGGGAGGCAGGGCCTTCGCGCCCTTGACGCGGAGAAACGCGTCGACCCCGTCGGGCGCCCCGGTCCAGCGCACGGCCACCAGCCGCTCGCATTCCTCCTCCGCCCACGCGAGCCGGCCCAGCGCCGTCAGCCGCTGGCGCAGCGCCGCGCGCAGCGCGGGCAAGTGCTCCGTGTCCGCGGCCGCGTAGGCCAGCATCGCGGGCGGCAGGGGCCGCCGCGACCAGTCGGCCTTTTGATGCTGCTTGGCGAGCTTCACCCCCGCGTATTTTGCGAGCAGCGCGGCGAGCCCCACGGCGGGCTCGCCGGCCAGCTGCGCCGCGATGCGCGTATCGAACAGACGCGTCGCCCGGAAGCCGTAGTCACGGTCCAGGATGCGCAGGTCGTAGTCCGCGTCGTGAAAGATTTTCTCGACTCGGGCGTCGGCGAGCAGGTCCCCCACGGGCGCGAGGTCGGCGAGCGCGAGCGGATCCACGATGGCCGTGGCCGTGGGGCTCGACAGCTGGATCAGGAAGATGCGGTCGCGGTAGCGGTGGAAGCTCGCGGCCTCGGTATCGGCGGCGACGAGCGGCTCCCGGCGGAACGCCGCAACGGCGTCGGCCAACGCCTCCGGCGTGCGGATGTAGTTAACCAGCCGTCACTCTTCCTTGCTCAATTGCTCCAGACCGGCCGCGATCTCCTCGAGCGCCTTGGCGAGCGTCCTGTAGAATTCGGGGTCCGGCGGTTGGGGCGCGCCCCCCAACGGGTCGCCCGCGCACTTGCGGGCGGCTCGCGCCGCGTGGCGGATGTAGTCGGTGGCAACCCGCATCGGCTTCCTCTGGATCGGGGCTCTGGGTGGTGGATCCGGCTCGACTGACACAAAAGATACGCGCCGCGCTGGCGCCTTGTAGGCTCGGCGACTGGCCGACGCCGCTGGAGCCCGCGCCGGCGCTCGGCCGGGCCCTCGGCCTGGCGGCGCTCGCGATCAAGCGGGAGGACCGCTCGTCCGCCCGGTGCGGCGGCAACAAAGTGCGCGGCCTCGAGTTCCTGCTCGCCGGCGTGTCCCCCCCGTCTCCGCCGTCCCTGCCGCCCGCCGGCACCGTGTTCGTGACCGTAGGTGGCACCGGGTCCACACACTGTCTCGCGACCGCCGTACACGCCGCGACCGTTTCGTGCCGCGCCGCCCTCGCCCAATTCCCTCAGCCCGACACCGCGGCAAGCCGGGCCGTGTCCGTGGCGTGCCGCGCCCGAGCGGCACTCGTCGTGCGCGCCCGCTCGCGCGCGACCCTGCCGCTCGCGGTGCTCGAGGCGTGGCGGGGTGCGCGGGCCCTGGGCCCACGCCGCTGGATCCCGGGCGGCGGCGCCCATCCCCGTGCGGTGGTGGGCCATTTCCTCGCGGGCCTCGAGCTCGCGGGGCAGGTGGATGAGCCGCCGGATGTGATCGTACTGCCGCTCGGGACGGGGGGTACCGCGGCGGGCGTGGCGCTCGCCGTCTCCGCCCTGGGCTGGCCCACGCGCGTGATGGCCGTGCGGGTCGCCCCGGCGCTCGTTGCGAACCGGTGGCGGACGGTGCGACTGGCGCGTGGCGCCGTGCGGCTGCTCAATCGTTACGGGATAGCCCCCGCGGTTCCCGCGTCACGTTCACCCCTTCCCGTCGTGGTGGTGGATGGGTTGGGCCGGGGCTACGGGCATCCGACGGCACAAGGGGAAGCGGCCCGCTTGCTCGCGGCCGAGCACGGCCTGGTCCTCGATTCCACATATGGGGCGAAGGCTCTCGGGTTCCTCATGCGACGTGCAACGTGCGACGTGCAACGTGTCGTTTTCTGGCATACGTTTGCGGTTCCCGCTCCCGAGTCCTGAGGCCCGCCGTGACCTCGCACCCGACCGTCGAGCCGGTCCGCGTGCCGGCCGGGAATGTCGAGCTCGCCGTCGAGGTCCGTGGCGAGGGGCTGCCGGTGCTGTTCGTGCACGGCTTCCCGTTCGACCGCACGATGTGGCGCCATCAGCTCGCCGCGTTGTCCCACTGGAAACGGATCGCTCCCGACCTCCGCGGAGTGGGTGGCTCCACCGCGCCGCCCGTCGCGGACGGCTACTCGGTGGGCCGCTATGCGGATGATGTGATTGCGGTGCTCGACGCACTCGGGATCGGCGACGTCGCCGTCTGCGGGCTGTCGCTGGGCGGCTACGTCGTGTTCGAGCTGCTGCGGCGGTACCCCGAGCGGGTGCGGGCCCTGATCCTCGCCGACACCCAGCCGGGCGCCGACTCGGCCGAAGCGAAGCGTGGCCGCGACGAGCTCGCGACCATGGCGGAGCGCGAGGGTCAGGACGCCGTGATCGCGCGGTTGCTGCCGCGCCTGCTCGCGCCCGCGACCGCCACCACGCAGCCCCAGATCGTGGAGCAGGTGCGGGAGATGGCGCGGCGCTGGTCCCTGCCCGGGTTCGTCGGCGCGCTCCGCGCCCTGCGCGACCGCCCCGATTCGAAGGACACGTTGCGCCGGGTGCACGTACCCACGCTCGTGCTGGTGGGGAGCGAGGACGCGATCTCGCCGCCCCCCGTCGCTCAGGCCATGGCGCAGCTGGTCCCGGGAGCGCAATTCCACGTCATCCCCGCTGCCGGTCACCTCGCGCCCCTCGAGCAACCGCTCGTGACGAGTCGGCTCTTGGGCGATTTCCTGACCGCGGTCTCCTAGACCTTCCGCCCAGCCCGGTCGGGAGGCTAGTGTTCGATATGCCCGTCCCCTCCCCCTCCCCCTCTCCCAGCGGCGACCCCTTCCGGCAGGGATTCGTCGGTTACGTGTACGTCGGCGCGCTCAAGTGGCGTGTCATGCTGCGGCTTCACCTCGAGATGGACGGGTGGCGCGGGCGCCTGTGGTTCGGCGAGGGGGGCGGCACGGAGGTCTGGGACAAGGAGGAGCTGCTCGGCCAGAGCTCGGAGGAGGTGCTGCGGCAAGCGCGCCTGCTTCCGGCCGAGGACCTGATCCGGCGGTTCCGCACCTCGGCCACCGAGCGGCGGCGGTTTTTCGCACTCCGCGCAGTGACCGACGAGTTGATCGAGCACGTCCGGGAGTTGAACCGCGCCGCGACGCGCATCGCGGCGCACGAATTAGACGGCCCGCGCGCCGTGCAGGAGATCGCCCGGCACCAGGAGCGCATGCATCTCCTGGTGGAGGGGATGCGCGACGTCGCGGGAAAAGCAGGCCGGTCTTAGGAGCTCTTGCGCTGCGGCTTCCCGGGCGGCGTGGCGCTCTGGAACACGTCCCGGTTTTTCGCGATGTAGGACTTCCATTGCGGCGGCGTGTCTTCCTCGGGGAAGATCGCGGTCACCGGGCACTCGGGCTCGCAGGCGCCGCAATCGATGCACTCGTCGGGATGGATGTACAGCATGTCCTCGCCCTCGTAGATGCAGTCCACGGGGCACACGTCCACGCACGAGCGGTCTTTTACGCCGATGCAGGGTTCCGCGATGATGTAAGGCATTCAAGCTCGCGCGCCAGGGCCGAATCGCAAACATAGATTGGGGCGTACCCCAGTCAAGGCCTGCATGCACAATGGACTCCGCGGTCGCGCGCGACGGGTGCCCCTGGTGGTCGCCGCCGGGCTCGCCGCGCTCGGCCTCGTGCCGGTCGCGAATCTCGTCAGCGGCGCTCCCTACATCCCCTGGTGGTCCGCGGCGGTCCGCGAGTGGTCCTTGACGGGCGCGGCCGTCGTCGTGGGCGCGCTCGGCCTGGCGCGACTCGGCGGCGAGCGGGTCGATCGTTGGGCCGCCCGCGCGGCCACGCTGCTGCTGCGGCCACCGCCGCGGGTCTTCCAGGCCATCGCGGCCGCCGTCGTCTTCGCGCTCACCGCGGCGTTCGCGGTATACTGCTTCGCGCGCGCGCCGTTCTCGCAGGACGAGATGGCGCAGCGGTTCCACGCGCACATCCTTCTCGCCGGCCACCTGTTCGCCCTGGGTGAGCCTCATCCGGAGTTCTTCGCCGTCACGGGCGTACTGGACCGCGCCGGGCGTTGGTACTCGATGTATCCGATCGGCGGTCCCGCCTTGCTCGCCGCCGGCATGGCGCTCCGCGCCACGTGGCTCGTCAACCCGGTCCTCACTGCCTTCACCGCCGCCGCGTTGTATCGCTTCGCGGCGGCGGCGTTCGGGGACGCGCCCGCGCGTGCGAGTGTGCTGCTGTTCGCGCTCTCGCCCTTCGTGCTCATCATGGGCGGCAGCGAGATGAACCACCCCGGTACGCTCGCGCTCGCCACGCTGACGCTCGCCGCATTGACGACATGGGTCACCGCGACCGACGGGAGGGCGGTGACGCGTGCCGCGGCGCTCATCGGTCTCGGTGTCGGGGGAATGGCCACGATTCGGCCGCTCGACGCTGCGGCCGTCGCCCTCGTGATCGGCCTGTTTCAACTGTCGGTGGCTGCCCGCGAGCGGGGACGCGCGCGCTCGCTTGTGGTGCAGTTCGCCGCCGGGGCGGTTCCGCTCGCGGGCCTGCTCTACGCCAACGCCCGGACCACGGGCCACCCGTTGCTCTTCGCGTACGAGGCGCTCTACGGGCCGGGGCACCGGCTGGGGTTCCACCCGGACCCCTACGGCGTGCCCCACACACCGGCCCATGCGCTCGTTCTCACCTCGGCCAACCTGTTGCGTCTCGACCGATACCTGTTCGAGTGGCCGCTCCCGGGCCTAGTGCCGATCGTCGCCGGCCTCGTTTCCCTGCGGCGCCCGACGCGTTGGGACTTCCTGTTGCTCGGCCTGATGGGTGCGATCCTGCTGGGGTACGCGCTGTACTGGTTCGACGGGTTTTTCGCCGGGCCGCGATTCCTGTACACGTCCGTCCCGTCCTTCATTGTCCTTGCCGCGCGCGCGCCCGGGCTTGTCGCGGAGCGCCTGCCTCCCGGCGCCCTGCGCCGGGCTGTGCTGCTGGTCGTGCCCCTCTGCCTCGTCTACGCGTGGCTCGTGCCGACCGGCGTGTCGAGCGTGCAGATGCGGGCGTACTACTACCACGCGGGGCGGACGAAGCTGAAGACGGACATCGCGGCGCAGGTCGAGGCCGCCGGCCTGAACGGCGCCCTCGTGCTGGTCCACGAGGGGTGGCGAGCGCGTCTCGAGGCGCGCCTCCGGGCCCTGGGGCTCACGCCCGGTGAGGCGTCTCGGACGCTCTCCACGTCCGACGCCTGCCAGATCCAGACGGCGCTCGATGCCGAGGACGCGCGCGCGCCCGTCGACACGACCGGACGCACCGGGCGGCTGCTCGCCGCCACACGCCCGACCGCGCCTGTGCGTCCCGTGCCGGGGCTCCAGGCCGACCAGACGTTGTTGCTCGCGGAGGGCGGGGTGCTGACGGACCGCTGTCGGCGGGAGATCGCCGCCGATTCGGCGGGGGAGACGCCGTATGCGCCCTTCCTCGCGCTGGCCGGTTTCGAGCCGGACGGGTCGCTCGGCGGGCCCGTGGTCTTCGCGCGGGATTTCGGCGCCCGCAACGAGCTGCTGCGGGCGCGCTTCCCCGGCCGGGCCTGGTTCCGCTACCGGCCCCGGCGCAGTCTGGAGGACACCACGGTGGCGATCGTTCCTTACTAGGCTGCGGCGGCCCCGGGGGGGCCGGGGGGGCCGCGCCGTTCACCCCGTGGTGCCGGTCGCCACCGGGATGAGGGTGGCGAGCGAGAGCACGGCGACGAGCCAAGCGTACTCGAGCAGCGCCGGCGTATCGGGAGCCTCCGCGGCGCGGCCCAGGGCGGCCGCGAGGCCGGCGGCGACCAGCAGCAGCGCGAGGAGGCCCTCCCCCGTCACCAGCCACATCACGGCGATGACCGCGGTCGCGAGCCAGCGCTGGTGTCGGGCGAGCGCTCGGAATCCACGGGCGCCGTCCAGCTGCCACACGGGGACGAGGTTGAAGAGATTCACCCAGGCCCCGAAGTGCGCGATCGCGCCCCAGATACCCGCACCGGTCGCGAGGTAGGCGACATACGCGGCGGCTGCGGCGCCGAGCCCCCACAGCGGTCCGGCGAGCCCGACTCGCGCATCTTCGCGCGCGCTGGCGGGATACTGCTTCAGCCGAATCACCGCGCCGAAACCGGGGATGAACATCGGCGCCGTGGCTTTGATCCCATAGCGCTGCAGCGCCTGCACGTGACCCATCTCATGGATGTAGATGGACAGGACCACGCCGAGCGCGAACTTCCACCCCCACATGGTCCAGTAGACGCCCGCCGATAGCAGCATCGAGAACAGCGTTCCGGCCTTGGTGAGGCCGAACAGCAGCAGCTTGCCCTTGGTGAGGAGCAGTCCGACCAGGAGCTTGAACTTGGAGAGCAGCACGCCCACCGCGCCCAGACCGGCCGCTCCTTTGCCCAACGCGTTCCTCTTCTCGGTACCGGTTGTGGCGGCGGGCGCCCCGGCATCGATCTCGCGGCTCAGGGCGGCGATCTTTGCCGAGATCGCGTCGTGTTGGCGGGTGTCCGGCGGCAGCAGCTCGAGCGCCTGACGCCACGCGGCGAGCGCCGCGCTCCGGTCGCGCGCTCCAGTTGCCTGATCCGCCTGCGCCGCGAGGCCCTTGAGCTCCTCGGCATGGACCAGCCAGTGGCACGCGGGACAGGCGAGCAGCGCGGGAGCGACCTCAGTGCCGCACCCGGGGCAGACAGCGACGGTCACGGCAGGGCAGCTACACCGGCGCGGTCTGCGGAGCCGCCTGATACGGACCCGTCACCCGCAGGGCCGCTCCTTTATTCAGCTTCCACGCCTCGTACAGCGCGAAACCGGCGATCAGGAGATGCAACGGGCTCGCGATCCCGATCATGACCGGCGCGGCGTAGGCGAGCACGACGAGCAGTGCGAGCGCCAGCACGATGGGCGGCCTCGTCCGGGCCGGCGGGGCGGGGCTGGACGCAGCCACGCTCGCCGGGATCGCCGCGTTGGTCGGCGCGACGCTCGGGGCGGCGAGGGCCTGCAGCGAGTCTGAGCGGGCGCGAACCTCTTTCCGCAGCTCGCGGGCGATCATCGAGCTGTCGGTCGCGACGACGGCGCTGTATGTGAGGAACATGGCGAGGACCTGATAGCGCCATCCGCCCCGGCCCTGCGAGCCTTTGCGCACGGCGCCCCCCACCATGACGCCGACCACCACGGCGACGAGGCCGAACTCGTAGCCCGTCAGGGCCTCGATGCCGAAGTACAGCCCCGCGCCGACCGCGGCCGCGAGGGCGCCGAGCCCGAGCGCCTTTGCAAGGCGGCCGCCGGCGGAGCCACGGTTCCACTCAGCCATGACCTGCCCGCGACACCGGGGGCACGTCAGGTGGCCATTCACTTCGTAGTACGAGCCCGCGATCGGCTGCTTGCACAGCGAGCAGTTGAGCCCGGCCGCGGCCGCCGGCCCGGTTCCCCCGGTGCGCTCGGCCCGGTCGAATTGGAGATTCCCGCCTGCGTCGTTCACGTCATGCCTCCCCGGAAAGGTCGGTGGGGCGCGGCGACAATCTTTTGTAACAGCGCCGGATGGCGCAATCCGAAACGTCACACCGGGCCAGAACCCATTGGAATTCCAAGAATTCCAGCACGCTAAGATACTTGTGGGTATCTGAATACGGAGTCTGGCGCTCTCGTGGCGAAAATAGATTCCGTGACGTATCGTAGATACGTATGGGTATCGTGCGCCTCAAGCGGAAGGCTGAAACGCGGGCGCTGCTGCTCGACGCCGGTCTGCGTGTGTTCGCCGAGCGCGGGCTCGAGTTCGGCTCGCTCGACGAAGTCGCCCAGTCCGCGGGCTTCACCAAGGGGGCGATCTACCGGCAGTTCCCCTCCAAGGGCGCGTTCCTCCTTGCCCTGTTCGAGCAGTACGCTGCCGTGGCGCGCGCGGGCGCGGGGGCGCGGCAGGCCCCGTGGTTCGTCCCCCTCACTATCCAGTTCGCTTCCCAGGCGATGCGCGACCCACTGCTGCGGCGCCGCTTCGCGGTTGTGCTCGCGGAAGCACCGACCGGGGGAACGGCCGAGGGTGAGCTGCTCAAGGCACTCGCGCGGGTACTGCCGGAAGCCCACACCCCCGCGAAGTCATAGCATGGGACGGCGCCTCGTCGATCTGAGTCACGAGATCGAGCATGGGATGGTCACCTACCCCGGTCTGCCGGCGCCCGTGATTGGCGACTGGCTCTCCCGAGAGGCCTCGCGAGCTCGCTATGCCGCGGGGACGACGTTCCAGATCGGGAGGATTGACCTCCTTGCCAACACCGGGACCTACATCGACGCGCCATTTCATCGCTACGAGGGCGGCAGGGATATCGCGGACTACCCGCTGGAGGCCGTCGCTGACTTGGAGGCGGTCGTCGTCCGCGCCACCGAGCGCGCCGGTCGGGCGCTCGACGTGGACGCTTTCGCGGCACGCGACCTACGCGGGAAGGCGGTGCTGGTTCACACCGGGTGGGACGTGCACTGGCGCACCGAGCGCTACGGCTCGGGCCATCCATTTCTCACGCGCGCCGCGGCCGGGCACCTCGCGTCCGCGGAGGCGGCCCTCCGCGGCTTCCGGTTCTTTGCCGCCCCCGTGAAGGTGAAGGGCGTGGGGAGCTTCCCGGTGCGGGCGTTTGGGATCGTCGCAGGCTGACCCGTTAGAGGTTCGGGTTGTTGTTCTTCTCCACGTCCGGCAGCGGCAGGCACAGCTGCGTGCCGTACGTCCCACCGCCTTTGAAGCTTGTCCCGGCCGGGGGACTGGGCAGGAACCCGAAGCGGATCACGTCGCCGAGGTGTTGTCCCTCGAGGAAGAACTCGCGGCGCCGCTGCTCGAACAGCGCCTTCTTGACGGTGTCGGCGTTGGCGCTGGTGATCGCCCCCTGACCGCCGCGCGTGCGGAAGATATTGATGATGCTGTCCGCGCTCGCATAGTCTGCAGCCGCCCAGTCGGCCTCGGCGATGATGAGCCGCGCCTCGTCCCACGACGCGAGACGGATCGGGCTCGACGGCAGCAGGTACTTGAGCTGCTGGTACAGGTGGTAGCCCGTCACGCTGTTTCGTTTCTTGTCGAAGAACGGCACGCGTGGGTCGTTCATGTTGGTGAAGACCGTGTCCAGCGTCGTGTTGTCACTCGTCTGGCTGTTCTCCTGCCAGACGCGGTTGGCGCGGCGCGTGCTGAGCGCTGACGCCGTCACGTTCTTCACGTACCCGGGAGCGACCTGCTGGGCATCCGCCTTGGCGAGCGTGAGCTGATTCATGTCCGCGTACGCGCGGGCCCGACCCACCAGCGCCATGTTCAGGACGTCAGCCTGGCCCGTTACAGTCGCTCCGGTGATGGCGTCGCTGAACGCCGCAATGGCTAGCTTGAGCACGCTATCACGCTGGATCTCGCCACCGTACACGGTCTGACGATTGGCGTCCAGCGTGGACACCACCATGGTGCAGAACCCCTCGCCCAGCAGGACGAGACTGTAACCCTCGTAGGCCTGCAGCGTGGCGATCAGCGTGTCGCGCCCGGGCACCTGCGCATCGGTCCAGCGCTGCAACAGTGAGAGCACGTTCAAAGCGGAGAAGCGCGCCGTCTGGAGCGGCGTGTACACGCCCAGTCCCACGCAGGTGTTGACCGCGTACCGGGCGTCGCTCGACGTCATCCTGCGGCGCTCGTACGGGAAGCGGTCCGCCGTCTGCGTCGCGTCGATCAGCTCGTCCGTGATCAGCCCGCCCATCACCGCGTAGGCACCCGCGGCGCACTCGAAATCGGCGATCGCGCCGTTGGCCAGTAGCAGCGCGTCTTCGGGCTTTTCGAGCTCGCTCGCCGGGATATTGCCCGGGTTTTGGACTTCCAGGGCGTTATTGAAGAGATCGCAGCCGGCCGCCGTCCCAAGGAGTCCGAGCGCAAGGATCGCGGGATGTCTCATCGGTCCCTCCTCCTCAGTAGCTCACGTTGACGGTCACGACCCACTGGGTGAGCTGCGGCAGCGTAGCCTGCTCCCAGGCGCTGAAGTTGCCCCCGCGATTTCCGCCGAGGAACATCGCCTCAGGCTCGAGGCCGGGGTAGCGCGTCCACGTATACAGGTTCCGGCCGGCGAACGACACGATGGCGCGGCTCGCTCCGAGGGCCCCCCCCCAGACCTCGGGCAGCGTGTAGGACACGGACACCTCGCGCAGCTTGAGGAAGCTCGCGTCGTTGATGTAGAAGTCGGGGATACCGTTCTGGATCTCCGCGACGCGAATCGGATCCGACCGGAAGGGCGCGAAGTCTTCCGGGCACCGGGAAAAGATCGTGCACCGCACCCGGGTGTCGCCGTCGAGCTTCTTGTATCCGGTCTTGAAGTCGAGCAGGCCGGACACCCGCAGCCGATCCGACAGGGTGACCACCGGGCTGAACGCGCCTTCGACGCTCGGGAGGGTGCGGCCGAGATAGACGTTGGGCGCGCTGCTGCACGCCACGGCGCCGCCGTTCCCATCGTCGCACATCACATTGGTGGCGTTGAGAGCGGCGTCGAATTGCGCGCTCACGACCCGTTTGGCGAACCACGAGCCGACGGGGTAGCCGACGCGATGCTCGATGAAGGTGCTCGGCGACACCGATTTGAACCCGGGCATGAGGCTCAGGATTTTGTTGCTGTTCGTGGTCAGGTTGAACGTCAGGTCCACGCTCACGGGTCCGCGGGCGTACGGGCGCGCGCGCGCGAGCAACTCGATCCCCTGGCTCACCACCGCGCCGGCGTTGAAATACTGCGAGCCTGAGAAGCCGATCGACGGCGCGACCTGGGTCTGCAGGATGTCGTTCACGGTCCGCTTGCGGTAATACGTGAACTCGACTCCCAGGCGGTCGTCCCAGAGCCCCGCGTCGAGGCCGAGCTCGATCTCCTTGCCGCGCTCGGGCTTGAGACTCGGATCGCCGATGTTGTTGGGGGTCACGGCAGGCACGTCGCCAGGACCGAGCGCACCTTGATAGTTTCGCACCGTCGCATTGTACGGCGGTGCGCGGCCCGATTCGCCGTACGCGGCGCGCAGCCGCAGCTGGTTCACGAACGGAAACTTCCAGAAGGGCTCGTCGCTCATCGCCCAGCTCGCGCTCACCTTCGGGTAATACACTCGGCTGAAGTTCCTACTGAACGTGCTCTGCTGATCCGAGCGCAGCCCCGCCGTGAGGAACAACCGGTCGCGCCATGCTATTTGCTCCTGCCCGTACGCGCCGATGCTCTTCGTCTCCTCGGGCCCGCCGGCGTTGGTGCGGGGTCCCGTGATGGCGTCGATCGCGGACAGCCCCGACGTTGGGAAGAACTGGCCGTCGGCGAACGCGGTATCGGTGACCGTGTGATAGAACTGCAGGCCGGCCGAGGAGCTGGAGCGGAGCGTGGGAGACAGGTCGAAGGCGGCCGTCGCCGCGTAATCGACCGTGGTGTAGTCGATGGCGCGGTTGGTGATCCCGATATAGCCCAGCGCGTCCGAGCCGAAGAAGATCTGCAGCGAATCGATGCGCGGCTGGTACAGCGAGTTCTCTTCGCGGGCTCGGTCCACGCCGAACGTGACCCGGTGCGTGAACGACTTCACGGGATGGTGCTGCAGCTGGATGCTGCCCGTGAACCGATCCAGCCCTTGGGAGAAGTGGTACTCCTCGTCGTAGGCCCACGGCAGGCCGCTGTGAAAGCCCAGCCGGAAGGTGCCGAGGTTCTGCGGGTTCATGTAGATCGTGGTGAACATCCGGCCGCCGCACCCCGCCTCGCAGCTCAGGTGGGTGGGCCCGCTGACGTAGCCGACGTTCGCCGCGAGGGTGACCTTGTCGCTCGGGGTCAGCGTCAGGTTGGCGCGGCCGCTGGTGTGGCGGAGGTCGTTGCTGGGCTCGGCCCCGCCCTGCATCTCCGTCCCGCCCGACACGTAATAGCGCACGGCGCTCGACCCGCCGCTCACGCTCGCTTGGTATTCGGCGACGTGTCCGGTGCGGAAGATGTCGCCCACCTGCGACTCGAGGTCCCTGAGGGTGATCCGAACCAGATTCCCCGTCCCGTTGAGCTGATAGTTCGTGGGAAACCGCCCTTCGGGGTTGCTGAAGTAGTTGATGCCCTGGCGCAGCGTGAAGTCCCACCGCGCCGTGCCTGGCGTGCCCCGCTTGGTGATGATCTGGATGACGCCGTTCGACGCCTCGGTGCCGTACAGCGTCGCGGCGGCTGGGCCCTTCACGATTTCGATGCTACCGATGTCGTCCGTGTTGAAGTCGTTGAGGCGGGAGATGGAGCGCGAGCCGAAGGCCTGGTTGATCGGCCCGGTGGCGAAATCAGCGTCCACACGGATGCCGTCCACGTAGACGAGAGGCTGGCTGGAGAGCGAAAAGCTGGAGGCGCCGCGGATGCGGATGCGAGAACCCGAGCCCACGGCGCCGGTCGCGGGCTGAACCAGCACGCCGGTCGCACGGCCGTTCAGGAGACTCTGGACATCATTGATCGGAGCAGTTTGGGTGATGCTCGCCGCGTCGATACGCGAGACCGCGTTCCCGAGCTCCCGTTGCGCCGTTGCTGCGGGCGTGCCGGTGACGACCACCCCTTCGAGCTCGAGCGCCTTCTCCTCGAGCGCGATCCGCACGTTCGCGTCGCCCACGCGGACCGTGTCCTGCGTCGCGCGGAACTGGATGCGCCGCACCTGGAGCACCGCCGTCGTGCCAGGCACGTCGGTGAAGCGGAACCGGCCGCTGGCGTTGGTGAACGTGCGGAGCGTGGTGCCGGCGACGGTGACTTGCGCGTCCGCGATGGGCGCGCCGGAAGCCCGATTCACGACGACGCCGGCAATGGGACCACCCTGGCCGAGGAGCGAGACGGGCCCGAGCAGGCCGAGGGCCAGGACGAGACGGAACGAACGGCGACGCATTCCGCGCTCCCAGAGAAGAGGAGGCTGCCTATACTACCGGCGCGCGGAATGGTCGCAAGACGCCGCCGGCACCGCCTCCCGCTCGCCGAGCTTCCGCTCGATCTCCCGCGTGATGTGCATCGAGCAGAACTTCGGCCCGCACATGGCGCAGAACTCGGCGGACTTGAAGTACTCGGCGGGCAGCGATTCGTCGTGCAGCTCACGCGCCCGCGCCGGGTCGAGCGACAGGCGGAACTGCTCGTTCCAGTCGAAGGCGAAGCGCGCCCGGGAGAGCGCGTCGTCGCGGTCGCGGGCCCCGGGGCGCCCCCGCGCGATGTCGGCGGCGTGGGCGGCGATCTTGTAGGCGATCACGCCCTCGCGCACCTCCTCGGCGTTGGGGAGGCCGAGGTGCTCCTTGCGCGTCACGTAGCACAGCATGTCCGCGCCGTACCAGCCGATCATCGCGGCGCCGATCGCGGACGTGATGTGATCGTACCCCGGGGCGACGTCCGTCACGAGCGGCCCCAGGGTGTAGAACGGCGCCTCGTGGCAGATCTCCTTCTCCTTGCGCACGTTGACCTCGATCAGCTGCATCGGAATGTGCCCAGGCCCCTCGATCATCACCTGGACATCCTGCGCCCAGGCGCGTGTCGTCAGCTCACCCAGCGTCTCGAGCTCGGCGAACTGCGCCCGGTCGTTCGCGTCGGCGAGCGAGCCCGGCCGCAGCGCGTCGCCCAGCGACAACGTGACGTCGTACTTGCGCGCGATCTCGAGGATGCGGTCGAAGTGCGTGTAGAAGGGGTTCTGCGTGTTGTGGTGCATCATCCAGTAGGCGTGCAGCGACCCGCCGCGGGACACGATCCCCGTCACCCGGCCGAGCGCGAGACCCACGTACTCCCGCAAGATGCCGCAGTGGACCGTGACATAGTCCACCCCCTGCTGGGCCTGATGCTCGACCATGGCGAGCATGTCGTCCGCGGTGAGGTCTTCCACCTGTTTCACTTCGGTGACGGCCTGGTAGATCGGCACGGTGCCGATCGGGACGGGCGAGGCGTCGATGATCGCCTGGCGGATCGCATCGATGTCGCCGCCCGTGGATAGGTCCATCACCGTATCGGCACCGTAATGCACCGCGTGGTGCAGCTTCTCGAGCTCCTGGTCGATGTTCGACTCGACGGCCGAGTTGCCGATGTTGGCGTTGATCTTGACGCGGGCCACCTTGCCGATCGCCATCGGATCGAGCCGCTTGGCCAGGTGGTTCACGTTGGCGGGAATGATCAGCCGGCCGCGGGCCACTTCGTCGCGCACGACTTGCTCCGGGAGCTCTTCCCGTTCCGCGACGCGCCGCATCTGGGGGGTGATGGCGCCCTGGCGGGCGAAATGCATCTGGGTGAGGCAGGTCATAAACCGGACTCCCTTCGCCGGTGCTAACCGGATCAGGTTCAAAGGGTGTGATCTCAGCCCGCCCGTGCTCCCGGCGGGCACCCCTGTCACGATGGAATCTAAACCGAGGCCGTGACCTTCAAGTGGCGTGATGGTGTCGCGATGCTGTCTCAAACCTCCCGAGGGGTGGGCGGGCCGTAACGCGCTGCTCGCTCGTACAGCTTCTCCCACTCGGAGCGGAGCGCGAATGGGTCGAGCCCACTCGCGCGGTCGAGGGCGAGGATCCCGTCCAGGTGGTCGACCTCGTGCTGCAGCAGCTCGGCCATCGGCCCCTCGAGTTGCATGGTGCGCTGCTTCCCTTTCAGGTCGGTATAGCTCAGCGTCACCTGGTAGGCGCGCGTGACGCGCACGAGCAGGTTGGGAAACGAGAAGCAGTCGTCCCACACGAGGAAGTCGTCCGGCCCGACGTCGCTGATCTCGGGGTTCACCATCGTCCAGCGCTGCTTGTCGACCTGGACGAACACGATGCGCACCGGGGCACCGATCTGGGGCGCCGCGAGCGCCCGGCCCATCTTGTACTTCTCCTTCGCGGCGCGCAGCGTGTCCCGCAAGTCGTCCGCGACCAACCGCGTCGCGGCCGACTTGGGATCGTGGACCCGCTCGCTGCGGGTCCGGAGGATCGGATCGCCGAGGAGGCGAATGCGCCGCAGTGCCATGGGCCGCCAATTTGGGGGTTTGGCGCCCGGCCGCAACTCGCGGTAACGTACGCCGCATGTCCCTCGCCGGCGTCGTGCTCGCGGCCGGGCGCTCCGAGCGCATGGGCTCACCCAAGGCATTGCTCGACTTCCGCGGACAGCCCTTCATTATTCGCATCCTCGAGGCGCTCGAAGCGCTGGACGTGAAGCCCCGCACCGTCGTGCTCGGTCCCGATGCGCCCCGCATCCGGCCGGCCCTCGCGGCACACGAGTGCATGATCGTGGAGAATCCGGACGTCGCGGCTGGCCCCATCGGCTCGCTCCGCGCCGCGCTCTCCGCCTTGAGGCCGGTCCGGCCCGCGGCGCTGCTGGCCTGGCCCGTGGATCTTCCACAGGTCCGGCTCACGACCATCGAGCGCCTGCTCGAGGCGTACCGTCGTACCGGCGCCCCCGCCGTGCTCCCTACCTTCGCGGAGCGCCGCGGACATCCCGTCATCTGGGATCAGAGCCTGTTCGCGGACCTGGAAACGAGCGAGACTGCGACGCGCCACGGCGCCCGCGCGGTGCTCTCCGCCCACGAAGCCGAGCTCGTCACCGTCGCGGTCGATGACCCGGCGGTGATCGACGACCTGAACACGCCTGAGGACTACGAGCGGCTGGTGCGGGAGGTAAATCGGGATATCTACTGACGGTCTGCAGTTATCAGTTGTGGGTGACGACTGAAAGCTGATGATTGACAACTACTTACGAATTCGCCCAAAAGTCTTTTACTTTAGTTGACAATCCCGAATCAGAGACTTAGGATTCGGTCCTCTATGAGCAGCACCGGTCCGCAACTTTCGGCACATAAAGGACTTCGGGGCGAGGTCCTGCTCGAGCTCAAGCGCGCGCAGCCGCTTACCGCCAAGCAGCTCGCGGAAACGCTGGGCGTCTCACCCAATGCGGTGCGCCATCACCTGAAGGAACTCGAAGCCGAGTCGCTGATCGTTTACGGTCGGGAGCAGCGCGGCGTGGGGGCGCCGACCTTCGCGTATCGGCTGAGCGCGGCGGGCGAGGCGCTGTTCCCGCGGGCTTACGAAGCGACGCTGACGCAGCTGCTCGAGCGCATGGCGGAGAAGGCGGGTCGCGGCGCGGCGGTCGAGTTGTTCGAGGATCACTACCGCGAGCTGACGCGCCGGGTTCTGGCCGAGCTCGGCGGCGCGCCGGCGCCGGAGCGCGTCGCGCTCGTGGCGCGGCTGATGAACGAGCAGGGTTATATGGCCGACTGGCAGGCGGCGGCGGGCCAGTTCCGGTTGGCCGAGCACAACTGCGCGATCCGCGCGGTGGCCGAGCGCTTTCCCGAGGTGTGCGCGGCGGAAGAGCGGTTTCTGCGGGACGTCCTGGGCGCCGCGGTCGAGCGGCGCACCCACATCGCGAGCGGCTGCAACGCGTGCGAATACGCGATCACCTTCGGCCCCGATCCCCGGCCGTCACAGGAGTGAGCATGAGCAGCGGCATCGAAGCCCAGGTTCTGCAGCCATACAAGTACGGGTTCGTCACCGACATCGAAGCCGACGTCGTGCCGCCCGGTCTGAGCGAGGACATCATCCGCCTCATCTCGGCGAAGAAGGGCGAGCCGGAGTGGATGCTCGAGTGGCGGCTCCACGCCTACAGCAACTGGCTGAAGATGCCCGAGCCTCACTGGTCGAACGTGCGGTACGGGCCGATCGACTACCAGGCGATCAGCTACTACGCGGCGCCCAAGGCCAAGCCGAAGCTCGAGAGCCTCGAGCAGGTCGATCCCAAGCTGCTCGAGACGTTCGAGAGGCTGGGGATTCCGATCGAGGAGCAGAAGCGTCTCAGCGGCGTGGCGGTGGACGCGGTGTTCGACTCGGTCTCGGTGGCCACCACGTTTCGTGAGGAGCTCGCCAAGCAGGGGATCATCTTTTGCGCGATCTCCGAAGCGATTCGCGAGCACCCCGACCTGGTCCGGACGTATCTGGGCTCGGTCGTGCCCTACAACGACAATTTCTTCGCGGCGCTGAACTCCGCGGTCTTCACGGACGGTTCGTTCGCCTACATCCCGAAAGGCGTGCGCTGCCCGCTCGAGTTGTCGACGTACTTCCGGATCAACGCGTCTGCGACGGGCCAGTTCGAGCGCACGCTGATCGTCGCGGACGCGGGGAGCCAGGTGAGCTACCTCGAGGGGTGCTCCGCGCCGATCCGGGACGAGAACCAACTGCACGCGGCCGTGGTGGAGCTCGTGGCGCTCGACGACGCGACGATCAAGTACTCGACCATCCAGAACTGGTATCCGGGCGACGAGGAGGGCCGCGGCGGGATCTACAACTTCGTGACGAAGCGGGGGAAGTGCCTCGGTCGGAACTCCAAGATCTCCTGGACCCAGGTGGAAACCGGCTCCGCGATCACCTGGAAGTACCCGGGCTGCATCCTCCAGGGGGACCACTCGATCGGTGAGTTCTACTCGGTGGCCGTGACCAACCACCGCCAGCAGGCGGACACGGGCACCAAGATGATCCACATCGGGAAAGACACCCGCTCGACGATCGTGTCGAAGGGTATCTCGGCGGGCCGTGGCCAGAACACCTACCGCGGCCTGGTGAAGATCCTCAAGGGCGCCGAGCGCGCGCGGAACTACTCGCAGTGCGACTCGATGCTCATCGGGGACCGGTGCGGCGCGCACACGTTCCCCTATATCGACGTGCGCAACAGCACCGCGATCATGGAGCACGAGGCGTCCACGTCGAAGATCGGCGAGGACCAGATCTTCTATGCGAAGCAGCGGGGCCTGTCGGCCGAAGACGCGGTGTCGATGATCGTCAACGGCTTCTGCAAGGAAGTCTTCAAGGAGCTGCCGATGGAATTCGCGGTTGAGGCTCAGCGCCTGTTGGGGATCAGCCTCGAGGGCAGCGTCGGATAACGGAGACCGGATGACCGACAATTTGCTCGAGATCAAGAACCTCCACGCCAGCGTCGAGGGCCGCGAGATCCTGCGCGGGGTCGACCTGGCGGTGAACCTCGGCGAGGTGCACGCGATCATGGGCCCCAACGGCTCCGGGAAGAGCACGCTCGCGCAGGTGCTCGCCGGCCATCCCGCTTACACCGTCACCGCGGGCGCCGTGTTGTACCAGGGGAGGGACCTCCTCGCCATGACCCCCGAGGAGCGGGCCCGCGAGGGCGTGTTCCTCGCCTTCCAGTACCCGGTCGCCATCCGCGGCATCACCAACGCCTACTTCTTGCGCGCTGCGGTGAACGCCATCCGCAAGCACCGGGGCCAGGAGGAGCTCGGGCCCGTGGAGTTCATGGACGCGCTCGCAGAGAAGCTGAAGGCGATCGGTTGGGACGACGGCTACCTGGGGCGGCCGGTGAACGAGGGCTTCTCGGGCGGCGAGAAGAAGCGCAACGAGATCCTGCAGCTCGCGGTGCTCGAGCCGAAGCTCGCGATTCTCGACGAGACGGATTCCGGGCTCGACATCGACGCGCTCAAGACGGTGGCGCATACCGTCGAACAGCTGCGTCGCCCCGACAACGCCACGGTGCTGGTGACGCATTACTACCGCATCCTCACCCACATCCAGCCGGACTTCGTGCACGTGCTCTCGGCCGGCCGCATCGTGAAGTCGGGCGGCAAGGAGCTCGCGCTCGAGCTCGAGGAAAAGGGCTACGACTGGCTCCGCGAGGCGGCGGTCGCATGACGCAGCGCGAAGACGTCAAAGAGCGCTACGTCGCCGACTTCCGGGCGTTCGCCGGCAATGGCGCCGCCGGCGCGCCCGCGTGGCTCAGGGAGATCCGCGAGGGGGCGATCGCCCGTTTCGCGGAGCTCGGCTTCCCGACGATGAAACAAGAGGAGTGGCGCTTCACGAGCGTCGCGCCGATCGCCGAGACGCGGTTCGCCCTCGCGCGGCCGGGTGGGCCCCCGCCCCCGGGGCCGGCGTCGCGCGCCATCGATCGCTTCGTGCCCCGGGGCGCGACCCATCGGCGGCTCGTGTTCGTCAACGGCCGGCACGTCCCGGCCCTGTCGGCGATCGACGGGTTGCCCGCCGGCGTGACGGCTCTGAGCCTCGCCGAGGCTTGCCGCCGCGACGGCGAGCTGGTGCGGCGCCACCTGGGACGCTACGCCGGGGATACCCGCAACGCCTTTACGGCGCTGAACACGGCGTTCCTGGACGACGGCGCGTTCGTCCACGTGCGACCCGGCGTCGTCTGGGACGAGCCGCTGTACCTCGTCTTCGTCGCCGCACCCGGGCAGGGGTCGGAACCGCCGGTTTCCCACCCCCGGAACGTCGTGGTCATCGGGAGCGGCGCCAGTGCGGCCGTCGTCGAGAGCTACGTCGGGCTGGCGGACGACGTGTACTGGACCAACGCGGTGACCGAGCTCGTGGTCGGGGAGGGCGCGCGCGCCGAGTACTGCCGCGTGCAGCGGGAGAGTCGCGAGGCGTACCACGTGGCCGCGACCCATGCGCACCAGGAGCGCGACAGCGTGCTGGGCCTCCACACGGTCGCGCTCGGCGGCGCGCTGTCCCGTCACGACGTCGAGACCGTGCTCGCCGGCGCCGGCGGCCACCTCACGCTGAACGGCTTGTACCTGCTCGCCGGCGGCCAGCACGCCGATCACCACACGGTGATCGATCACGCGCAACCGCACTGCGAGAGCCACGAGTACTTCAACGGCGTGCTCGACGACCGGGCGCGCGGGGTGTTCACCGGGCGCATCATCGTCCGGCCGGGCGCCCAGCGCACCGACTCGAAACAGACGAACAACAATCTGCTGCTCTCGACCGAGGCGCGCGCCGACAGCCAGCCGCAACTCGAGATCCGCGCCGACGACGTGAAGTGCACCCACGGCTCCACGGTGGGCCCGATCGACGAGGCGCAGCTCTTCTATCTGTGCAGCCGGGGCCTGTCGCCCGACACCGCGCGGGGCCTCCTCACCTACGGGTTCGGCACCGAGATCCTGGGCCGGATGCGGGTGACGGAGGTGCGGTCCCAGCTCGATTACGTCGTGCGCGCCTGGCTGGCCCGGAGCGGCGAGCGGCGGAGGGCCGCATGATGCTCGACGCCGCCCGCCTCCGCGCTGACTTCCCCCTGCTGGAGCGGCGGGAGAACGGTCGCCGGCTGGTGTACCTGGACAACGCGGCGACGACGCAGAAGCCCGAGGCGGTGCTCGCTGCGATCGCCGGCTACTACCGCACCACCAACGCCAACGTGCACCGCGGCGCGTACGGTCTCGCGATCCGCGCCACCGAGGCCTACGAGGCGGCGCGCGAGAAGGTCGCAACCTTCGTGCACGCCTGGGCGCCCGAGGCCGTGGTGTTCACGCGGGGGACGACCGAGGCCCTCAACCTGGTCGCCGGCTCTTACGGCCGCGCCAATGTCCGTCCGGGCGACACGGTGGTCGTGACCGCGATGGACCATCACTCGAACCTCGTGCCGTGGCAGATCCTCTGCCAGGAGAAGGGCGCCACGCTGCGCATGGTCGAGATCACCGAGGACGGGCGGATCGATCTGTCGGACTTTGGGCGGGCGCTCGAGCGGCGGCCCAAGATCGTCGCTTTCCCCTACGTCTCGAACGCCCTCGGCACGGTGAATCCCGCGGCGGCGCTCGCGAAGCTCGCGCACGCGGTCGGGGCGGCCGTGGTGGTCGACGGGGCGCAGTCCACGCCACACCTGCGCGTGGACGTGCAGGAGCTCGACTGCGACTTCTATGCGCTCTCGGGTCACAAGATGCTCGGGCCGATGGGCTCGGGCGCGCTGGTCGCGAAGCCGGCGCTGCTCGACGCGATGCCGCCCTACCACGGCGGCGGGGAGATGATCTCGCGGGTGTTCGACGACCACTCTACCTACAACAAGATCCCGCATAAGTTCGAGGCGGGCACGCCGAACGTGGAGGGCGCGGTCGGCCTCGCCGCGGCGATCGACTACCTCGAGGACGTCGGCCCGGAGCGGATCGCCGAGCACGAGCAAACGCTCGCCAAGGCGGCGATCGAGAAGCTCACGCAGATCGAGGGCCTGACGGTGTACGGCCCCCGCGACCACCGCGCGGGCGTCGTGTCGTTCACCTACGGCGACATCCACCCGCACGACATCGCGACCATCCTCGATCAGGATGGGATCTGCATCCGCGCCGGGCACCACTGCACCCAGCCGTTGATGCGCCGCCTCAACGTCGCCGCCACGGCGCGCGCTTCGTTCTATCTCTACAACGAGCTGGACGACGTCGACGCCCTGGCGGCGTCGCTCGTCAAGGCGGGAGCGCTGTTTGGATATGTCCCCGCCTGAGCCCAAGCTCAGCTCGCTGTACCAGGAGCTGATCCTCGACCACTACCGGCGCCCCCGCAACAAGGGGGCGCTCGAGGGCGCGACCCACGCCGTGTCGCTCAACAATCCCCTGTGTGGGGACGAGATCGACCTGCAGCTGCGTGTGGACGGGGACGTGATCCGCGAGGTGCGCTTCGTGGGACGGGGGTGCTCGATCAGCCAGGCATCGGCGTCGATGATGACCCAGCTGGTCAAGGACAAGTCAGTTCCGCAGGCGGTGGCACTCGCCGACCGCATGAGCGCGATGATGCGCGGCGACGAGACCGCGGCGCGCGACAAGGCGCTGGGCGACCTGCGGGCGCTCGCCGGAGTCTGCAAATTCCCGGTGCGCATCAAGTGCGCGCTGCTGCCCTGGAACGCCCTGACGGACGCGGTAAAACCCTCCTGACGAGGCTAGATTAGCCTCGCCACATGACTACCTCTGCTCACACCCCCGCCCCGATTCTGGTGCTCGATCGGGTGACGAAGCGCTTCGCGGGTCACACCGCCGTGGACGGCCTGTCGCTCTCGGTCTCCCCCGGCGCGATCTACGGCCTGCTCGGGCCGAACGGCGCCGGCAAGACGACGACGATCCGCATGATCATGGACATCATCGAACCGGATGAAGGGACCGTGCGGCTGTTCGGCGAGCGGGGCGGCGGGCGAGCGCACTCGGCCCGGATCGGCTATCTCCCCGAGGAGCGTGGCCTGTACCGCAGGATGCGCGTGCTCGACGTGATCGTATTCCTCGCCGAGATGAAGGGCGTCGAGCGGCGCGCGGCCCGGGCCAAGGCGACCCGCTGGCTCGAGCGGCTGGGCCTGGAGCAGTGGCGGCTGCGGCGCATCGACGAGCTGTCGAAGGGGATGCAGCAGAAGGTGCAGTTCATTTCCACCATCCTGCACGAGCCCGAGCTGGTCATTCTGGACGAGCCGTTCGCGGGCCTCGATCCCGTGAATGCGCAGGTGCTGAAGGACGCCGTGCTCGAGCTCACCCGGCGGGGGGGCACCGTCCTGTTCTCGACCCACATCATGGAGCAGGCCGAGAAGCTGTGCGACGAGCTCTGTATCATCGCGCGCGGTCGGCGGCTCGTGGAAGGCCCGCTCGCCGACATCAAGCGGACGCGCGGCGGACAGCATCTCATCGTCGGCTTCGACGGCGGCACCGGGGCGGGGGCGGCGGCGGACGTGTTCGCGGACAAGCGGGTCGTCAAGCAAGCCGACGACTATGGTCACTATGCCGAGCTCGAGCTCGAGCCGGGAGCGGACCCGCAAGAGATCCTCCAGCGCCTGGTCGCGTCCGGCGCCCGGCTGTCGCGGTTCGAGCTGCAGGAGCCCTCGCTCAACAAGATCTTCATCGATCTCGTGGGCCCGGAGGCGGCGCGGGCGGAGGTGCGGCCGGATGCGTAAGGTGTGGGCGGTCGTCCGGCGCGAATTCGTGGAGCGGATTCGCAGCAGGTGGTTCTGGGTCATGGCGCTGCTCGGCCCGCTGTTCTTCGCCGCGGTGTTTCTGCTGCCCGCCCTCCTGGCCCGCGGCGGGGGCGTCACACGGATCGTCGTGGTGGACGGAACGACGGGCCCGGTGGGGGCGCGGATCACCCAGCTCCTCGACGGCAGCCGCGTGTTTCGGGCCGAGCGCATCGCGGCCGGCAGCGCGGTCCTCGACTCGCTCGCGGCGGAAGTGGGGAAGAAGCGGCTCAGCGGTTTTCTCATCGTGACCGATGCGGCCGTGGACTCGGGCAGGGCGGAATACCGCGGGTCGAACGTCACGGGGCTCGCGACGATCGGAGCACTCGAGCGTACCATTGGCGAGGTCGTAACCGCGGTGCGGCTGGAGCGCGCGGGCGTGGATCCGCGCGTGGTCACGCGGGCGCGCATCCCGGTGCACCTCGAGACCAAGAAGATCACGGGCGGGAAGACCACCGGCGAGAACGCCGCGCAGTCATTCTCACTCGCCTACTTCATGGGGATCATTCTGTACAGCGCGATTCTCCTCTACGGCATCAACGTGATGAGCTCCGTGCTGGAGGAGAAGACGACGCGTATCGTGGAGGTGCTGGTCTCGTCGTTGCGGCCGTTTCAGCTGATGCTCGGGAAGGTGCTGGGCGTCGGGGCGGTATCGGTGTTCCAGTTCCTCATCTGGGGCGCCTCCGCCCGGCTCCTCCTCGCCTGGCGGCCGGCCTTCCTCGGGGCCAGCGGCATGGGCGAGGCGGAGCAGGTGTTTCAGGTACCCCACGTCGGCGCCGCCACCGCCGCCCTCTTCATCATTTATTTCCTGGGCGGCTTCTTCCTGTATTCCGCCATGTTTGCGGCGGTGGGTGCCATGTCGTCGAGCGAGCAGGAGGCCCGTCAGGCGCAGCAGCCGGTCGCGTGGCTGCTCGTCCTGTCGTTCGTCAGCATGTTCGGCATGCTGAACGACCCAAGCTCCGCCTTCGCGGTGACGCTGTCGCTCGTGCCGTTCAGCGCTCCCATCGCCATGCCGGTGCGGTGGGCGGCGGGGACGCTGCCGGCGTACGAGATCGCACTGTCGCTGACCATCCTGGCGGCGGCGATCGTCGGGATCACATGGGTCGCGGCGAGGATTTACAGGGTGGGCATGCTGATGACGGGGAAGCGGCCGAATTTGCGGGAACTGGTGCGCTGGGTCAGAACTGCTTAGGGACAGGCAAAGACTAGACCGCACAGACGCGCCGTGGTAGACAGGGAGTTGCGAGTAGACAGGGTACGACACGCAAGAGAATGGTGCCGTACCCCGTGTTGCTTGTGCTCATGTTTCAGTACGATGCCCATGCACCATACGCTCAAGGCCTGGCAGCACGCGCAGCGACTTGCCGTCGAGTGCGCAAAGGCCGCCAACAAATTCCCCGATTTCGAGCAGGGAGCCCTAGCCGACCAGTTGCGACGGGCCTGCTACAGCATTCCTTTGAACATCGCAGAGGGCACGACCCGAAAAGGGACGCGCGACTACCGGAGATTCTTGGATACCGCCTGGGGGTCGTTGGCGGAGGTGCAGTCGGCGCTCGCCATCGCGCACGATGTGGGCTATCTAGAGCCGGTTGAGTTCGGGCGACTCGAGGCGCTAGGCAATCGAAACCAGCAAGACATTGTTCGGGCTACTACGAAAGATCAGCCAAGTATCGGATCGGCCCAAACCCCGTTGACTGTTCGCCGCGGCGCGTCTGTGCGCCTAGCCTTTGCCTTGCCCGTTCACGTAGTTTGTCTCACATGTCCTTCGTGATCGTCGTCGGCGCCGGCCACGCCGGTTCCGAGGCCGCCGTGATGGCCGCGAGGATGGGCGCCCGCACGCTTCTCCTCACCTCCAACCTCGACACGATCGGCCAAATGTCCTGCAATCCCGCCATCGGCGGGATCGCCAAGGGCACCGTGGTGCGGGAGATCGACGCGATGGGCGGCATCATGGGACGCGCCACCGACCGCGCGACGATCCAGTTCCGCATGCTGAACCGCTCCAAGGGTCCGGCCGTGTGGGCGCCGCGGGCGCAGTGCGACCGCACCCTGTACCGCCGCGCCGTGCGGCAGCTGCTCGAGGGCTTCCCCAGTCTCGAGCTGGCGCAGGGGATGGTGAGCCGGCTGCTCATCGAGGGCACCGCCGCCCGCGGCGTCGAAACCGCCGACGGCCGCCGCCACACGGCCCGGGCGGTCATCATCACCGCGGGCACGTTCCTGCGCGGCCGCATTCATGTGGGCACCGACACGCAGATCCCGGCCGGTCGCGCGGGCGATCAGCCCGCCGTTGATATTGCACAACACATTGAAGCGCTTGGACTTACGGTAGCCCGCTTCAAGACCGGTACGCCACCGCGCGTCGACGGCCGCACCGTCGATTGGTGCCAGGTCGTGCGCCAGGACGGCGACGGGACCAGCTACCGCTTTTCCTTCTACGAGCGGGTCGAGCTGCCGCGCCAGGTGCCGTGCTGGATCACGTGGGCGGGTGAGGCAGTGAAGGAGATCATCCGTCGCCATTTGCGCGAGTCGGCTTTGTACGGCGGCGCGATCAGCGGCCGGGGGCCGCGCTACTGCCCGTCGGTCGAGGATAAGATCGTCAAGTTCCCGGATGCCGCACGCCACCAGGTGTTTCTTGAGCCCGAGGGGCTCGATACGCACGAGCTGTACGTGAACGGGCTGTCCACTTCCCTGCCCGTCCCCGTGCAACTCGAGTTCCTGCACGCCGTCCCCGGCCTCGAGCGGGCCAAGATGACGCGCCCAGGGTACGCGATCGAGTACGACTACTATCCGCCCGACCAGCTCACTCCGTGGCTTGAGACGAAGGCCATTGAGCACCTGTTCTTCGCGGGACAGATCAACGGAACCACCGGGTACGAGGAAGCGGGGGCGCAGGGGCTCGTGGCGGGGATCAACGCGGTGCGTCGCATCCACGGTCGCGAACCCGTGATCCTCGGCCGCGACGACGCGTACGTCGGCGTGCTCGTGGATGACCTGGTGACGCGGGGCGTGGATGAGCCGTACCGCCTGTTCACGTCGCGCTCCGAGTTCCGGCTCCTGTTGCGGCAGGACAACGCGCTGCGGCGGCTGGTCCCCCTCGCGGAGCGGCTCGGGCTGCTCACGGCGGCGGAGCTGCGCGTGGCGGAGCGGCGCCTGCGCGACGAGGAGGAGTTGCTCACGCGGGCCCGCGCCACCACGATCAGCCCGGAAGCGGCGGCGTCCGTGCTGGCCGCGACCGGGACGAGCTTGGCCGAGCCCGAGCGCGTGGCGAACGTCGCGCGGCGGCCGGGTGTGTCACTGAGCGCGCTGCTGGCAGCGGCCCACGTCCCTGTGGCGTACCCGGACGAGATCGTCGCGAGCGCGGAGGTCGAGCTCAAGTACGACGGGTATCTGGCGCGCGAGCGGGAGGCGGCGGCGCGGCTCGCGGAGCTGGCGTCGTTCGCGCTGCCCGCCGACCTGCCCTACCCCGACCTCAAGAGCCTCGCGACCGAAGCGCGTCAGAAGCTCGACCGCGTCCGGCCCACGTCGCTGGCGCAAGCGGCACGGATTCCGGGGGTGTCGCCGAGCGATCTCCACAACCTGGTCATCGAAACGACGCGGTGGCGCCGTCGCGTGGCCTAAGCCATGTGTTTAAGGTCGCTTGATAGGCGGTATGTTTCACGTGAAACTGGTCGTTTCACGTGAAACTCGCTCTTTACCTTGCGGGTACTAAGCCGTATATTCTCAACCTCGTAGCGCGGTAGCTATATAACACATTGATAACAAATAACTTATAAGATGCCTCGCATCATCGCGATTGCGAACCAAAAAGGCGGGGTCGGCAAAACGACGACGGCCGTTAATCTCGCCGCGTCGCTCGCCACCGCAGAGCGGAAGACGTTGCTCGTCGACGGCGATCCGCAGGCCAACTCGACGAGCGGCGTCGGCATCGAGCGCGATCGCATTCGCTACTCGCTGTACGATGCGCTGCTCGACGGCCGCGCCCTCACCGACGCCCGCTTCCCGCACGTGCACTTTCCCTACCTCGACGTCATTCCCGCGACCCAGGACCTGGTCGGCGCCGAGGTCGAGCTGGTCAACCGGCAGGCGCGCGAGACGATGATGCGGCGCGCGCTGCGCAACATCCGCGACGAGTACCAGTACGTCATCATCGACTGCCCGCCTTCGCTCGGGCTGCTCACCCTCAACATGCTCACGGCGGCCGACAGCGTCCTCATTCCCATCCAGTGTGAGTATTACGCGCTCGAGGGCCTGTCCCAGCTCTTGAACACCGTGAAGCTCGTGCAGCGGAACTTCAATCCCGCGCTCGCGATCGACGGCGTGCTGCTGACGATGTACGATGCGCGGCTCAATCTCTCGAAGCAGGTTGCCGACGAGGCGAAGGAATACTTCGGCTCGCAGATGTTCGGCATCACGATCCCGCGCAACGTGCGGCTCGCCGAGGCGCCGAGCTTCGGCAAGCCGATCCTCTTATATGACGTGCAGTCGGTGGGCGCGAAGAGTTACCTGGCGGTGGCGCAGGAGTTGATTCGCCGCGTCGAGCGCGGCGCCGGTTCGGTGTCGCTCGCTTCCCCTGCGTCCCCTCCCCGTCCCCCTCCCCCGCCCGCCGCTGAACCCCTGCCGGAGGTGCGCGCATGACGGAAACCATCGCAGGTCGCCGTCGTCTTGGCCGGGGGCTCGAGGCCCTGCTGGGACCCACCCGCGAGGAAGCCGAGCGCGAGGGTAGCCTCGTCGAGCTGGCGATCGCCGACATCCGCCCCAACCCGTACCAGCCCCGCCGCGACGTCGATGCGGCGGCGCTCGAGGAGCTCACCGCCTCGATCCGCAAGGCCGGCCTGCTGCAGCCGGTCGTCGTGCGGCAGGCGCCCGCGGGCGGCGGGGGCGGGGGCGGGAACGGCGGCTATGAGCTCATCGCCGGCGAGCGACGGCTGCGTGCCTGCCAGGCGCTCGGCTGGGAGAAGATCCCGGCGGTGAAGCGTGAGGTCGACGATCGTACCGTGCTGACGCTCGCGCTGGTCGAGAACCTGCAGCGCGACGATCTGTCGCCGGTGGATGAGGCGCGCGGCTACGAGCGCTTGATCGCGGAGTTCAACCTCACCCAGCAGGACGTGGCGGATGCGGTGGGGCGCGATCGCTCCACCGTCGCCAACGCGCTCCGGCTCCTCAAGCTGCCGCCGGCGGTGCTCGCGCTGCTGCACGAGGGCGGCCTGTCGGTCGGCCACGCGCGTGCGCTGCTCGCGCTCGACGATCCGCGTGTGGCGACGTCGCTCGCGAAAGAGGCCGTGGAGCTGGGCCTGTCGGTACGCGACATGGAAGACCGCGTGCGCGGCGGCCGGGCGCCGGTGCGCCGGCCGCGCATGAAGAAGGGCATGGGACAGGCGCCCGAGGTGCGGCGCATCGAGGACGCGCTGCGTCGGCGGCTGGGCACCGACGTGCGCGTCACCCTCCGCGCCAAGGGGAAGGGGCAGATCCACCTCAACTTCTATTCGAATGACGACCTCGCGCGCCTCTTGGAGCTGATCCTCGGTGCGTCGTTCGACGGATGAAGAAGAAGAAAAAGGATCGCCGCGTCACGATCGTCGTCCATACGGATGGCGAGCTCGAGTCCCGTCAGTGGCGTGTGCCGCTCTGGGCCTTCGAGGCGGGGAAGTGGGGAGCGCTCGTCATGGCGCTGCTGGTCGTCCTCTTCTTCGCGTTCGCAGGCCCGATCTCTCGCGCGGCCGCGCGGGTGCCGGGCCTGGAGCGCGAGGTGGTGCGGCCCGAGGAGGAGAACGGCCGGGTGCAGCAGCTCGCAGCCGCGCTGAACCGGGCGGAAGCGAACTATCAGGAGCTGCGCCAGCTGCTCGGCGTGAAGGCGCCGCGCGAAAAGGTCGCGGTCACCACGGACCTGCAGCGCGCCACCGCCGTGCGCGCCCGACCGCCGGCCGCGTTGGCCCGCTACGAGTCGGGATTATCGGAGCCCGGGCACTGGCCCCTCGATCTCCCGGGGTTCGTCACGCGCGGCCAGGTGCGCGCCGGCGATCCCGCCGAGTCGCATCCGGGGATCGACATTGCGGTGCCCGCTGGCACGCCGGTGCGCGCCGCGGGCGGTGGCGTCGTGGAGGCGGCAGGAGCCGACTCCGCGTACGGATTGTTCGTGCTCTTGCGGCACAGCGGGGGGTATGAGACGATGTATGGACACGCGTCGCGGCTGCTCGTGCACGAAGGCGACTCGGTGCAGGCGGGGCAGGTGATCGCCCTCTCCGGCAGCTCGGGACGGTCCACCGCGCCGCACCTCCACTTTGAAATCCGTCGCGAGGGGAAGTCGCTCGACCCCCTCACGGTCGTGAAACAGGAGAACTGACATGGCGATCTTCACCGAGAAGGGACACGGCGCGCCAGAAGGGGAATCCGGTCTTTCCATCATCGGGACCGGGATGCGGGTCGTCGGTGACATCACCGCCGAAGGCGTCGTGAAGATCGAGGGGACGGTGGTCGGCACCGTGCGCGCCGGCCGGCAGGTGCTGGTGGGGAAGGGCGGTGAGGTCGAGGGTGACGTGATCTCACGGGAAGCGATCATCGGGGGCGAGGTGCGCGGCAGCATCCGCGCCGACGAACGGGTGGAGATCCAGTCGACCAGCGTCGTGCATGGGGACATCGCCGCGAAGCGGCTGCTGGTACAGGAGGGCGGCGAGATCAACGGGGTCGTCCGGATGGGGGAGGGCGCCCTTGAGGCCGAACCCGTCCAGAAAGCGGGATCCGAGAGGTCGTACTGAGCTTGGTGGGAGATATCCACACGCTGGCGTTTCTCGCGTGTGGATTTTTTATGTCCCTTGTGGTCAATGTGTTACGACAATGGGCATGTGGGAATCTCATGTCACTGTCAGTATTCTGGTGAGATAATGTCGCCATACTGGCGGCTGCGGCTCTCCTGATGGACCTGGCCGAACTGGTCGCCCACCTCGACGGCTACCTGCGCGTCGCGGCAGTCCCTGATGCCCCGGAAGCCCTGAACGGGCTGCAGGTCGCGAACTCCGGGACGGTCACTCGGATCGCCGCCGCCGTGGACCTGTGCGAGGCGACGGTGCGGATGGCGGTTGAGCGACAGGCGGACTTGATGCTCGTCCATCACGGGCTCTTCTGGGGCGGGCTGAAGCCGCTCACGGGGCCCGCCTACCGGCGCGTGGCCGGGCTGTTGCAGCACAACATCGCGCTCTACAGCGCACACCTCCCCCTCGACCTCCATCCGGACGTCGGAAACAACGCGGTGCTCGCGCGCCAGCTGGGCGTGACGTTGCGCGGCGAGTTTGGCGAAGAGTACGGCGTGTGCATCGGCGTGTGGGGCGAGCTGGATGTGCCGCGCGCCGCGCTCGAGCGGCAGCTCGCGGCCGTGCTCGGCGCTACATCGCGGGTGCTGGCTTTCGGCCCCGAGCAGATAGCGAGAGTGGGAATCGTGACGGGGGACGCGGGGTCGATGATCGCCCAAGCGGCGGCCGCCGGGCTCGACAGCTACGTCACCGGCGAGGGGGCACACCACACCTACTTCGACGCCGAAGAGCTCAGGCTCAACGTCTTCTATGCGGGGCACTACGCGACAGAGACGGTGGGCGTCAAGGCGCTGGCGGCGCATCTCGAGGCGAAGTTCGGATTACCCTGGGCGTTCCTCGACCATCCCACGGGCCTGTGACCCCGCGCCGCGTGCTCGCGGCGCTCGCCGCGGCGGAGCTGTGCGGGATGGCGCCGTGGTTCAGCGCCTCCGCAGTGGCTCCGACGCTCGTGAACCTGTGGCAGCTCGGGACGGCCGGTGCCGCGTGGCTCACGATTTCCGTGCAGCTCGGCTTCGTCGCGGGCGCCCTCGTGTCGGCGGTGCTCACGCTCTCCGATCGCTGGTCCGCGCGCCGGCTGTGCGCGGCAGCGGCGGCGATCGCGGCGGCCGCGACGCTCGGCGTCGCGTTCGCCCCCAGCCCGGCGCTCGCTATCGCGTTGCGGATGCTCACCGGCGCCGCGCTCGCGGGCGTGTATCCGCCGGGGATGAAGATCGCGGCCGGCTGGTTCCGCGAGGGGCGCGGGCTCGCGATCGGGACGCTGGTGGGAGCGCTCACACTCGGCTCGGCGTTGCCGCACCTCGTACGCTGGGCGGTCCCGGAGACCCACTGGCGTCCGGTGCTCGTGGTCGCCGCGGCCTCGGCGCTGGTGGGCGCGGCGTTCGTGCTGCTCGTGCCGCACGACGGGCCGTTCGCGGCGCCGGCGCCGCCATTCAGCTGGGGGGCGGTGCCGCGGATCCTCGGCGACCGCGCCCTGTCGCTCGCGAACCTCGGTTACCTCGGCCACATGTGGGAGCTGTACGCGATGTGGACGTGGATGGCGGCGTTCGTCGCCGCGAGCGAGCGCGTCCGTGCGGGCGGCGACCCCGCGGCGAGCGGCGTGCCGGCGCTCGTGACTTTCGCGGTCGTCGGGAGTGGCGCGCTCGGCTGCTGGCTCGGCGGCAAGTACGCCGACCGCTGGGGACGCACGCTCGTCACCAGCGTCGCCATGGCGGTGTCGGGCGCCTGCGCGCTCTCGGTCGGCGCGCTGTTCGGGCGACCATTGGCCCTGCTCGGGCCGGTGCTGCTCGTGTGGGGCGTGACGGTCGTCGCGGACTCCGCGCAGTTCTCGGCCGCCGTGAGCGAGCTCGCGCCGCGCCAGCTCGTGGGGACCGCCCTGACGCTGCAGACGAGCCTGGGATTCCTGCTCACGTGTCTCACGATCTATCTCCTGCCGTGGGTCGCCGGCCGGATCGGCTGGCGCTGGAGCATGAGTGTGCTCGCCGCCGGGCCGGCGGCGGGAGTGTGCGCGATGCTCGCGCTGCGGCGGCGGCCGGAGGCGCGGCTGCTCGCGGGCGGGCGGGGCTAGTGCCGTTCCAACTTTCTGAGCCTAGGCGCTAGCGGTTCGCCACGCCGAAGGCCATCGGGCTCATAGAGATTGGGCGGAAAAAGTTGGAACGGCACTAGGGGATCACGAAGATCCCGACTTCGCCATCAAAGTCGTCGACGACGCGGGTCGTCCCGGCCGGCACGATCCAGGCGCCCCCGTCGATTCGCACGTCGACACGGTGCACGCCGTTCGACATGGGGAGCGCCACCTCCCACGCTCCGTCTGGCGAGCGGCTCAGAACGACAGCCTGCCAGTCGGTGAAGTCGCCCGCGAGCTCGACCAGTGTTGCATCAAGGGCGCGCACGCTGAGGCGTACCACCCCGCCCGTGTCGGGCGTGATCTCGAGCCGTACCGCGGCGGGCGAGCTTCCGTCGTTCGCGCGCTCGTGTTCAAACGGGCCCCGTGGATCGCGGGCCGCTAGCGATCGGGGCGAGCCGCCGCGGATCCTGAGTGCTGCGCCCAGATAGCGGCCTGCGATGCTGCCTCGAATCGGGTCCGTCGGGTAGCGCCCACCAGCGACGACGAGCGCCGTGCGCTCTCCGAGCGGGAGGGTCGCGCTCGCCTCGCCGTAGACTCCGTGACCGCCGCCGTGGCTCCACACCCGCGCGCCGAAGTCCGCTTCCAGTTCGATCGACCCGCGCCGGGCGCGGACCGTGGACACGAGGTCGGTGTACGCCGTGTCACCGACGAACGTGCGGCTGGCGGACCCGAGGAGCGTGAGCTCGGCGCGCCGGGCCCATGCGCCGATCGCTGCGGCCGCCACGGGGCGACCGGGTCCGCCGTAGGACGTGCCGCCTCCGGCACCGCTGACCCACGCGCCGCGATTGTCGCCGAGGACGTGGGCGCGTGCCTCGGCGATGGCGTGCCAGAAGCTCGCGAAATCGCCATAGCTGCTCGCCCCCGCCGAGGCCGAAAGTTCTCCGCGCCAGCGCCCCCTCGTCGGGGTGAAGACGGATCCGATCACCAGGCCCTGCAGGCTGCGGCGGCCGCTCTCGAAGCGGAGATAGGTGCCGTTGGCGCTCACCATGCCTCGCGGGCTGTCCCAGCGCACGGCGGGCGTAAAGGATGCAGCGCTCGAGGCGAGGAACCCATCGTAGCGGACCGTGGAGATGCCCACGTCGACCGTGCCGGTCGTCTGAGCGGCGACCGCGGGTGCGATGGTGAGAGAGCACGCCGCGCCGACCAGCACGACCCAGGTGGGCTTCCCGGACGTCACCGGCGGCGCGGCGGCACTACGGCGGGCCGGGGCGGGCCTGGCGGGCTGCCGCGTTGACGCGCACGGACGCGGCGGCGGCGGGCGGCGCGCCGAGGGCGATGTCTCGCTCCACAGTGCGCCGGAACTCCATGAGGTCGGCGTCTCGCGTGGTCGCAGCGAGCGCGAGAACGGCTGCCGCCGCGGAGTCCACGGGCACGCCGCTCGCCACGAGGTCGGTGAGCACGGCGAGCGGCACCGTGAGGCGCTGGGAGCGGGGGCGCGCGCGGCGCAGCTGGGCGAGCAGCGTCGGGGAGGCGCCGGCGCGGAGTGCTGCGGCGCCCGCTTCGAGCTCGCCCGGCGTCGCGGCCCGGCCCAAGGCGTCGCGGGCCTGGCCCAGATCCCTGGCGAGCCGCCGCACCGCGGCCACGATGCGATCGCCGGGCGCTCCCTTGGTCGCACCCTCGAGCGCGCGCTGCACCAGCGGCTCGGGCGGCAGGCCCGCGGCGCGGGCGGAATCGACGACCGCCCCTACCGGTGCCCGCGTGGCGGAATCGAGGCGCGCGAGCCGGGGATCTTGAGCTGCGCCCCGCGCGACGAGCAGCACGCTGGCGAGCGCCGTCGCAAGCGCAGAGTACAGGGGACGTCTGGTCACGAGCCTGCCACGGTCACAACCGAGCTGGGAACGCCGAACTCGTCTTCGGGCGCGGCCGGCGCGCCGGGATCGGCGATCCACTGCGAGCCGTTCACCAGGAACGCGTAGCGGTAGCGTCCAGGAGAGAGGGGCACGACCGCAGTCCACAGGGCGGGGTCCGCGCGCACGGGCCGCATCGGTGTCCGCGACGTGTCCCAGTCGTTGAAGTCCCCGACGAGCGACACCGTGGTGGCGCGCGCGACGAGGACGAACTGGAACTCGCGGGCGGCGGGAGTCGCCGGGCGCTGTCGCGCGGAGAGCAGGAGCACCAGCGCCGCAAGCCCCGCCGCCACCGCGGCCCCGGCGAGAGGCGACAGGGCGAAGGGGCGCGGCCGGATGAGCCAACGCCACCCGATCGCGATCACGCTCGGCCGACGCCCGGCGGGGAGTGCTGCGACCTCCCGCATCACCCGCTCGTCGAAGCCGGGATCGATCTCCACCGGGCGCCGCAGGTGCCGGATCATCTGCTCGATGAACTCGTCGCGATCAAACACGCTCCGCCTCGCTGAGAATGACCTGCAACTGCTCGCGGGCACGCTTCACCCGCATCTTTAGGGCCGAAACGCCCACGCCGGTGAGCCGTGCCATCTCTTCGTACTCCAGCTCCTCCATGTACTTGAGGAGGAACGCCTCGCGGTACTCCGTGGCGAGGCGCGCCAGCGCCCGGCGGACAACGTCGTCCAGCTCCGTCCGTTCCGCGGAGCTCTCGAGCGGGGCGCCGTTCAGCGCGGCGTTGTCCCGCACGAACAACCGCGCGCGTCGCGCCGCGCGGGCGCCCGTCGTCCGGCACCGGTTGACCAGAATACCGTAGAGCCACGCGCCGAATCGCTCAGGATCGTCGCAGCGCGCGAGGGAGCGATAGCCGCGGACGAAGGCATCCTGCAGGGCCTCCTCGGCGTCCTCCCGATTCCCGAGCATATGCACGGCGTAGCGGCCCAGGCGGTCGCGGTAGCGTCCGACGAGCGCGCCGTAGGCGCCGGTGTCGCCGCCGAGCACGCGGCGCACCAACTCGGCGTCGCTCGTCCCCACGTTGTCTATACCCATCGAGGGAGTCCAGGCGTCACAATACCCCGCGGCCGGTGTTCTTGTGACGCCGCACGGGCAAGGTGGGGTATCTCGGGATGGAAGGGGTTAAACCTTGGGTCGAGAGAGGAGGCCCCGATGTCGCAGCGCCTGATTCAGCCCGCACTGCTCGCGGTGGCCCTGCTCACCGTGAGCGGCTGTTATCAAGACGACTCCTCCGGGCCGCCCCGTGGCCAGCCCCTCGTCCGCGTCTCCCTGACGGACGCGCCGTTCCCGTACGACTCGGTAGCGAGTGTCAACGTGTACGTCGTGCGGATCGAGGCGAACACGCAGCCAGACACCAGCGGCGGCGGGCAATGGGTGCTCATCACGGAGCCCAAGAAGAGCTTCGACCTGCTCACACTCCAGCAGGGCGCGACTGCCTTCGTGGGACAGGGAGAGCTGCCGGCGGGCCAGTACCACGCGATCCGGATGACGATCGACACGAGCCTGTCCTCGATTGTCTGGAACAACGGCAGCAAGGCCCCCGTGAACTGGCAGAACTACTCGGGGTCGAACGAGGAGCCGCTCTACGCCCTGGTCGAGTACCCCGTGAATGTGCCCACCGACGGCGCCGATATCGTCATCGATTTCGATATCGGTCGGAGCTTCTTCTACAACTTCTTCGGCACGAACGACTTCATCCTGGCGCCCCAGTTGCGCGCGATCAACGCCGCGGCGACCGGAGCGATCGCAGGAACGGTGACGAGCGCGTACACCGGCCAGAGCCAGCCGATCGCGAACGCGAATGTCACCGTGTGCATGAGCGCGGCGTGCGACCCGCCCAACGCGAACATCGTGGCGACGGGCCGGAGCGATGCCGCCGGGCACTACCGCGTCGCGTTCCTCCGTGCCGCGACGTACACGGTGCGTTTTGAGCAACCCGACTATCCGTTCCTCGATCCCGTGATCACGCCGAGCGTGACGGTCACCGTGGGCGATACGACTCCGCTCTCGGCGTCGCTCCCCCAGGCGGGCGGTGGCGGCGCGTACATCAACATCACAGGCCCCTCGTCGGTCGGCGTCGGCGGCATCATCTGGCTGTTCGCCGCAGTGGGTGACGCGAACGGCAATCCTGTCCCGAACCCCAAGGTCACGTGGACCAGCAGTGACGCCACTGTGGCGGACTTTGTCCTGTTTACCGATTCAGCGGTGGCGCGCGTTCACGGGGTCGCGCCGGGCGTCGCGACGATCTACGCGACGAGCGGCGGCCTGACCGACTCGCACACCGTCCAGGTCGTCGTTTTGGGCCCGGTAGCCACGGTGACCGTCCTGCCCGACAGCGCAACAGTGATGGTAGGGGACACCGGCGTTTTCCTCGAGGCGGTGCTCCGCGACTCTGCTGGAAACGTGCTCAGCCGCGGGGCGTCCTGGTTCACCGCCGACAGCTCGGTGCTCGATGTCCCCCTCTGCGGCGAGTGTGGTGGTGAGCGCGTATATGGTCGAGCTCCGGGAGTGGGAACCGTGTACGCCACCAGGGACGGCAAGACCGGCCAGGCCACGATCACGGTGCACTGAGCCATCCTCGCCGGTGAGAGAGCGGCAGGCCGTGGCAACAACGCAGCCTGCCGCTTAGTTTAGTCGCCCCGTGATGACGCTCCGTCCGCGCAGCGCGCTCTTCGTTCTTTCGGGCCTCCTGCTGGCGGCGTGTGCCCGGCCACGCCAGCTCGCCCAGCCCCAGCCGCAGCTGTTCGGCCCGTCAGCGAGGCCGGCGCTGCCACCGCGCGTCCCCGAGGCCGAGGTGCCGCGGACGGACGAGCAGTGGCGCGCGCTGGGCCGCGAGGCTGCGACGCTCCTTGCTCAATACGTCGCGATCAACACCACCAACCCGCCGGGCAACGAGCTCGAGACCGCCAAGTGGCTCCAGGCCGTGCTCGCGCGCGAGGGGATCGAGGCGCAGGTGTTCGAGCCCCAGCCCCGGAAGGCGAACCTCTACGCCCGACTGAAGGGTGATGGGAGCGCGCGTCCCCTCATCCTGCTCAACCACATGGACGTGGTGCTGGCGAGCCCGGAATACTGGAAAGTGGATCCGTTCGGCGGGGTGGTGAAGGACGGCTATGTGTGGGGGCGCGGTGCGCTCGACATGAAGGGCGAGGCGATCGTCGAGCTCATGACCCTGCTCACGCTGAAGCGCGCCGCCGTGCCCCTCAAGCGCGACGTGATCTTCCTCGCGACGGCCGACGAGGAGGTCGGCGGCGGGGTCGGGGCGGGGTGGTTCGTGGAGCATCATCCGGAGCTGGTCCAGGACGCTGAGTTCCTGCTCAACGAGGGCGGCACGATCCGCGCCGACGCGAACGGCCGGATCGAGTACTACGGCGTGGGAACGACCGAGAAATCCCCTTTCTGGCTCGACGTGACGGCGCGCGGCACGGCTGGTCACGGCTCACGTCCCACGCCGGACAACCCCGTGCATCGGCTGGTGCGCGCGCTCGGCCGGATCGCCGGCTACCAGACTCCGCTGGTCGTGACGCCGGCGACGGAGCGCTATCTCCGGGATCTGTCCGCGATCGAGCCCGACCCGGCGCGGCGGGGCTGGCTCGCGGACGTGCGGGCGGCGCTGCGCGACTCGACCGCCGCACGCCTCCTCACCGCCGACTTGACCTATAACGCGCTGCTGCGCAACACGATCTCGATCACCGGCCTCAAGGCGAGCGACAAGACGAACGTGATCCCGCCCGTCGCGAGCGCCGCGCTCGATGTGCGGCTGCTTCCCGGGCAAGACCCGCAGGCGTTCCTCGCCGACCTGGTGCGGGTCGTGAACGACACCGCGGTGTCCATCACGCCGCAGGGGCCGAACTGGCCGGCCACGGAGAGCTCGACCGACACGGAGCTGTTCGCAGCAATCGTAGCCGCGGCGCGAGCGCGGGACCCCAACGCGTTCGTCACCACTCCGCCGCTCACCGGCTTCACGGACAGCCACTACTTCCGGCGCATCGGAATCGTGAGCTACGGGTTGTCGCCCTTCCCGCTCAACCAGGCGGAGTCGCGCGGCGTGCACGGGAACGACGAGCGCGTCAGCCTCGACGACCTGACGTTCGGCGTGCATTTCGCTTACGACGTGGTCGCGCGCGTCGTGGCGCGGTGATCGCTATCGCAGCGGCACGACGAACCGCACGGTGATCGTCTCAGCGGTCTGCGGCGCCACGGTGCAGAAACACTCGGCCCCGATCAGCCGCTTCACCCCCACCACCTCCGCGTCGGCGATTCCCGGTACGTCTCGGAAGGTGATCTCGAGCATCGTTCCGTCGATGACCCGGTAGGCCACTGGCCGGCCGAGCAGGCGGTGGTGCGGGTCGATCTTCAGCAGCCCCGCCGTTAGCCGGTGCTGGATCTCGGTGGCCTGCTCGCGTTGCCCGGCGGCAGGCGGGTTCTCGGTCATGGACGGAGGCAGCCGCGGTTGTGCAGCACGGCGGCGGCGTTGCGGCGCATCCCGGCGAATCCGGGCCGCTCGAGCGGCGTGTCGCCGAAGCGGCGCTCGAAGTCCGCGGGATCGCCGCTCGAGAGCGCGGCGAGGTCGAGCGCCGCGAGCTCCGACCGGGGCGCGAGGTCCGGATGCGTCGCGGGCCGGGCGAACCTCACGTTCCAGGGGCACACGTCCTGACACACGTCGCACCCGAACACCCACTCACCCACCAGCTCCCGTTGGACGTCGTTGAAGTCGCCGCGGTGCTCGATGGTGAGGTAGGAGATGCAGCGCCGGGAGTCGAGCACATGCGGCCCGACGAAGGCGTCGGTGGGGCACGCGTCGAGACAGGCGCGGCAGGTGCCGCAGCGATCCGCCTCGAACGGCAGATCGGGAGCGAGCTCCGCATCGGTGAGCACGACGCCGATGAACGTGAACGAGCCCAGGTCCGGGTCGATCAGCATCATGTTCTTCCCGATCCAGCCGAGCCCGGCCCGCTGGGCCAGCTCCCGCTCGGGGACGGGTCCCGCATCCACGTAGCAGCGGGTCACCGCGCCCGGGGAGCCGTGGCGGATCGCGGCGGCGAGCCGCTCCAGACGACGGCCGAGGACCGCGTGATAGTCCGGGGACCACGCGTACTGGGCGACCTTGCCTGAGCCCCGCTCCGCCGGTCCGGGGTCAGCCGCGCCGTGGAAGTAATTCGTGAGTGTGACCACTGCCACCCGAGCTTCCGGCATGATCCGCGCCGGATGCTTGCGCTGCTCGGCTTGGCGATGCAGGTAGGCCATCGTGCCAGCGTAGCCTTCCGCGAGCCACGCGTCGAGCTCGTCCGCGTGCGCGTTCGGCTCGAGTGGCGCAATCCCCACCGCATCGAAGCCCAACGCCTGTCCTCGACGTTTGACCTCGACGCTTCTCTCGACGTCGTTTTTCATAGGTGCATCGTCTCCCGCCGCCATCTCGCGAACCGCACGATGTCGTCGGGCGGGGGGACGGTGTTCTCGTCGCCGTAGGCGGTGAACATGCGCCAGCGCATGTACTCGCGCGGCGGGAGCGGGAGGAAGGGTGGGCGGCGGTACCAGTCGCGCGCCCGGAAGCTCCACGCGAGGCGCGCGAGGTCCACCGCGAGCCGCGGATTTACGATCGCCCGCAGCGCGAGCCGCGCGGTGAGACCGGACCAACTGCCGGAAGCCCGCATGCGAGAGAATCTACGTCGGGATGTGTCGAGCGCGCTCCTCCTCCTGTATATTGACCGCCTATGACGCTTGCCAGCGCCCTGAAAACCGGCCAGCCCACCGGGGCTCACCGGCTCGCCCGCTATCGGAGCGAGTTTCCCATCTTCCGGGACACGGTCTACCTCAACACCTGCTCACTCGGCGCCCTCGGAGAGCGCACCCGCCAGCGGGTCGCCGCATTCCTCGATCAGTGGCAGACACGCGGCGCGTCCGCGTGGTACGACGTCTGGTGGGCGGCACTCGCCGAGCTGCGGAGCCGCTACGGCCGGCTCGTGGGCGCCGCGCCGGGCGAGATTGCGCTGGCGCCGAGTATCTCGGTCGCGCTCTCCGTCCTGGCCGAAGCGCTGGACTACACGCGCCGGCCGAAGGTCGTGGTGACGTCGCTGGACTTCCCGACCGTCGCGTATCAGTGGCTTGCGAAGCGGCCGCGGGGCGTCGAGGTCGTGCTCGTGGAGAGCCCCGACCAGGTGTCCGTGCCAGTCGAGGCCATTGCCCGGGCCGTGGACGACCGGACGGCCCTGGTGGCGACGTCGCACGTGTACTTCACGAGCGGCGCGATTCAGGACATCAAGGCCGTGACCGACGCCGCACGCAAGCGCGGCGCGCTCACCCTGATCGACGCCTACCAGTCGGTGGGGCAGGTGCCGGTGGACGTGACCGCCGCGGGCGTTGATTTCCTCACGGCGGGCGGCCTGAAGTGGCTGCTCGGCGGCCCGGGGCTGGTGTTCCTGTACGCGCGCGAAGAGCTGGCCCGGCGCCTCGCCCCGGCGATTGCCGGGTGGTTTGGGCACCGGGATCAGTTCGCCTTCGACCCGCGCTCGCTCGAGCTGCACGACGACGCGCGGCGCTTCGAGCTGGGCACGCCGTCCCTCGCCGCGGTGTACGCGCAGCTCGGCGGCCTCGATTACATCGACGAGATCGGCGTGCCGGCGA
>WNGL01000454.1_pt1 | contig 48017 bp, 79 predicted proteins | sample 5400591 | NCBI WGS metagenome assembly WNGL01 (sample SAMN13153377, study PRJNA577476) | soil metagenome | isolation source: 80 cm soil or saprolite under Garry oak tree replicate 1 | place: USA:California | collected 2016-06-15 | reverse complement strand
CTCGTCGACACTGGCGCCCCGCTCTACCCCGGCGGCGAGGGTGTCGCCGAGCCGGTTCAGGTAGCCATCCCGCACCGACTTGATGGTGACCTCGGCCTGGTGGAGCAGCCCGGCCAGTCCGGGGGTATCGCCAGCGGCCTCCAGCAGCCGCGCGGTCTCGGGGTCGCCGGGCCGCCAGTCCGACCACGACACCCGCCCGCCGAGGGTGGCGGTGGCCTGGATGCCGAGGCGTTCCAGCATGACCGTGGCGGCGTGGTTGCCGGTCAGGTACCCGTCGGTGTAGAGCAGCCGCAGCGTCACCACCAGGGCGGTGAGGTCGGCGCTCGAGAGGTGCTGGTGGACGAACGACCGGGCCGCCATGCGCTCCGGGGTGATCGCGGTGGCCACTACCGTGCCTTGACGACGATGCGGGTGCGGTGGCCGCAGTCACGACACCGCCAGATTCGCCCATCGGTGGAGGTGTCGCCCTCGGCCGGGCAGTGCTCAGCGTGAACGTAGACGAGCGGGCCGACAACCCGGGTCGCCGTCCATCGGCGTGGCTGGTCGCTCATACGCTCCGACCTCCGTGGACCCGCAGGTACTCAGTCGCCAGCGAGCGCGGATCGCCAATCAACCGCTCCAGCGCCCGCAGCAGGATCGGCGCGTAGTGCCGCGCGATCGCCTGGTCGAACTTCCAGCCCGGCCAGTCCTGCGCCTCCCGTGGGCGTGCCCGCCCCTGGCGGGCTCCCACTTTTCCCATGTCGGCGCAAAGCGTCTTGACCAGGTCGAGGTCGCCGGCAGCGCCGGCGTGGTTGAGCGCCGCGGCGATGGCAGGGTCGATCTCGGTGAACGCGAAGTCACGCCAGCCCTTCCCGGAGCGGACCCGCTTCTCGGCGAACGCGGCGAACTTGCGGGCTTCCGCCCGGGCCACCGACCCGCCGCGATCGGTGGCCCGGGGCGGATTCTGGCCGGGTTCGGCAGGGGGACCGTCCTCCCCCGGCGGCTGTCCACCCTCCCCCGGCGGTGCCAGCGGGGCAGGCGGCGGCTCTGAGGCACCCTCCAGGAACGTCACCCCACCGCCGGCGACGATGAACGGCATGTCCGCCTCGGCGAAATCGTACAGCGGCTGCCCCTTGGACGCCTGCACCCCGTTCAGGGTGAGGGTGCCGTTCCGCAGATCCAGGTCCCGCGCTTTGGCCTGGTTCAGCTCGTCCTCAACCTCCAGGCCCTGGAAGGTGAAGGTCAGGTCCTGCGGCATCTGGAGGTAGGTCGTGGACAGGTTGTTGAGGATGGAAATGAGCCAGCCCAACAAGGGCTTGATCGCCTTGCGGTAGGTGGTGTTCTCCTCCCCCTCCTGATGGCCCTTCCCGCCCAGGCCGTGGCGTGGCGGGAAACCGATCTCGGTCGGCATCACGTCGAAGTGGACGCACAGCAGCCGGATCAGATGCTCGTCGAAGTCCGGCTTGTACATCTCCTCGAACTGCTTCATCTCGACCGGGTCGAAGCCGCGGTTGAGCAGCTTGGCGCGCATCCGCTCCGCGTTGTCGCCGGCCAGCTCATCGTTCAGCACGCTCTCGTAAGCGCGAAGACTGTCCGGGGAGTAGTCCGAGTCGGTCCGCATCCACGTCCGCGGGGTGGTGCCCTCGTCATACTCGTCGCCCAACCACTTCTGCCGCTTCGCGTAGAGCGCGCCGGCCATGAGCGCCTGCTCAGTGTTGCTCATGCCGTAGGGGGTGAAACTGCGGCGCACCCTGGGGCGGTAGACGAGCTGGTCGGCGCCGTACTCCCCGTCGACCAGGGTCGAGTCGCTGGCGGTGAACTCGCCGCGGGGAAAGCCGTACAGGATCTGCTGGTACGCGGGGGCGGGGGGCATCGGCCGGCCACCCCGGTAGTCGAGCAGCGGCTTGATCGTGGAACCGTCGAGGATCTCCAGGGCGAACAGGTCCCCGCCGCGGGTCATGCGGGGGTAGATCGCCAGCGCGTCGAGAACGAAGTGTTCCTCCAGCGCCATCGCCAGCCAGTCGTCCCACCCGTCGAGGTTGACGGGGTCGGGCTGCTGCCAGAACCGGATCAGCCGCTCGATGTCCTGCTCGTAGCGGTCGCGGAGCACCCTGGCGGCTCTGGCCTCGTTGCGCTCGTCGGATTGGGCCATGACCCGCTGCAACGCCTTCTGGGAGATGGTGATGTCCCAGTCGATCGACACCAGCTCCGACTTTCGCAGCTCGATGCAGCGGCGGACCATGTCGATCCGGTCGGCGAAGTCGCGGAGCAGCTTCCAGGGGACGTGGCTCGGGTCCTGGCCGAGCTGGAGGTTCCACGAGACGGGGTACTCGCTGCGGCGGGGTTCCGCACGGCCGGACCGTGGCCGGCGGGGGTCCAACGGGGCGGGGTACAGGGGCCGGCCGGGGCCGAACGCGACCGGCGGGTCGGTCCGTGGGAGCGCGCTGGTCTGGTCCCCGCGGGCGCCAGCCATTGTGCCGGGGCTGGTCGGGTTGGGCGGCAGGGTGGTGGTGGTGCCGGCGGGGAGCGCGCCGAGGCCGGGCACCGACGCCTTCAGCAGCTCGGCGACCTGGGAGGCCAGTTCGGCGGCTGGGGGCTGGCGGCGGCGCAGTTGGAAGCGTGGCAACGGCACTCCTAGGACGTGCGGAGATCACGAAGCGGGACGCCGTACTTCCACGCCCACACCCCCAGCTCGGAGACCTCAAGCCCGCTCGGGCCATCGCAGACGGGGCAGACGAGCGAGCCGGCGCGCTCACCCCAGCGGGCGTTGGTGTGCATGCGACCCCGGCCGCAGGTCGAACAGGGGTAAAGGGGGCGGCCGTCGCGGCTGTGCCCGTTGAGGACTCGGGTGGCCTGCCGCTGCGCCCGCCAGAGGGGAACGGGCGTCGTCTCGCAGCTCACGGCTGCGACTGCCGACGGGTGACCAGTGGCGGCAGGTAGTCCCACGCGAAGTGGAACGCCCAGAACGCCAGGCCGAGGTCGAACAGGTTGACGCCGCTGGCGCGCACGCCGAACGCGTAGAGGCCGATGAGCACTGCGGCGATGACAGCAAACATGGCTACCTCTCCTCGGTGAGCTTATGGCCGCACTTGGCGCAGGCCGGCGTGTCCTTCCGGTTCGGCGTCCCACACACCGGGCATGGCGGCGCCAATGCGGCCAGGTACGCCCGGGCCGACGAGTGCTCCATCAGCTCCGACAGTGCCCACACCAGCGCGTCCATCCGGTCCGGCGACTCCCCCGAGTCGGGAAGCCAGGAGCACATCTGGTCTTCGAGCTGGTCGAAGGATCCGACGTGGTGGACGCGGCCCTGCTCGTACAAGGCGGCGATCGGTTCGGCGCGGATGCGTTTGCCTCTGGTGGCGGTGACCTTCAGGAACGGCACCGTCGCCCGGACGGTGCGGAGGGTGGCTTCGACCATGTCGCCGCCGTTGTTGGCCTCCGCGACCACCCGGTCGCCCTTGTGGTCGTCCAGCGCCAGCACCGCACGCTCCGCCCAGCCCTTGGGCGTGAACCGGCCCGACCGGTCCGCGAGCACGTAGCCGTGCCCGTCCAGGCCGCGTGCGGCGACGACGATGCCGGTCTCGTCGGAGTCCTCCCCGCTGGTGACTGCCGGGTCGATCGCGACGACGACGCGGACCAGTTCCGGCGCGCTGGCGACCCGCAACTCCTCGATGCGGGTGAGCTGCCACAGCGCGCCTTCCACATCCTCAAGCAACTCCGCCTGCAACTCCTGCCGGCCGATCCGTGTGCCCTCGTACTGGGCGAGGATCTGCTCCCGGAAGGTGGGGGCGAGGTTGTCGAGGTTGTCGTACGTCGACCCGGTGGTGAGGTGCACATCGGGACGGCGACCCTGGCGCCGGTCGCCCTTGACGAACAGCAGCTCCTTGACGAGCTGCACCGGCTTCGGCGTGCCGGTAAGCACCACGCGGGGGTGGGGGCCCAGGCGCAGGCCGAACATGAGGTTCGACCAGGTCGTGTCCTTCGCGGTCCCGTCGGGAGCGTCCTGCCACTCGGCCGGCTCATCACCCCACGCGTAATGATGCTGCGGGCCCCGGAGTCGCCCCGGCTTCTCACTGGTGAACACCTTCAGCCGGCTCCCGTTGGCGAGGTACACCTCCCCCAGCGACCGGTTCCACGCGGTGGCGGCGCTCCCACCGCGCAGCGCGGAGGGTGGCAGCACCGCCAGCAGGCCGCTCTCCCCTTCGACCATCGTGTCGCGACCGTCCGCCCATGTCGCGGCGATCAGCGCGCCACGCGACCCGGGCAGCTGGATGGCCTGCTGCTTCGCCCACTCCGCCCCAGACCGGGTCTTCCCGAACCCGCGGCCCGCCAGGATCAGGTGGACGAGCCAATCCCCCAGCGGGGGCCGCTGGTTGGTGCGGGCGTGCTTGAGCGGCCAGCCCTCGTGCGGCTTGCCGTCACAGTCTGGCTGGTCGCACCACCATGGCCGGACCGCTGTCTTGGTGACGGAGAACCGGTCGGCGGCGACACGGAACGGGTTACGCGATCGCGCGGAGGTGGCGGCCAAGGACACTGCGAGTCGCCTCCTCGTCAGGGTCGACGCCGAGGTCCCGGAGGGTGGCGGTGATCACCTGGACGATCAGGTCGGCGTGCCGCTCGGTTACCGCCACCAGCCGCTCGTCCATGTTGAGGCGCACCCATGCGTGGAGGAACTTTCCGGCCCGGTCTATTGCCCGCTCGTACAGTCCGACCACCGCGCGCATGTACTCCTGGTCGTCCTTGTCGTAGCCGGTGAGTTGTTCTCGAAGCTGGGCGACATGGCCGGCCGTGAATTCCTGGAAGGCGACCGCTTCGCTGGCCAGCTTTTGGAACGCGGCGAGCGGATCGTCGATCAGCTCGACATGCTGGTCGGCCAGTGTCTGGCGGGCGGCAGCCTCGGCGAGACGCCATGCGGCGGCGCGGCGGACTGCCGGGATCGACCCGCCGTGCATGCGGCAGCGGGTGGTCCCGCGGACGGGTGGGGTCGGGCAGGGTGTGCCCTTGCGGGTCTTGGCGCCGCACTGCATGGGATCAGCCTGCCTGCGGCGGTTGTGTGGGATCGGCCTGGTGGACATGGCTCACCCTGCCAGCATGGAGTCTAGCCGGTCCTGTCAATAGGCCCCTCCTGACCTGCGGAAACCCTGCGGTTGTCCTGATTGTGGTTTTCAGAAAGTGCGCGTTGGAACGTGGCAAGGTTGTAGCGGACCTGGTTGTCGATGGTCTCGCGGAGCTTGCGGAGCCGCTGGACTTCGACGTCGGCGATGTGGGGTGGCACCGCGTCCCAGTCGATGCGGCCGGCGACTGGGTCGCCGCCGCGCTGGTGGGTGCGCAGGTCTGCCTGTCCGGAGCCGAGGGCGGCGGCGTGTTCGGCGGCCAAGATGCGCAGGTCGAGTTCGCAGAGGGCCTGTTCGACGCGGTCGGCGAGCGGGTGGGTGTGGGGCTGTCGCGGGATGTGGAGGCGCAGCCCGGTTGCTTCGATGGCGTCCAGGAGGCGGGTGATGTGGCCTTCGGGGGTGTCGGCGATCTGCTGGTCGATGAGTTGGTTCCAGACGTGGAGCATGACCGTGGCGGCCAGCCTGCGGGCGAGCTGGTGGGCGGCGGTGATGCGGCGTCTGGTGGGCACGGGTGCCTCCTGGAGGTGTTAGCGGGAGGGTTCTCACGGGTTGGCGGTTGCCCCGAATCCCCACGCCTCCCCACCCCCCCTTTATAGGGGGGTGGGGCGTGGGATCGGGCGTGGGATGCGTGGGATCGACCGTGGGATCGGCGCGTAGGCTCTGAGCTGCGAAGACTAGATTGGCCGTGAGGTGCCGTGTGTCACGTGTGATGGTTTCGAAGGGCGATCGTGGGATGCGTGGGATCGACCGTGGGATACAGGGATTGTCAGAGTTGCGCCGCTTGGTCATGGCGCCTCCAGGTCGATGATCGGGTGGTAGGTCGCCGGCGCGCCGGCGCTGCCGGACCGTTTCGCGGCGCCCGGTTGGAGCTTGGCGAGGCCTCGGCGGACGAGTGAGTCGAGGCGCCGGCGGGCCTTCTCGATCTCCTTGGGCTCGGGTGAGCGGCCTTCGACGTCGAACAGGAGGCGGGCGGCGTCGGCGGCGGTGAGGCCTGGCTGGAGGCGTAGCAGGGTGAGCAGGTCGACGCCCTGCTGGATGCTGATCGACCCGGTTGGCGCGTCGTGGAGCAGCCGCATGGGGCCGACTTCTTCGGCGGGCTGCTTGAGGTGGGCGAGTTCGACGATGGGGTCGCCGGGGTCGCCCCAAAGGAGGATGACGGAGCCGGCGCCGGCGGTGAGCCACACCGACCCGTACACGTCGGAAATGCTGCGGGGCCGCTTGTTGTCGGCGCCGGCCTTGCGCTGATGGTGCAGTTCCAGGAGTTGTATTCCTGCGGCGAGTGCGGTCTGGCGGGCCTGGTTATAGCGCACGCCAATTTCGTCTTTGACGAGGTCGAGCGCGCCGTCTTTTAGGCTGTCGATTATGACGGTGTCGGCACCATGGCGGCGTGCCAATTGGAGGATGGTTTTGGGCTGCCGGGCGAGGTCCTGCTCGGGTGGGCCGGGCCAGACGACCAGCCGCTCGTCCAAGAGGGCACGGTCGGCCTCGTCGACCATGCGGCGGAAGGAGCGGGCGATCTGCTGTGGCCGATCGCATGCTAGGTACAGCACCCGGCTGGGGGTGGGGGTGACGGGGAGGCCGAGCAACTGGGCGGGGCCGATGCCGATCCTGGCGAGGACCAGGCGCTGGGCGAGGGTGGATTTGCCGACGCCTTGGGGGCCGACGAGCATCAGGGCTTCGCCGGCGGCCCAGCAGACCTCCTGCTCGGCACCCCAGATGGCGGTGGCCTGGTCGGGGGCGTCGAGGATGAACCGGCCGCCGTCCTGGGCGCGGTCGCCGCCGGGGGTGGCATGGGGCCTGGCGGTGCCGAGCTGGCCCAGCAGCTCCAGGGCGATCTGGTGGGCCTTGTCGGGGTCCAGGCCCTGCTCGTGGCCGAGCTGGGTGATCCTGTGGCCGGCGTCGATGAGCCGGCGGGCGGCGGCCGCGGTGGCGACGAGCTCGGTGTAGTGGGCGTGTTGGGCGACGGTGGGGACGCTTGAGACGAGGGTGTGGATGAACGGGTGGCCGCCGATGTCGGCGAGATCACCGGCGGCCAGCAGATGGGCGGCCAGGGTGATGGGGTCGACTGGGCGGCCGGCGGCTTCGAGAGTGGCGATCGCGCCGAAGATGGTGCGGTGGGCTGGCCGATAGAAGTCGGTGGTGTCGAGGGTGACCAGGGCGTGTTCGAGTGCGCCGGTGTCGAGGAGCATGGCGCCGAGCACCGCCTCTTCGGCTTCGAGGTGGTGCGGGGGTGGGCGCTGGTGGTCATCGGGGGGCACTGACACCTCGGGGACCGGTCGTTGGGGTAGGCAGGTGCGTGACGTTGTCGGGGTGGGCGCGCATGGTGGTGAGGACCTCGCGGACGGTGACGCGGCGATGCTCGCTCCCGGCCCACTCCAGGCGCACGTGCTGGGGGCAGCAGGTCCAGCCCAAATTGCAGTCCAGGCAGCGCCCGTCCGCTTGGAGATGGCGGGTCCACCAGCCGCAGCCGGGACACTGCAAGAGGGCGGTCACCCTGCCGTCCCCTCTTCGAAGGAGAGCTGCCGGATCCGGTTCCGCGCGGCGGGAGACAGCCACAGAACTTCTGGGACGTTGGCTGACGACTCGACGGTGGCCATGCACCGCACCTGGTGCCAGTCCGCGTACAGCTCGTCGTACAGCGCACTCGGGTACCCGGAGAGCGCGACCATGCCGGCCACCTGGTGGAGCTGGGCGGCCAATGCCCGATGGTCGTCGTCGCTCAGCTCGTGGACATAGTGTGCCCAGGCGTGGCTTCGGGTCGAGCCCACATACGGCGGATCCACGTAGAACAGTGTGGCGGGGGTGTCGTACCGGGTGATGACGGCGGGGGCGTCGTCGTGCTCGATCTGGACGTGCTTGAGCCGGGCGGCCACGGCGGGCAGCTGCTTGGCGGTGAACTCGTCGGCGACCGGGCCGCCGGTGCGGTTGTCGTTGCGCTCGTAGCGCCACCCGGACCGGTGGCGCCCGCTGCCGGCGCCGGCGCGGCCCTGGTGGGTGAGCACGTAGAACCGCCTTGCGTCCTCGAGCGGATCATCGGCCTGCTGGTGGGCCAGCTCATACTCTTCGCGGGCGTAGGGGGTCAGTTCGATGGCACGCACCAGGTCCTGCTCCCGCTCCCGGAGGGTTCGGAAGAAGCTGACGAGGCGTGAGTTCAGGTCGTTCCAGGTCTCGATCTTGGACGGGGGCTTGCGGAGCAGGACGCTTGCAGCGCCGCCGTACGGTTCGCAGTAGGCGACGTGGGGCGGGAAGTGCCCGATGATCCAGGGCGCCAGCCGCCATTTGCCGCCGTACCAGCGCAGCGCGGACCTGGTGACCGGCACGAGCTCGGTCATCCTGCGCCGGCCTCCTGGAGCGCGGCCTCCATGCGCGGCCCGCAGGTTGTGCACCGCAGTGTGGGGAGTGGCTCGGTGAGGGTGTGGCGGATCGGCTCCCGCCAGTCCCGGCCGCATTCGGTGGTGGGTGCGCCGACGCGTTCGAGGTGCCAGAGGGGGTGCGCGGGGCTGAGGCGGACCAGCCGGAAGGTCGGCGCTGCGGTGGGGGCGGTCATGCTGGTGTCCTTGCGGTCTGGGATGCCCACAGCATCTGGAGCGCAGTGGCGGCGCACTGCGGCACGACGCTGTCGCCGAGCGCGCTCACCCGCTTGGCGCGGACCGGAATCGTCCGGGCGACCACGGTGCGGGGCGGCTCCCACGGATGCTGGGGGCTGCCGTGCTCGAGGTCCGGCGGGGCGGGCCACTGATGTGGCCAGAGACGATGGGGCACATCCGAGCGGGCGGGGTCCGTCCAGCCCTCCGGGTAGCCCATGAGGGCCTCGACCCATGGCGGGTTCAGTGCGCCCTTGGCCATCGTGGGCAGGCTCGGTGAGGCGCTGCCCCGGGGGTCGCTGGCGTAGCGGTCGGCCTTCGCGTAGTCCGGCCCGCCGTCATTGGCTCTCGGGGTGGCCCACAAGCGCGCTGCGATGCCGAGCGGCGTGCCCACGCCGTTCCCGTTCCGTCCCTTCGCCAACTCCCGGTCGCGCCGCGCCTGCCAGGAGTCGAGATCCTCGAACTCGTTGGGATTGGACGCCGTTGGTGTGGGCCAGAGCACCGCAGCCTGAAGGTCGCCTCGGTCGTTGGGTCTCGGCTGGCCGTAGTGGCTCGCCGAGCCCTTGGGTGTCGGCCAGAGCGCTATCGATGCTGCCGCTTGACCGCCATCGACAGCTCCGAGCCGTGGCCATCCATCCCGTTCCCGTGAGGCGTCGGCCAGGCGGGCGAGGATCCAGACCCGGTCTCGAGCGTGGGGGGCGCCGATGTCGAGGGCGCGTAGGCACCGCCAAGATCCCACGTACCCGCACGCGGCCAGGAGCCCGAGTACAGCGCCCATTCCTCGCCCAAGGAGGGCGCTGGGGTTCTCCAGGAAGACGTGGCGGGGTCGTAGATCGCGAAGCAGTCGGGCAAGCTCCTCCCAGAGCCACCTCGGGTCCGCCTGCGCCTTGCGGTGGCCGGCGTTGCTGATGGGCTGGCAGGGTGGTCCGGCGACGACGAGGTCGACGGGTTCGAGGTCACAGGCGCTTACCTCCTTCACGTCGCCGTACCGGACGACCTCGGGCCAGCGTGTGGCCAGCACTTGGCGGCGCCACGGGTCGGCCTCGACCTGCCAGGCCACGTCGAAGCCGAGCGTCTCGGTGGCCAAGTCGAGGCCACCGAGCCCGGAGAAGAGGCAACCAGCCGTGCTCATAGCTTGCTGACCAGGTAGACGGGAAAGTCGCGCTGTTTGGCCTCGCGGACGCAGTCCAGCGTGCCTTTGGAGGTGACGAGGTTGTCGTGGAAGGCGACGACCAGGCGCTCGCCCTGGGCGGCTTGGAGGGCGTCGAGCATTTCGCGGTTGCGCAGCGGGCCGGCGGCGTTGCGGGGCTTGCCCTCGGCCGCCATCTGGTCCCAGCGGGCGTGGAAGACGCGGTGTGGGATGCTGGCGCGCTCGCAGACGCCGCGGGTCTCCTGGTCGGCGCCGGTTGGGCAGTCGCCGACCAGCAGTTCGAAGCCGGAGGCACCGTCGTCTGCGAGGTAGCCGAGGGCGAGGCCTACGATGACGAGCCGGAGCATCTTGGGGTGGGTCCAGTTGCGGTCGCCGGTGACCACCACGGTGAGCCGCTGGGGCTTGTCCTGTCCGGGCAGCCAGCCGCAGGGTAGTCGCCGGTCGTTGTCCTGGTAGCGGGGGCAGGCTGGCTCGTGGGAGGCCGGGTCGTCCACGACGTGGGTGCAGGTGCATGCTGGCCGGGGCACCAGGTGGCCGTGGGAGACCATGAGCCGGTGATATTCCTCGGCGCTGTAGGTGGGGGTGCCGCCGCCGGCCTGGCGCCACAGCTCGTAGGGGCCTGGCCGGTCGCTCATGCGGCACCTGCCTGGGGCAGGCCGGCGGCTTGGGCGAGCGGGTCGCTGGTGGCTCGGATCTGGGCGACATGCTCCGGCCACGTGTGCTTCAGATGTCGGCGGCACAGCGGGCAGGCGTCCAGGTTGACACCGGCGACGGTGGGGATGGTGGGACCACCCCAGGTCGGCTTGGCCTCGGCGGCGCTCACCGGACCACCCGGCCTTTGATGGTGAGCTGGTGGGTGCCGTTGGCGAACGCCTGGGTGTGTGCCACGTAGGCCGGGTCGGTGACGATGAGCAGGTAGTCCCCGTCCGGCACCTGCGTGGTCTCGGTGTCGCCGGTCTGCTCATCGACGATGGTCACCTTGAGGCTCATCAGAGCGGCGCCTCGTCGTCCTCGTCGTCCAGGTCCTCGTCGTCGCCGTCCTCGTCGTCGCCGTCCTCGTCGGGGTCGGAGGTGGCGAGGGCGAGCTGGCTCGAACCGACGCCGAGCATGCGGCGGGCGCTCCACGCCTCGATGGGCAGGGGCGGCTGGTCCAGCCGGGCGGCCGCGCGGGCGGTTTCCTCGTCGACGTGCTCGATCGAGTAGACCGCGGCCGGGTTGTAGTCGATCGTGCGGGCCTGCCGGCCGTCCTGGGCGGGGATGTGGAGGCGCAGGAAGTCGGCGCCGGCGATCTTGACCTCGCGCACACGGCCCGCGGCGGTCTGCCGGCCGAACAGGTCCAGCTTCGCCCACGTGTCGAGCGGCTCGGGAATGATGGGGTCAGCGTTGGATGCGGTCACGGCGTCGCAGCTCCTTGGGGGTGACGGATGGTTCGAGCCGGTCATGTTCGGTCTGGGTGTGCAGCAGGTTCTTGGCGCACAGGGGGCACACGGGCATTTCGCGGGTGCCGTTGGGGGCGAGGCAGTCGCGGACCCTGTGGGTCCAGCCGTCCCAGTCGCCCTTCATTTCAGGGAGGGCGCGCTGGCGGAGCTCGCCGCCTGCGCATGCCCTGGCGCCCGGGCGCTTGGGATGCTGGTGGCCGCAGCGCCATACCTCACGACCCTTCACGCTCCCCTCGCGGAGCAGGCCGTGGAAGACCTCGTGGACCTGGAGGCCGTCCCGGTGCAGCGCCGTGGTGGTGGCCACGTGCAGGACGGGGGCGGTCACCGCGACCACCACACGTGCACCGGCAGCGTCGGGATGAGGCAGAGGTAGAGGTCGTACTCCCAGCGCAGATACATGGCTGTCGCGTCCTGGCCGGCATAGGCGGGCGAGCGGTTCCAGTAGGCGCCGACCCACAGATCACGGGGTTCGAACTCCACGCGGGCCCTCACCGGCGCCTGCCCTTCCATTCAGCCGCCGCTGGACATGTCGCATGGTGGTCGACGTAGGTCCTGACGACGCGGGCGATGAGTGCGGCGTCCGGGTGTTGCGCGCCGACGACGATCCCGTCGTCTGGCTCCAGCGTGGTGATCGCCGAGCCGAGCACGACGCGCTTCTCCGCCTTGGCGTCCAAGATCATCCGCTTGCCGCTCTTGGCCGAGCGGACGAACACCACCTCGGCGCCGCAAGAACGGCAGTGGTCGCTCACGATTCACGCTCCTCCTCGGGGCGACCGAGCCACCAGACGCGGCCGTCACGGACCCCGCGGTTGTACTCGCGCAGATGGTCGGCGCAGTACGCCCACCAGGCGGCCACCGAGCGGCCCTCGCGGTGGCTGTACCAGCTGCGGCGCAGGTCAGCGACCGGTGGCTGGTGGCAGCGCTTGCGCCTGCACCGCGGGTACTGCGATGGCACGCGGTAGTGGTCCTCGGGCTCCATGTACGGCTGGCTCAGCGGTGTGCTCACTCGCTATCACCGTCCTCGCGAGCGCGGCGACGGGCCGCCCAGCCGGCGCATACCTCGGCAGGGGTGCCATCAGTCCGATACGGCACGCCATCGATGATGGGTGGCCGGTAGTTGGCCGGATCACCGGGGATCTCCGCGCCCGCAGGATGCCGCCACGCGCACGGCCGCCGCATTCCCTGGTGGCAGTAGAACGGCTGGCCAGTGGCGACCAGGCGGTCCAGGTCCGCCTCGCTGCCCGCGTAGCCTGGCCCACCCTGCCGCTCGGGCGAGTCGGCGCGGAACGCGCAGTCCTCGCACGGTGCCGCGCGCGTGATGGGGACGGCCTGGGTGGGCGGCTGCTGGTCGAGGTCGTAGACCGGCTGCCAGCAGGTGCATCGCTCCGGCCCGAACATGGCCGCGCCCATGCAGCACATGCCCTCGCCGACATCGGGCAGGTCGACGGCAGACTGGCTGAGTCCGCAGATGTTCATCCCGGCCTCCTGCTGGTGAGGGTGTGCTGGATGGCGGACCAGTCGCTCGGCTTCCACAGGTAGACCTCGGCACCGGCGCGGCGCAGATCGGCAAGGATGCGCTGCTGGGTGGGCCGCAGCCGGCCACGTTCGCGCTTGAGCTCGGCCCACACGATCCGCTCGCGGAGCATGATCAGGTCGGGCAGGCCGGCGGCGTTCTTGTCGCCGACCAGCCGCCGCTCCCCCGCCTGGGTGACGACTTCGCGGCGGGCGTCGTCGATGTGCAGGACGGTCCAGCCGAGGATGCGGGCCAGGTCGATGATGCTTGCTTGCAGGTCGGCCTCGCTCATCGCCCGGTCCAGGACCTGCCGCGCGTTCACCGCGCACCCCGGTAGCCGTAGACCTCGTGGTCGATCTCGCAGCGTGGGCAGTGCTGGAGGCCGACGACGACCAGCGCGGGTGCTGCGGGCGGCCGGGGATGCGGCGGTGCGGGCGGCGGCGAGGATGCGGCGACGGGCCGGGTACGGTCGGCGGTCTGGTGGCGGGGCCCGCCGTTGTTGGCCCGCCAGCACGCGTGGGAGCAGTACAGCGCCTGCCAGCCTTTGGCGGCGGGGGTGAACGGCTCGTCGCAGTTCAGGCAGTCCCGCTCGCCGGCGAGTTCCGGCGGATAGACCATGCCGGGCCTACCCATCGGCCGGCCCCGAGGTGCGCCACCAGACCTGCCGCCAGCCCGGCAGCTTGACCCGCTCAACCCGCCCCGCCTTCTCCAGACGGTCCAACCGCTTCCAGGTGATTGCGTCGGGTGGCCATGCCATCGGGCCGGCCAGCTCGGCGACCTGCCGGGTCGACAGGGGGAATCCCTGGGCGTCGCGGAGCACCGCCAGGATCTGGTCGTCCAGCGCCAGTTCGGTCAGCCAGCCCATGGGCCACCCCCCATCGTCGTGGTGGTGTGGGGCACCGCGTCCCTGGGGCCCGAGCCGGCGGCCAGCAGCGCCAGGCCCAAGCCGAGAGCGACCAGCAGCAGGATGGCGACGGCCAGGCGCGCCGGGCGGCTACGCATCCGGCCTCACTGCCCCCGCCTGGTCGAGGCGCTTCAAGGCGCGGACGTAGCCTTGCGTGTCGGTCTTGAACCAGGGCGGCCGTGGTGCCAGAAGGACGACCTGGCGGAGCAGTTCCAGCTCTTCCAGGACGATCCGGCCCCGCGCCGGCGGCTCGACCTGGAGCGCGGCACGAATCTTGTCGTAGAGCCCCGTAGGGAGGAAGTCGAAGCCGTTGTAGCCGGATACCTGCTCCAGGAGGTCGCGGAGTTCGGCGGCGTACACCTCGAGGTCGGCGAGCCGGTCGCTGCTGGCCTCCAGCGCGATGGCGCCGGCCTCGACCGCGCCGAGGGCTTCCGTCAGGTGGCTGTCCGGCACCCTGAACGACACGCTGACGATGTTCCGCAGCACCCTGGCGGCCCGGACGGCCTCCTGGAGGGGGTCGAGGGTGGGGCCGGTCGCGTCCGCATGCTTCGATGGGCCTTCAACCCCGGCAGCAACCGGCCCGGCCTCGCTCCAGCCAGCAGCATCCCCCCTCTCTGGGATGGTCTCCCCGGAGGCGGCCACGTCACCTTCCCCAAGGCTTCTTCCAGCCACCTCCGGCCGCTCGCGTTCGCCCAGAAGCTGGGCGCGCATCTCCTCGGTGACCTGCACCAGATCCGGGCCGCCCCGCGGCACCAGATAGCTTGCGGCCAGCGTGGACGCCAGGTCCTCCACCGACCCGAAGCTCTGCCGCGCAGGCAGCGTCGGATCGTCCCAGAACCGCTGCGCGTTGCGCCGCGCGCACTCGTGTGCCCGCTGCGGGGTGAGATCGACGAAGATCCAGTCGCCCACCGCAGGCACATGCATGGGATCAAACCGGTCCTGGTGCCAGTCGACGTGGGTGGCGCCCTTGCCTGACGGCAAGCCGATGACGAACGGGGACACCCCGTCGCGGCTGTTCCACACCGACAGCTCCTCGGAGCCGTCATCGGCCAGGTAGCGCATGTGGCAAAACGCCTCCCCATGCTTGTAGCCGCTCACGGCGTCCGCCCCTCAACCATCACCGCGTCGTAGATCGCCCGCGCCCAGCGCGCGTCGCCGAGCGCGTTGTGCCGGTCGAACTGGTCGGGCTCGACGCCCACCTTGCGGGCCAGGCCGTCTGAGGACCATGGCGGGGGGACCTGGAGCAGGCCGGCGGCCAGCGCTTCCACCGAGATGGTCCGGTAGTGCCATGCGGGGCAGCAGCCATGCGCACGGAGCAGGGCTTTGAGGAAGCTGGCGTCGAAGCTCACGTTGACGCCGACCAGGTGCGCGCCGGCGGTCAGCTCCATCACCGACGCGGCGACCTCACTGACGGTGGCCTGCTCGACCTTGCCGCTGTCCGGCGCCCACTGGAGCGCACCCGACCATGTGCGGCTCTGCTGGGGCCGCCGTTCGAAGAACCGGCCGACCTCGAGTGCCATGGGGTCGGCGCGGCCGAGGTCGACCGGCAGCCACCAGCGCCATTCCAGCTCGAGGGGGAGGTTTGGGTGGCGGACGATGAGGCCGATCTCATAGACCTCGTGACGGTCAGGCTCCAGCCCGGTGGTCTCGATGTCGAGGAAGGCCAGGCGTGTCATGCCGCTCCTCTCTTGGCTTCCTCGCGCTCCCGCCGGCGCTGACGCTCGAGGGCCTTCTCCGACGGCCTGGCACAGCCCCGGCCAACCTTCGGCAGGCGCCGACGCAGCTCCCGCGGCACGCCCGCCCGTGCCCGGCGCATCGACGCCGGGACCGCGACGTGGGGACGGCGCTGGTAGCGGGTAGCCCAACGGTCCAGCCGCCGCACCTTGGCGGGCACGCCCGCGTCGGGGCGTGCGGCGGCGAGCCGGGCACGCACACGGCGTAGCCGCTTGGCTTTGGCGCCCCTCACGCGGCGGCCCCCCTGTTGTGGTCGATGAGCCACGCACGCGCCAGCTTCAGGTCATCGCCGCCCAGCTGCTTGAGCTGGTCTGCTGTGGCGAGCTCGCCGAACGGCTTGGCGGGCAGCTCACCCTGCTGGGCGGCGCGGCGGAGCCGAATCCAGCAGTTGTTGAGGCTGCGGCCAAGCGCGGCGGCGACCTGTTCCATGGTCTGTGCCTGGTCGGCCGGATGGCCGTTGGGGCTGGTGGCCCCGGCCGCCACACCCGGGGGGGCCTGGGCGGTGGCGGCCGGGGCGTCCTCCGCCGGCGGCGCTTGGGGGGCGGCCGGTTCGGCAGAGGCGTTCTCCTGCTTGGTCTTCGAGGTGCGCGCACGCGAGATGCGCTGCCGCTTGGGTTCGGCGGGGGGGTCCGAGCCGGCGGTGGCCGTCCCCCCAGAGGCGGGTTCCGCCGGCTCGGACGTGGTGTCCGGGGCGGACCCGCCGCGACCCGCCCCGGACGTTTCGGCCGTGCCGTCCTTGCTGACGCGCAGCCATCCGCCGAGCACGTACAGCTCTCCGGCCCACAGGTGCAGGCCAAGGCCAAGCAGCGGTGTGCACCGCTTGATGGCGTCCGACTCGGCATCCTTGAGTCGCGCGCCGTCGTGTGGCCAGTTGGTCGCCTTGTCGACGTCGCCGGTCTGCTCCACCATGGTGCGGCGCCCATCGATCTCGCAGGTGAGCCGGTAGGTCGCACCGACGATCACGTTGTGGAGCAGCACGGCGGAATGCTCGTCGGTGAACGGTGGGGCGTCGTCCCGCTTCACGCGGGAGAGCACGTCGCCGCGGTGGATGGCGACCTGTTCGAGGTCGTAGGGGCCGAGGATGTAGAGCAGGAACTGCTTGATAACCCCGTGGGGGACGTAGGGTTCGCCGCTGCCCGGGTCGCGTTTGACATACTGCTCGGGGATCGGCTGGACGAGCCTTGAGAGCTGGGGACGGTTGGCGGTGGTCATGCTGATGCTGCCTCCATGGCGGTCTGCTCGAGGGTTTCGAGCGGTTGGAACTGCATGCCGGCGCCGGCCACGTCGAAGCACAGGTCGTGGTAGGAGCAGATGGCGCAGCCGTGCAGACTCGCGATCGGCGGCCCCTCGATCAGATCCCTGGCGTACCGGCACAGGTCGGCCAGCTTCAGATCCCAAAGCGGGTAGACCTTGAACGTCTCGGTGCTCGGGCCGCCGTCCAGGTAGATGAACCGGACCAGGTCGGGCCGCTGCCCGATCACCGCTTCCACGCCGAGCGCATAACAGGCGGCCTGCACCCACTTGGCTTCCTTGTCGAAGTTGCCCGAACCGGTCTTGTAGTCGACGACCACCAGGGCGTCCTGGGTGGGATCAAGGTCGATGCGGTCCACACGGCCGCCCAGCTTGAACTGGCCTTGGTCGAGCAGGACCTCGAAGCGGCGCTCGCAGTGCAGGATCTCCGGCCGCTGCTCGGCGGGCGTGTCGTTCCACCAGGTCGTGTAGGCGGCGGCGGTGTCCAGGCTCGACTGGTACTCGTCGAAGCCGCTGCGCGAGGTGGCCTCCCAGGGGGAGCGGTCCGGGTCGTCCAGCAACTCACGCTCCGCGGCGCGCAACGACTGGATGGTGTCCTGCCAGGGGCCGAGCAGCTCCGCCTCGGCACGCTTGAAATCGCTGGTCATCCGCGGGGCCTGCGCGCCGCCCGGGCGCCGGCCAGCCTTCGCGTCCTCCTGGATCTGCTGGGCGAGCCGGTCCAGCTCGACGACGACGGGCCGCATCTCCTCCTGGAGCGCGAGCCACGGTTTGAACAGCTCATTCCAGGGTGGCGGCGCGTTGTACGCCCACGCGGTCCGGGTCGCCTCCGCCAGGCCGTCCGGCTGGCCCTTGGTCTCCTCCAGCGCCTGGTGCAGCTGGTTCCCGCGGTGCATCGGCAGGCTGGGCCGCTCCGGCAGCTTCAACTTATACCGGCGCTGGGCGCGCAGCGGGCACCCTAATGCCATCGTGATCTTCGTCGCTGAGAGCCAGTAGGGCCCGTCCTGCACGACCGGAGTCATCCGATCCACCCCCGCCGACGGCGGTGGCGGATGCGGGTGGCCACCGCACGGCCTGCCCGGTCGCCAAGCCAGCCGCCGGCGGCGTGCCCCAGGTGCAGCAGGATGGCCAGCGGCACGAACGCCACGGCGGCGTACAAGATGGCTCGGGGCCAGTCGACCATGATCACGCTGCCGGTCATCGGAGCTGCCCCGGTCCGTGCAGGTGCGGCGCGACGCCCAGGTTGTCGGCGGCGCGCTCGCCGATGGCGCGCACACGGCGGGCGGCCTCGCCAAGGGCGCTGCCCGGCTCAGCCCGGTCCAGGGTGTAGCGGGTGATGAGCAGGATGTCGGTGGCGGCCAGCGCGGACAGGGCGACGGTGGTGCAGACCCTGTCGCCCGGGCGCAGCGGCGTCGACGCGCGGGCGGGCGGAACGTCGGTTGTGGCGTCCAGCTTGACGCGCAACTCGCGCTCTTTCTCCGCCAGCAGCAGGTACAGATGGGATGCCCGCAGCGCCCGGGCGCGCCAGTAGGCCACCTGCCACACAGCCCCCAGCAACGCCAGGACCTCGACGGCGATGATGATCTTGAGCAACACAATCTCCTGGGTCAGTCGTAGAAGCCGGCCGTCGCGCCCGCCGGGCGCCCGAGGAATGGGTCCGGCTGGGGCGGGACGGGAATGTAGGTGTTGCGGACGCGGGCCTCTTCGGCCGCGGCCGCGTGAATATGCGAACAGGACTGGCCGACGCGGATGGGGATGTCGTGCCGCTCGCGAAACAGGAGCGGGTGTTCGCACCAGCCGGCCCACCGGTCCTCCTGGAGCCACAGGTCGACGCGGTAGACCAGCTCGCTGTCGCCGAGCACCAGCCAGGTCGCCCAGGTCGGCCCGAACATCTCGCGGGTGAGCTGCTCGTGGTCACGGAGCCGGTCGGCCTTGTCGGCGCAGTAGGCGCTCACCTGGACGGGGTCGATGGCGACCCACTGGCGGGTCATGAGGCCTGCGTCCCCGAGGCCTTGGCGAGCAGCACCGTCAGCCACGAGTCGCCACCGTCTTCGCCCTGGGTCATCGCGGCGACGTGGTAGCCCTGGGCGAGCAGAGCACTGATCTCCTGCTCCATGTGGCGGCGGTTCGTGGGGCCGGAGATCTGGCCGTACAGGAGCTTGGCCTTCGGCTGGCGGGCGGTCACCGCAGCCACCCCCAGGCCCACCGGCGCGGGCGGCGCGGGGAAGCCACCGCCCGCGCCAGCAGGAACTCGTCCACCTCGGCCGCGGCCGCACGCTGCTCCAGATCCTGCTCGAGTAGGCGCAGCAAGACCTGTGGGCACATGCCCGGCTCGCGCGTGTCCAAAGCGATCTGCGCGCGGTTCAGCACGTGGGCGAGCGCGCGCAGCTCGCCCGAGCTGACCAGCGGCGCCGACGACGGGGTGGGTGAAGGGTGAAGTGCCAGCATCAGCGGCTCCTGGTGGCGATCGCGCGCAGCGGCTCCAACTCGTCGGCCTCGCCCGCATCCTCGGCGTCAGCCTTGGCCTGCCATGCTTGGCGGACCTGCTCCAGCCGCAACTCCCCCAGCGCCCGCAGCACCGTCCTGGACTCCTCACACAGCCGCAGCAACTCCGCGCCGGGATCGCGGGTCTGCCACAGCGCGCGGCCCATCGTGGCGGCGACACGGTTGCGGCCACCCTGCCTGGACCCCAGCGCCTTCAGCAGCTGGCGGGCCAGGTCGACGTAGGCGGGGTCGGCCATCCAGGCGGGCCGGGCGGGTGGTTCCAGGGCGCGGGCGGCGACACGGCTTGGCAGCGCGGCCGGCGGTTTGCCCCTGGCGACGGTGGTCGTGGCGGGGCGCGGGTGCTTCCAGCCTGCGGGGGGGCATGGGCCGAGCAGGCGGCCGATGGTGGCGGTGATGCGGTGCAGGAAGCTGGCCACGGTATGCTCCGTTCGTCGGGCGGCTCCTCAGCTCTTTGGCGGGGCGGGGAGCCGCTGGCTGTTTTAGGGACTCTGGTCCCACCGCCCAGTGGTTGGCTGCCCGCTGCGGGCGGCGACGCCAGTGCCGAGTTCGAGGGTTGAGCGGGCGCGCCACCGCTGCGGGCCGGTGTAGGGCCACAGCGACTTGGCGCGGAGCGAACGGTCGGTTTCCCGCTCCAGCGCTGCGGCGTACTCGACGGCGGTCCGCTTGTCCTGGCCCTGCTTGGGCTCGGCGACGCGGACGCCCTGCGCGCGGGACTCCAGGCTCGGCCGGGCGGTCATGACATCGCCTTGCCCGCAGGCTCGCCGTTGGGTTCCGGATCGGTGAGCATGCCGACCGTGACTTCAAGCGCGTTGGCGATGGTGCGGAGCGTGGAAACCTGCTGGTCGGAGTAGAAACCGCTCTCGAGCCGCCAGATCGTCACCGGCGTGAGCCCGGTCAGGACCGCGAGCTTGAGCTGGGTCAGCCCTTTGCGTTCCCGCTGGAGCCGGATGCGTCGGCCGATGGCGGCGGACTCGCTGTTGTCGCTGGTGGGCTTGCGGTCTGCGCTCACGGTTTGGGTAGCCTCCTTGGCTGGTAGGCGTGCGATGTTGGCACCGACGCTAGCCCTTGTCAATACTTCCAAGGATATACTCTTAGGTTGACAGCCACTACCCGCGCGACTAATCTTTCGCGTAGCGTCCCCCGTCCAGGGGACACGGCGGGGGGACCGGCACAGGAGGACGGGCCACATGGGGCAAGTGGAGTTCGGCAAGCTCGTCTCGCAGCGCATGGACCAGGTCGGCATCAGCCAGCGTCGGCTCGCGTCCCGCCTCGGGGAGTTGTCCGATGGCTCACTGTTCGACTCGACTTCGATCCGCACGATTCGTGAGGGGCAACGGCGCCTCAATCACGAGCTCGTCAACCGGCTGATCGAGATCCTGAGCATGGACCCCGACGAGGCTTGGGCGGCGTCGGGGCTGCTCCCACCGGGGGTGACGGCGGAGGAGCTTCGTCAGCTCCGGTCGTTTCGACAGACCGCGGTAGCTGCGGATGAAATCCCGCTAATGCGTCGGTATCCGTTGGGGGTCGCGGCCTAGTCATCACCACCTGGCCCGTCCCCCATTCACCCCACAGCGACTCTACTGCACCGGACTACCCAAACCGCCGCAGTTGAACGTTGTGCCCCAGTGTCCCTTTGAGAGTATCTGCCGCATCCCTGGCGGGACGCACGAAAGGGGGGGGCTGGATGCCATCCTTCGAGCAGGCATGGGCCTGTTATGCCATCCACCTGCGACACCGTCACGTCAGCGACAGCTCCGCCGACCAGTACCGCATCCGCTTGCACACCTGGGCCGCCTGGCTCTGCGCGCGTGGCGTGCGCTGGGAGGACGCTGGCCCTGACGAGCTGGAGGCGTTCATGGACCGGCGCTGCCTGCCGCACATGATCCACGCCGGCCGGCCCCTGGCCCCCCGAACCCGGTCGGTGTACGCCCGGAGCGTGCCACCGTTCTACCGTGCGCTGTACGCCGCCGGCCTCATCCCCGACGACAAGTTCGCCGGCTACCGGCCACCACCCGACCCTGAACCCGCACCACGGCCGCTGGAGCTGCACGACGTCGCCCGGCTCCTTGGCTCCCTGGTCGCGCATCCGGACCGGCGCCTTCTGCCCCTGGCCGGCCTGTGCTATTACAACGCGTTGCGGGCAGGGGAGACCGCGCTGCTCCGCGTCGACGACGTCCGGCTCGGCGGGACCATCCCCAAGCTGGACGTGCTCGGCAAGGGCCGCCTTGAGCGGGGCTGGCTGCCGCTGCATCCGGCGCTGGTCCCCATCCTTGGCCGCTACAGCTACTGGCTGGCCGGCACGCTCGGCGCCAGCTCCCCGCGGGACCTGCCGGCCGGAACGCCGTTGTTCCACTCCCGCACCTGCCCAGGGCGGGGCATCAGCCGGGAGCTGCCGTCGCGGCTGCTTGGGAGCGCGATGCGCGACGCAGGAGTCGACGGGCGGCCACACGATCTTCGGCGCACCGCCGCCGACCAGGTCGGCGAGCGCTCCGGGGACAACCCACGGCCGTTGCGGGAGGTGCTGCGCCACCGCGGCGACGGGGCGTTGCGGCACTACCGGGTGCCACCGCTCGGGCGGGTGCGGGAGTGGTTCGAGCTGATCCCCGACCCGCTCAAGGAGGAATCCTGACATGGCCAAGATGCAGCTGGACAGCCCGCTTGACCCCGGTCCGTTCCGTGACTACCTGCGGGCGTTGCAGATGCTGCTCGCCAAGGCCCCGCCAAGCTGGCCGACCGATTGCGCGGTCGAGTCGCTGCGTACACGCCCCAGCACCACCGCCGACCTAGAGCGCGAGACCCGTTTCCTGCGGGCGCGGCTCGCCGAGGTCGAGCTGGCCGCGGCGCGGCGTGGCAAACGATGATCACCTGCCGCGTTGCGGCCACTCCCCCGCCGCGCGCCGTGACCACCTTCCCCTGCGGGCCTGGGGCGCTTCCGCGTTACGCGTTTCGCGTTACGCGTTTGCGGTTGCGACCTCTCCCCCATCACACTCCCCCGAACATGCGTTCTGGCGAACTTGTGTTCAGCCGCCAGCGATGAGCTGGATCGCGTACCGCTTGCTGATCCCCGTCGCGCGCACCATCTCCTGCCACGTCGCATCCGGGTGCGCGTCCAGGTACTCCTGGCCGCGTCGCCGCTTGTCGCCGTAGGTGCTCTTGGCCAGTGCCTGCACGCGGGCTGGTGCACGTGGGCCGCTGGAGGTTTGCCGGTCGGTGCGCACGATCTCCCCCTCAACCGTGTCGCGTCGACGTGTGACGCGGTTGAGTTCCGGTGGGGGAGCGACGTGCGCGATGTCGCTGCCCGAAACGGTGGCGAGCATCTTGAGCAGATACGCAAGCCCCAGCGTCACAAGGATGCTCAGCGCGGGGACGGCCAAGGCGATCAGCCGAAGCCCGTTCACATCGGGGACGCGGGTCGCGTTGAAGTACAGCGAACATGCCGCCGCGACCATCACGAGGAGGAAGGGGATCGCGCGGGGATACTGCACAGTCCGCCCCTGCTCCTCCACGCGCACCATCGACGCGGCGAGCAGCAGCACCTCGAACAGCACAAGCCCCATGTCGACAGCGATGGGGAACAGCCACGCATGCCCCGCCCCGAACTTCAGCTCGGGATTGGAGGCGGCTTCGCGGAGCGCGAAGAAGCTGAGCGTGAACGCCGCAGTCGCAACGCCCACGCCGAGCACCAGCGCAACACCGAGGGTGGTGCGCAGGTTGGATGGAAGGTTCGACCACATGAACGGGCTACCTCCTGTGCGGTCGGGTGGTGGTGGGTGGGGTGGTGGTGGGCGGGGCGGTCATCTTCTGCCACCACTCCCGCACCGGCCCCAACACCTGTTCGAGCGACAGCGGCGCGGTCGTGGTGGTGGCCGCATGCCGCCCGGCGCGGGTCGTGGTCGTGGTCGGCTGGCCGGTGATGGGGGAGTGCGGGACCAGCAGCAGCACCGCGACGATCGCGCCGGCCACCACCCACCCCCACTTGATACGGCCACCACCGCCGCGAGGGCTGGGCGGTGCAGCGGGCCGCTTGCCACGGCGGCCGGAGATGAGCAGCAGCACACCTCCCACCAGCAGGACGAGCATGAGCGTTGGTGACATGGTCACCTCCGGGTGTAGGAGCTGGCGAAGTCGAGGACCTGCCGGACGTACCAGCAGGCATGGTTGTAGGCGTGGATGGCGCGGTGCTGGCTGGCGGTGCCGCGCATCTGCGGGCAGGGGTCGTGGCCGCCGCCCCGGCCGATCCCGTTGGCGCACAGCAGCCGCGCGGTCGCGGGGATCGCATCGGCGGGGTCGTAGCGGTCCCCGCCCCGTCCGTACCGGGACCAGGTGCCGGACAGGAACTGCATCGGCCCGCCGGCACCGGCGGAGTTCTCCCCGGAGCGCACCCCCGGCAGCGGGGAGCGGCCATGGTCGGATTCGACCTTCCCGATCCCTGCGAGCACTGTCCAGGACAGCCCGTGGCAGGTGCTGGCGGCACTCCGGTACAGGGTCAGGTAGTCGGCGGGGATGTCCGCCCTCGAACTGGACGCCGGCACCGGTGGCGGGTGGCGGTGACGATGGGCACCGGCACCGGCGCCGCCGCCGGCCACCAGCAGGATGAGGAACACCAGCGCCCAGGGGCCTTCCCCCGAGGAGACGGTGCCCTGGGCGCCGCCCATCATGGCGTGCGACGATCAGACGGCATGGGAGAGCAACCTCCGATGCGAAATGCGCCGGGCGGGGATGAGAGCCCCGCCCGGCGTGCCCTGGCTTCCATATGCGGTTGTGAATGCCCGGCCCCTCCCGGCCGTCTAGGCCCCACTGGATGCCTAGAGTACGGCGCACCCCCGGTCGGCGTCTAGTAGGGGCTGGACGAATCGGGTACGCTGACCCCATGAGCACCCATCAGCAGGCTGCGGAGCAGATCGCCGAGGCGCTCCAGCACCTCCAGGACACCTTCCGGGTGGTCGAGGAGACCACCGATCCGCAGCAGGCGTTCGAGCTGGCCACCAAGCTGGTGGACGACCTCGGCAACCTCTACGAGCAGGCCGCCGACCTGCGCGCCCGCCAGGTCGGCCGGATCTGGCGGGCGGAGGAGCTGTCGCTGGCCGATCTCGCCGAGCGGATCAGCGTCTCCAAGGCCCGCGCCGGGCAGTTCGTGACCCGGGCCGCACGGCTCACAAAGGGAGAATGACCATGACCGAGTCATTCGAGGATGCGCCGCTACGCCATGTCACCAGCGAGGTGTGGGCCGTCGGCGCCGACGACGCGGGGATCTGGCTGCTGGGCCGCTGGCCGTCGGAGCCGATCCGGACCGACTCCGACGAGCACACCGCCGCACAGCTTGAGCTGATCACCCACGGCGCGTTCGCCGAGACCAAGGTCATGCACTCCACGTCGTGGCGCTCGGACGGCCCCGCGATGGTGTGCACCTACCTGGCGGTGGTGGACTGCCCCGGGCCGGTGCGGGAGCACTGGCCCGAGGCGCTACCGGTCTCTACCGCGCTGGCGGAGCTGGTCGGCCGGCCGTGCACCCACGGGCCGTTGGAGCCGCCGGTGCCGAGCCACTGGCATGTGCTGTTGCATGGCATCCGGCACCTGCGGTTCCTGCTAACGACTGACGCGACGGTGGCCGCGGCGATCCCCGAGGCGTGGGGTGTGCACCTGGCCAACTTCGAGCCGGCGATCGCGCGGATGTACGACCAGGCGCACGAGAGCACGTAGCCGTGCCTGACGTGGATCCTCTGGGTAGCGACCCGGGCCTGTCGACCCCGGAGGCGCGCGAGCACTACCGGCTCGCCCTCCAGGTCGCCCAGGCCGCTTGGGACCACGACCTCATCGGCTGTCCCGACGACGCCACCCACACCGAGGTCCACCAGGCGCTCGTCGCGCTCCGCCGCCATGAGATGCGGGTCGGACCGAAGGTGCTGGTGCACCCGATGACCCGGGGCGGTCGCGGGTAGGGGACCGCGCGTAATGTCGCAGGTTTACATAATGTTTATTATGGGGAGTCTGCGAGAGTGGTCGGGGAACGCGAAGAGGCCCCACCCGGCGAAGAGTGGGGCCTCTGGTGTCTTGTCCCTTGGCGGACGGGAGTCTACCCGCCCGGTGGGACCGGTCGCTGGCGTTGCTCGCTGGCGAGCTGCCGGTGGACCTCACGAGTGGATAGGATGACGCCATGAGCACACAGCCGCCACCTGCCACGCTGTCGATCGAGGTCGACACCCGTCGCTTCCAGGAGGCCATGTCGCGGCTGACGGTCGCTCTGGCGGCGATGTTTGACAGCACGCAGCGAGCCATCGTCTCCGGAGCCGCATACGAGGCGGCAGCGAAAGCGCGTGCCGGCCGCGGAGATGACCCGGGACCTCATGCCCGGCCGGCTGATCCCGGACGTTCCCGGACACGCGAAAAGACCCCGCTGGCCCAAGGGGAGAACGGGCCGGCGGGGTCTTTGCTGTGTGCGGCGGTCAGGACGAGGGTTTGCCTGGGTCAGGTGGTGGCGGGGCGGTGTCGACCCGAGCGGCTGCCGGGTGCCGCCGGACCGCCTTGGACACCTCGTCGGCGACCTTGGCGGGGTCGGCGCCAGCCACATGCACCTGGATGGTTGGCTGCGGCTCGACCGCCAGCAGCGGCTCGAGCTGCGGCTCCTTGGCGAGCGGTCGGACGAGCTGCCGCACGAACGGGGCCAGGACGATGAACGCGCCGCCGGCGACCTGGAGTGCCTGCTCGTCGCTGACGTGCAGGCCGTAGCGGGTTGCCGCCCACACCACCAGCGTGGCGAGCGCCTGGACGAGGACCGGCTCGGATGCCACCGGGTTCCCCTTGGTCATGACGCCGACGCTTCCTGTTCGGCCGGCGCCTCGGCCGGGATCGGCTCGAACGTCACCATGACGTACTCGCCGACCAAGAACTGGTCGAGTGCCGCCTTGTTGGTGATCGTCATCTCGATCGTCCCGGCCGGGGTCGCGGCCGCCCACTGCTTGTTCTCCGGGCCGGCGGCGGCCATGAGCTTGACCGACTCCTGGGTCTTTCCGGGCTCGCTCGCATAGCCGGCGTACTCGGTGCGGGAGGAGACGCGGAACTTTCCGACCACAGCCATGGAGAATGGCTCCTTTCGAGGTTTGGGAGTTATCCGAGGAGGTCGAACAGCAGGCACACACCGCCGACGCCGGCGACCAGGAGCAGCATCAGCAGCCACCACGTCATGGCACTACCCGGATGGACGTGACGGGGTGCAGCTCCGCCCAGCCGCCGTGGTCAAGGTCGTAGACGTAGGCGCCGGTCACTCGGACGTGCGTGCCGACCGCAGGGACCACCACGGGGCTCCGGTAGCCGGTGCACGCCGCGACCGCGTCAGCCTGCGTCGGCGGTCGCACGCAGACCGACTCGAGGATCAGATCGCCGTGCTGCCCTGTGAGGTTGGCCGGCCGGAGCGTCCAGCGGTAGGCCGCGTCCGGCGCGAGCCGAACGTGGATGTCGCCGTCCAGCTCGCGGGCGATGTGGGCGATGGTGCCCTCTACGGTCAGGCACGGCCGGACGACGCGCAGGCGAGCCGGGTGGTAAACGTGCCGCCAGAGCGACGGGTCGCAGGCGCCCGCTACGGTCGTCGTGGTCGTCGGCGCCGGCCGGGTCGTGGTGGTGGGGTTGGGGGTGTCGCCACGGCTGGCGAGGATCGCGGCGGTGAGGGCGAGCGCCCCGACGATGATGGCCGCTGCGGCCATGGGCCGATCCCATGGCAGCCGACGGCGCCTCATACCGTGGGTGGCTGCGCCGGGCCGAAGGTGACCGAGATGACCCCGCCCGGCTCGGTCGTGATGCCGGTGATCTCGAGCTGGCCGGCCAGCAGCGGCGCCAGCGCCTCCCCCAGCGCCACCGGGTCGACATTGGCCGCTGCCGCCTGCGCGGCCTGATGGATCGCCTGGAGCGAGTCCAGGTGGGTGGCGTCGCCCCGCCAGATCACCCGGAGATCCGCGTCGGTGGCGACCTGCTCGCCCTCCTTCAGCCCGAGAGCCTTGCGGATGACGGAGGCGTCAGCATCGGTCAGTGCCATCGGGTCCTCCTGTTGGGTGTCCCATAGCGGGGTCGAGTCGGCGACGAGGTTGGGGTCGTACTCGCCACCGAACGGGCCGGAGCCGGACCATTGGGTGGCGGCGCTGCCGGGGTACAGGTGCGGGGTGCCGGACCACTCCGCCACCCAATAGCCCCCGCTGGGCTTGGGGTTTTGGAGGACGGTTCGGCGGGTGCCGTACACCATGGTCAGGTAGCCGACCTGCCCGACGATCCAGTCGAAGGTGCGCAGATAGCCCGCGTCGATGCGGGTCTCGTAGTCGAGCGCGACACAGCAGCCCGGCGGGACCCCGTGCGCGCGGAGCCAGCGGACCGCCTGGGCGGCGTCGGTGTTGGGATCGCCGCCAGTGGAGCGGGTGAAGATCGGCAGCCGGTAGCGGGCTGGCTGCCGTGCCCACTCCTGGTCGGTCCACACGTGCGGGGTGTTGCCTCCGATGTAGCCGGCGGCGACCTCCCATGGTGGTGGGGAGGTCGGCGGGGTGGAGGCGTCGAACATTCTGCGCATGGTGTCCTTTTAGTGGGGGAGGCAGGGCCGCATGGTACTGGTCGGGTGCACGGTCGACGGTGGGGCGTGACAGTGGATCGTCGTGGTGGTGGCCCCGGTCGCCGGCGGGCTGGTCGTGGTCGTGGTGGCCAGCGTGGTGGCTGGCACGCCCGGCAGGGTGGTTGGCGGCGCCACGGCGACGAGTCCCGCCGGCCCTGGCGGGCCGGGTGGTCCTTGCCGGCCTTGGCTACCGGTCGGCCCCGGGCCGGCGGTCGGCGCCACGGTCAAGCTGGGCGTCGAGCTGGGCGGCGTTGATGGCGGCAAGGTGCTGACCGCCGGGAGCGTGGTCGAAGTGGTCGGGGGGAGGGTGGTCGTGGTGATCACCGTCGAGGCCACGGCACTGGCGGCCAGCAGGCCCGCCCCCACCCACCACAGCCGTGCTGTGGACCGCGCATGCCTGGCCCGTACGATGCCGATCCGGCGGCTGACGCTCATGGTCCCGGGCGGGCCTGCCCCTGCTGGCTGGCCGCCAACACCACATAGCCGTCATGGATGGTCGTGACCATGGTCCGGATCTCCTTGGCGAGTTCCTGCACGTCGGTCCGGGAGGTGACCAGGTCCCGGAGGACCGTCAGCTCCTGGGTCATCTTCGTGTTCTCGCCCTCCAACCGGGCGTTGGAGGCGGTCAGGTCGGCGACCTCCCCGCGGAGCAGTTCCAGGTTCTGGCGGATAGATGAGGCCCGGGTGACTGCCGCTGCGGCGGCCAGCACACCGACGATGCCAAGCCCGCCGAGCAGGATCGTGACCGCGTCAGCAAGACCGAGGTGCATCGTCTCCTCCCCGCCGGGTCACGAGGCGCTGACCCGGGAGCAGGTCATCCAGGCGGTGTGGTTCTGATTCGTCCCGATCGTGTGGAAGACGTGGACCTGGAATGAGTCCCCGGCCAGCAGCGGGATGACGACAGCCGCCAGGTACCGCGAGTCGGAGTTGCCGGTGGTGATCACGGTGCGCAGGTTGGTTGGCACGCCGGTGATCACGGTGGTGGGGTTGATGTCGATGTAGCACCGGTTTTGCAGGTTCGCGGCGGCCTGTGCGTACACGGTGATCGCGTACCGGCCGTCCAGCCCCGTGGGGATCGTGACGGTGGTCGAGGGGGACGTAATGAACCCGTCGGTGTCCAGGTCCTCGGTGTCCCAGGAGATCGCCGTGTCGGTGATGTTGTTGATCAGTTGGTTGGCGGCGCGGCGGAGCCGGCAGCCCGGTGTCGAGTTCAGGAAGTTCAGGTTGTCCCGGTAGCTCGCGTTGAGCTGCGCCGCCGTGACCAGCACCCCGGTGACCGCGGTGAATGGTGCCGTCCAGCCCATCAGCCACCGACCCCAGCCGGCAGGCCACGCTCAGCGTTCTCCGCCTGGAGCTGGGCGACGGGCTCGCCGGTCCAGTTCCGGGTGTCCGGGTCGGGTCGGGCGAGCAGGACCCGCTCGATCGTCGGGGCGTCCGCCGGCCAGGCGACCCGCCGCCACGCCCCCCCAATGTCGGCGTTGAAGCAGTCCACGCAGAGCAGCCGATGGTCGCCTGCCGCGGCGACCTGCGCGCCGCCGCAGGGGCAGTCCACGATCCACATGCCCCGGTACACCCGCACCGCCACCGCCGGGGCGGCCAGGTCGGTGACGGTGGGCAGGAACGGGCGGACGCGGCCCTGCTGGCCGTGCCAGTGGCGCAACACCAGCCCCGCCGGGGGGATCTCCAAGCCTTGGGCGTAAAGCTCCGCAAGCGGGGTCCCCTGCGGGCCGTGCCGGCCGTAGAACGACTCGGCGGTCTCCAGCATCTCAGTGGGCACGCTTGTCTCCATTGTGGTCAGTAGCCAGGCACGGTCGTCACGCCCGCGATCGAGTAGGTGGCGTCCCCCGCGAGCCAGAAGTTCGACGTGCCCGCCGGACTGAGCAGGTAGGTGGTGCGCCAGTGGGTCTGCCCGACCCGGAAGTCCACGTCATGGGAGATGGCCTCGACGAACACGTCCACCGTCATGAGCGGGGCGCCGAACGGGCGCCGCTTCACGGTCAACCGGTCGCCGATCCGGGTGCCGAGCACGACCGGCCACAACGCCGGATTCGACGCGGGGTCCAGCGTGACCTGCGGGAGGCGGACCTTCGGGTCCTTGTACTGGGAGAGCTGGTAGTTCGCCCGGTCGATCGCTTCCAGGTCGAGCAGGATCTGCGGGGTCTCGGCGAGGACGCGGGGGCCGTACCGCTTCTGCCTGGTGGTATCGAACGCGGCGACGGTCACCCCGCCCGGCCTGGTCACCTCGACCCGCTCGTACAGGAACGTCGGGTCGAAGTCGAACACCAGGTCGCCGAGATAGGGGGTCTCCAGCTCCCCGAGGGTGGCGACCGCGGTGGTGTTGTAGCGGGCGCTGCGCTGCTTGAACGTGATGGTGCCGTCCCCGGCGACCAGATGGTTGCCGTTCTCGGCGGTGACTACGTCCTGCAAGCCGGCGGTCGCGCCCAACCCTTGTAGCTCGGCGGGGGCCATCTGCGACTGGCCGGTGTCCACCGCGCTCGGCCCCTGGTAGGCGGCGTAGCGCAGCAGCCGCGAGAAGCGCGCGCCGCTCAGCTCCCCGGAGAACGCGCTCTGACCGGCGGTGGAGTGGGCGAGCGCCTGCGCGGCGGTGAGCAGCTTTGAGTAGATCGCGACGTGGCTGACGAACACGGTCGCGCCGGTCCCGAGGAACTCCTGCTGCGCGCCGGAGGTGAGGATGCCGCCGATCAGCGCCCACCCGGGCAGTGGGCTATTGGACGCGAACGTGGATGCGTTGGTCCCGCTGATGGCCAGCGCGCCGTCCACGTACAGCTTCCATGAGATGCCGTCCGCAGCGAACCCGAACACCACATGGTGGGGCTTGCCGTCGTCGTAGCGTGGCGAGGTAGGCGTGGTCCCGCCCGAGTCGACCGGGCCGACCTGAAGCGTCCCGTTGGTGTTCAGCCGCACCGCCCCGTTGTTGAGCACCCCGGTGCCGACGTTGGCGGCAACCTGGGTCCACAGCTTCCCCGGGTCGGTGATCGGCGCGGCGGCCTGGAACCACAGCTCCACACTCCAACCGGTCCCGGCCTGGTTGACGGTGTACGGGCCGTGGCCGATGGCGGCGAGCTGGATGACCGAGCCGATCTTGGCCACCCCGTTCGCGCCGGCGAAGCTCACACAGGCGGCCGGGTCGGTGGGGACGATCGTCGGCTCCCCGGCGGTGACCGTCGCCGCGCCGTATTTGGATTTCACGACTGGCGCGTTGGGCTGCTGGGTGGTGGCGATGCTGCCGAACGTCTGCGCGCCGGCCTCCTCGCTCAGCGGATAGTAGGCGATCGGGCTGTCGGCGAGAATCTCCTCGTCGTAGCAGGACCGGAACGTCTTCGGGTCGAGCAGCGCGAGCGTGTCGACCACCACCGCGTCGACCCATGCCTTGTGCTGGTCCCACCGCTGCGGCCACCGCTCCACGTACCCGTAGACCAGGCTGTAGGTGGTCGCGCTCCAGGTGGCCTTGATGCGGAACTGCCGGTAGGGCAGCACGTTCGGCCAGTAGGCCGAGGCGGCGTTGCTCGGGTCCAGGGCGCCGTCCTGGTTGTCGAGCAGCACCCCGATCGCGGCGGCCTCGGTCCGGGCGAGCTCGTACTGCCGCCCGCTTGGGGTCTGATGTGACCAGGCGAACACCCGGCTGGTGAGGTTGGTCCACACCGCCGCCGGTGGGGACGGGTCGAACGGGTCGACATTGAAGCAGACCTCGAACGTCATCGTCGGCCAGTTCGTGTTGACCATGCCGCTATGCCTTCACGCCGAGGCCGGACAGCACCGAGGGGTTGCGGCGGCCGAGCTTCAGCAGCTCCTCCCGGACCGCCACCGCGGTCTTGTGCGGGTCGGTGGTGCCCTGCACGACGATCTGGGCGACGTAGATCCCACCGCCGCCCCAGCCGCTGGCACCCCCACCGCCGTGGCCGCCGAGGGGGGTGACTAGCTCGTCGCCCCGCTCCGCCAGCGAGTACGTCGCGTGGGACCGCAGCCCGACGCCCATGACCGGCTCGCTGAGGACCCCGCCGGCGGCGTAGCGCCGCAGCGCCGACGGTGGCGCGCTGGTCCCCGCGGCCGTGCGGGTGGTCACGTAGCCGACCAGCGTCGGGTGGCCGAAGCCGGCTTCCAGCGCCCGCCTGGCCGCGGCACCGGCTTCCGCGCCCTTCTTTTGCAGCGCGATCTTGGCGGCCTGCCCGGCGGCGGCCGCACGCTGGCCGAAGATCGTCCGCAGCTCCCGGAGCTTGGCGTCGCTCGAGCTCACGAACGCGTGGACGTACCCGGGTCCCTGCGACGACAGTGCCTGCACGATCTTGGGGTCCAGCCCGCGGGCGATCAGCGTGCGCACGTCCGCACTCCAGGTGCGGAACTGGTCCCGCTCCTGCCGCAGGTTGCTCAGGATGGTGTTCGCGCTGACCTGGCTGGCGTGTTGCACGCCGCCGAACAGGGGGATCGCCTTCTCCACATCGTTGCGGATGGTGATCATCGCCGGGTGCTGCGCGTGGATGGCCGAGGTGGCGGCCTTGGTCCCGTCGCCGAGCTTCCGCATCCCCTCGGCCATCCCCAGCGCGCGGTGCTGGCCGGTCAGCATGGCCGCGTTGGCGGGCTCGTAGGCGGTGTGGACGGCCTGCTCGGTCTGCTTGGCGCCTTTCGTGCCGATGCTGAACAGCCAGTCCAACGCGGTCGCCAGCGGGTTGGTGTGCCGGTGGAGCTGCTGGAGCTGCCCGTCGAACTGGCTGCCCTTGTACGCCCCCGCCGCCGCGGCCGCGCCGACCAGGCCGAGCGTGCCGGCCAGTCCCGCCCCGCCGGTGGACGCGGCGGCAGCCGATGCGCGCCATGCGATCCACGCGTCCCGGCCGGCCAGGATCGCCTTGGTCACCTTCATCACCGGGTAGGCGAGCAGCCCGACCGTGACGATGGTGCCCTGGATGCCGCTGGGCAGGTGGCCGAACGCGTCGGCGACCTTGCCGACCGCCCCCGCGATCCGCAACACGCTCGGGAGCAGCACGTTGCCGAGCTTCACCCCCGCCGACTCCAGGCTCGCCTTCAGCTGGTCCCACTGGAACTTCGCGGTCCGCTGGGTCTTCGCCCACGCCTCCCCGAACTTGTTCACCCCGGCGGTCACCCCCTTGGTCTTGGCGTCCAGGGTGTCCAGGTTGTTCATCAGCGTCTGCACACCCGCGCTCGAGCGGCCGCCGCCGAAGATCGCGCTGATGACCTGCGCCTGCTTGATCGCGGACAGGCCCGCCTTGTCCATGTGGGACTTCAGGTCGCGCAGCGCGACCAGCAGGCCTTCCGGCTTGTGCATGTCTTCGGCCAGCGACGTCGAGGACAGGCCGACCGAGTGGAGCGCCTTGCCGGCCTTGGCGGTCGGCGCCTCCATCATCGTCATCGTCATCTTCAGCCGGGTGGCGGCCTCGTCGGCGCGCATGCCCCGGTCGGTCATCACCGCCAGCGCGCCGCCCACGTCGGCCAGGCCCAGCCCGAAGTTCTTGGCCACGGGCAGGATGCCGGTGGAGATCGCGGCGGTCAGGTCGTTCATTTTCATGTTGCCCTGGCCGATGGTGGCGTTCAGCAACCCCACGATCTGGTTCAGGGACTTCGCGTCCTTCATCTGGGTGACGAACGCGGCGGCGACCGCGTTGGTGGTCTGCTCCAGGTCCGCGTTGCCGACCTTCGCCAGCTTCGCGGAGGCGGCGACCGTGTCCAGCGCTTTGGCGCCGCGCAGGCCGACCGATTCGACGTGGAACAGGCTCTCGGCGAGCGCTTCGGGTCCGGTGCCGACCTTGGGGGCCAGGTCGAGCATGGCGCCGCTCATCTTCTCGACCTCGGCCTGGCTGGCGCCGGCCTGGGTGTGGACCCGCTCCATTGCGGCGTCGAACTTGGTGGCCAGCGCGATCGAGGCGACCGCCGCAGCGCCCGAGGCGATCGCGATGCCCTTGAGTGCCTTCTCCGCGCCGGCGCCCAGCGTGGCGTAGGCGCCCTTGCCCTCGGCCTGGGCCTTGCGCATGGCGGCGGTGCTCTCGCGGGTCGCCGCCATGAATTGGGCATTGTTCAGCCGTAAAATCCCGACAAGTGGGGGTAACCACCCTTCACCGGGCATGAGCGAGCCTTCTGTCGTGTAGGATGTCGATATGACAGAGCGCGTGATGACTGAGACCATGTCCGATGTGGTCGCCAACCGCGTCCAGCAACTCCGGAAGCGGCAGTTGCTGAGCGCCAGCCGCCTCGCCGAGGCGTGCGCTGCCACCGGTAGCCCGCAGCTCACCGAGAACGTCATCGCCAACATCGAGAGCGGCCGACGGGATGAGCAGGGCCGCCGCCGCCGTGACGTGTCGGTCGACGAGCTCGTCGCCTTTGCTCGGGCGCTGGACGTGTCGGTCGACTCGTTACTCTGGTCAGCCAGCCCACTGCCGACTAAGGAGGGACCATGACCGCCGCGCCCACACCGAGCCGAGCGCACCTGACGCTGGCACTGATCAAGGCCGCACTCGGCATCGGTGGCCTGTTGCTCGTTGTCGTCCTGGTTGTCATAGCGGTCGTCGGTGGCCACGACAAAGCCGGGACCGCCAAGGCGGACGGCGGGGCGTACCTCGCCTGCTCGAAAGCCGTCAGCGTGCTCGATGACGCGAGCAGGGGACTTCTCACCGACGCGGAGCTGCGTACCAAGATGCAGGGCATCTATGCGGACGCGCAGGTGTCGAGCGATCCAGGCATCGCATCGAACGCCCAAGCGATGCTCGCCGCACTGACGGCTGGCGACAGCGACAGCTTCACCACGGCGGCCTCGGCGTTCGTCGACGCCTGCAACAAGCTCATCCCGTAGCCCTAGACCCCCATCGCCGCAGCCACGCTGTCGCGCCAGATCCGGTGGATCGCCACCGTGGTGCCGAACCGCCACGCCGGCCCGAAGTACGGGTACGGCGGCTGATGGTAGGTCCGCCCGATCGCGTCGGTCCCGTCGAAGCCGAGCTCGATCCGGCGGGAGTAGATCACCGTGGGGCCGATCTGCGCCTCGTACAGCCCGCCGCCGCCACGGTGGGGGTACTTGATGGTGATGGAGCGGCGCAGCGTCCCCGTGCGGACCTGCGGACCTGGCCGGCCGGTCGCGTTCATGCGGGCCTGCCGTTGAATCACCTGGGCGCCGTCATGGACCGTTTGCTGGCTGGCGATGGCGACGCGGGCGTCCATCGCCTCCAGCGCGGCGGTGAACTCGGGCACGCCGAGCAGGTCGAACTCGAGGGCGGCCATGTCACGCCTTCCGCTGGGGCTGGGTGCGCCGCTGCCGCTCCGCCACGCCCTGCTCAACGGCCTCGTCGATCGCCAGGAGCCAGTCGCACAGCGGCGCCGGCGCGGCCTCCGCCTCGGCTACGGTCCAGCCGAAGGTGCGGCAGAGCTGGTAGGTGCGGAAGTGGGGGGGGAGGCCCCGCTCGTCGATGAGGGTGGCGTCACCTCGGGCGCGGAGACGGACCCGTTGGAGCTGCCACCAGGCGGATTTGGGTCCGGGTCGACCCGCTTCACGTCCGCGAAGACCCGCGCGGCCACGTCGTCGGCGGCCTTGATGAGCAGGTCGTAGTCCCGGGCGCGGATCTCCTCCAGCACTTCGCCGTTCTCGCGGGGCAGCGGCCGCGGCGCCCCGGCCTCATCGACGAGCGACCAGCCGGTGACGAGCCACTTGAGGAGCTGATGGTTCGCCTTGATCGCCCGCGGCCATCCCTCCGGCTGGTTGGGGTCCTCGTAGATGGCCATGATCGGCCGGCGGTCCCGGTTGCTGATCTCCTCCACGTCGTCGCGGAAGGTGGCCCACTGGCCATGCTCGAGCTCGACCCGCATCTTGCTCCTCGCTCTCAGATTCGGCCGGACTCGCGCCAGCCCTTGCCTCCCACCACGCGGCCGATCGTCGGCTGCGCAACGCCGTACTCCCGCGCCAGCGCCGACTTGTTCGTCTCGCCCGCCTGGAAACGCCGCCTGATCTCGGTGACCTGCTCCCACATCAGCCGGGCGCTGCCCATCCGCTCCCCGCGCGCATGCGGCTTCTTGGGCTTCGCCGCACGTGTCCGCGTCTGGTTGGCGCGGCGGCAGATGAGGCAGTGGCGACGGCCATCGGCGGAGCGGTGGGTGTTGGCCTCGTCGTAGGGATGACCCTGGGGGCAGTGCGTCCTGGCGCTGCGTTTGCCGGTCACCTCGTCGCTGCGCCGCAGGTTCAGCTTGTGGGTGACTGCTTCGAGGTGGTCAGGGCGGACGCAGTTCTTCACCCGGCAGAGGTGGTCGATCTCTGTCCCGGCGGCAATCGGCCCGACCAGCCACCTGTAGGCGACCCGGTGCGCAAGGTCCTGATGGTCGCCGATGTTGAAGTAGCCGTAGCCCCTGGACTTTGCGCCGGTCCAGAGCCAGCACGTCTCGGTCTTCTGGACCTTCGCCCAGAAGCGGTCGGCCCGCGTAACGTTTTCCATGTCGGCACCCTCCGTCGGTGTCGGCCACGGCCCCCGAGTGTTCCACCACTGCGGGGGCCACCTGCGGTTGTTATACCATCTAAACGAAAGTAGACGCTGGCTTCGCGTTCAAGATCGTCACCTTCGCCGGCGACAGTCCGCCGCTGGCGCCCGCGTCGGTGGCGTTGGCGACCCCGGAGAACTCGATCGGCAAGTGCACGTAGATCCCGTCGCGGCTGATCGGCGCGCCGGTGTAAGCCGCCTTGGTCGCGTGTAGCTGCACCGTGTTGCTGGCGTCCTGGGTGAACAGGAAGTCGACCGCCGGCTGGGTGTTCGACAGGAACTCGGTGAGACGGGTGTCGTCCTCCATGACCACGTCGGCCTTGCCGGCCAGCGACACGGGGCCCATGAAGATCGCGTAGGGCGCCTGGGTGCCGTCGGCGGTGTGGATCACCTGCATCGCCCGGGTCAGGTTGAACTCCCCGGAGATCAGCGTGAGCGCGCTCACGCCGCCGAACTTGGTGGCGCCCTGCCACACCGGGATGATCGGCCGGGTCGAGAACGCGGCGGTCGGCTTGGTCTTGGTGGTCTCCACCAGTCCCGTCAGGGTCGCCTCGTAGGTCAGCATCCCGTCGCCGGAGAACTTGAACGACAGGTCGTGGCATTGCAGGCCGGAGTAGCCGCGGGTGCCGGCGGCGTAGAAGTCGGTGAAGCTGTAGGAGACCGGCTGCCCATCCCCGGAGTTCTTCACGCTGAAGGCGTGGGTGAACGGGGCGCCGGCGCCGGTGGTGGTCACGTCGCCGAAGAAGCAGCCGAGCAGGTAGCCGATGGTGTCGTTGAACACCGGGCCGGCCACCTTGTAGGTGACGTAGACGGGGCCCTGGGTCCAGCCGTACAGATCGACCATCGAGCCGCGGTAGGCGTTGTCCTCCAGCGGCATGATCACGTCGACCGGCTCGGCGGTGGAGAACGGCAGGTAGTCGGTGGCGGCGCCGAAGGTGCCCTTGACGGCCTCCTTGAAGACGCCGAGGAACGAGATCGCACTTGGCTGTGGCACCGGTTACTCCTGGCTCGTGCGAGCGCCACGGCGCCGCGGGGTGGCTTGGACAGGCAGGGTCTCGGCGGTCGCAGCGTTGCTGGCAGCGATCGTGGCGACCTCCTTAAGGTCCGGATGGTCGACCGGCTCCTCGCTGTGCACGGTCTCGCCGGGGCGCAACTCGCCCTGCAAGGGCGGGGCGGGGATGCGCTCATCGGCGCCGGTGTACTTGTACGTGGCCATGCTGGGCTCCCGAGGTACGATCAGCGGATGAGCGAGGACGAGCTGGTCTGCGAGCGGTGCGGCGAGGCGATCCTGGCCGGCGAGGACGCCACCGAGTGGCTGGAGGCTGGCCTGCCGCTCCCCCGTGCGGGCATCTCCGTGGGTGTCGTCATGCGGTACCGGCATCTGCGCTGCCAGCCGCCGGTCCGGCCGGAGGGCTTCCAGCCGGTCAGCTAGGTGTTGACCAGCGCGTCGATCGCGGTGAACGTCACCGCGCCGAAGACCCAGACGGTGCCGGCCTCGGCGGACTGGCGTGGGGTGGCCGGGCCGACGACGATGTCCTCCCCGAACAGCCGGTCGCCCTCCCCCGCCTGCCATACCGTGCCGCCGAGGGTCCGGTCGGTGAGCAGCCGGCCGATGACCGCTTCGATGAGGTCGTCGTAGGCGTCCATCGCGGTCACGCCCGGGTCGATGCCGCCGGTGTCGGTCCCGGTCGAGTCGGTCTTGTGGGCGATGTTGAGGGCGGCTTGGTACACGCGGAGCTTCTGCCCCGAGCTGGCCCCGCCGATGGCGATCCGGTGCTGGCTGTCCCGCTGGAGGGTCACGTAGGCGCCGGCGGCGGAGCCGGCCACGTCGGGGGTCCACAGGTCCTGGCCTTGCAGCAGTTTCGGCATCGCCGCCAGCACGACCGCCAGCCCAGGTACATGCGGGGGGGCGAACCAGTCGGTCACGACGTGGCGGAGCTGGCGGCGGCCCAGGCCGGGGGTGCTCACCGAACCCGCCGGTAGATGAGGGTGCTGTCACAATCCAGCGGCGCGATGGCATCCTCCACGTAGACCATCGCCGGGCGGACGCCAAGCTCCAGCAAATCCGTCTCGTCGGGTAGCACGAAGCACATGCCGATGAGCGTGGTGAAGGCTGCCTCGCCGCGGATCCAGTTGCGCGGGTCCATCACCGGACCCTCACCAGGTTGCTGATCAGCTCCTTGGCGATCGCCACGTCCCCGGCCGCGCCGGGCACCTGCCCGGGCCTGCTCACCTCGAGCGCCCCCTCGATGAGCAGCGGCATGCTCAGCGACTCCTCCCCCCGCGTCTTGATGAGCGCGGAGGTGAGCAGAATGGCGGCGCGCCGACCGGCCGGCGGAAGCGCGGAGGCGAGGACCTTCGCGGCGTGCGCGTAGGCGAGCGCCGAGATGGCAACGGTGCTGCTGGTCGGGGTGGCGGTGACGGTGACCTGCTCCTCGATCGACCCGGAGTCCACCCTCAACCGCGTGCCGGCGTAGATCCCGGTCGGGTCGTCCACGACGATCGAGGTCGTCCCCGCCGCCGCAGCAGCGGTGAGCAGAGTGTTCGGCCAGCCGTTGACGTAGGTGTAACGGACCAGCAGCCGCTGCCCGGGGGTGAGCCCGCCGAGCTGCAACGGCCCGACGTTGGTGGTGGTCGTGACGCCGGGGAAGGTGACGATGAACTGCTGCTCCTCGATCCACAACCCAGACAGGTCCGTGAGCTGGGTGAGGGAGGCGGGGGTGGCGCCGTACTGGAGGTCTCGGACCTCCAGGACCGGCCAGGAGTCGGGGTGCACGATCAGGGAGCCGTCCCGACGGGTGCGGAGCCGCTTCGCTTCGGTGTTGACGGTGGCGGCCAGGATCTGGTTGGCGATCGTGTCGACCCACCCTGACGCGTCGGCGATCACGTCGGCGAGCACGGCGTCCTCGGTGCCTGGCTGGCCGCCGGCGACCAGGTTGCTGGTGTCGACCCCGGTCGGGGCGGCCTTGTAGGTGGCCACGTCCAGGTAGGGCGCGGTGCGGTAGGGGGTGGTGAACGCGACCTGCGCGGCGACCGGCACGAGCGGCTCCTACGTGATGGTGATCGGGGCGACCGGACGGGCGGGGATCTCCGGCGCGTCGGTGATCTTGAGCCAGATCATGTACGTGCCTGGCTGGAGGGTGACCGTGCCGGCGGGGCCGACGAGGCAGCGGGCGTAGTAGGTCGGCGGGGTGGTGGTCGCGTCTGTCTCCCACGAGGCGGTCTTCCAGTCCCCACCGGCCGGCGGCCCTGAGGCCATGAACGCCATCGCGACCGCGTCGACGGTCGGGTTGACCACGACGCCGGAGTCCTTCGCGCTCACGGGGAGGCGGACGTACTCGAGCGACAGCGACGACAGCGAGTAGGGCACAGCGGGGGCTCCTATGGCGTTGGCGGGCCGGATGGCCACTTGCGGACCGGGCCGCCGACGCGCCACTTGGCGGTCGGGCCGCGGACCGCCCACTTGGCGACCGGCTGGCCGGCCCGCCACTTGCCGGCCGGGCCACGCTCGACCCATTTCGCGACCGGCGCGCTGACGAGGACGCGAAGGTCGCGTGTCGGCGGCGGCGTGACCTGCGGCCATGGCGGATCGAACCGGCGGCCATGGATGCGTGGCAACGGCGCCGGCCGGCGGTGCGCGACGACCCATCCTGGCAGCCAGACGCCCGGCGTGGACAGCGGGACGAATGGCGGCGGTGCGGCGATCCGCCCGCGCCGTGGCCGGACCTCGATCCGTCGGCGGGCGCAGATGAACCGCGGCGGTGGCCCTGGTGCCAGCGATGGCGGGACGGACAGGATGCGGCCACGCCGTGGCCATGGCGGCGGTGCCCGGTGCACGCCGAGCAGTCGCGGCACGAACGCGGGCGATGCGGGAGCGGTGAATGGCCATGGCGGATCGAAGCGCCGCCCACGAGGCGCCGGCACCGTCCATGCGGCCCGGGTTCCGACCCCTTGGACGGTCCATGGGCTCGGCGTGGGCGGCGGCACGGCGGGTGGCGCGTCCCAGCGGTGACCGCGCCGTGGGTGCACATAGCGGGGCCGCTGACGGGCGCTGATGAAGCAGGGCACCCATGGGGGCGGTGGCGCCGCAACGAACGGCCATGGTGGGCTCCACGCCTGCCCACGCCGCACCGCAGAAGCCGGCTGTGGGCGGCCCGCCTGGTGCTGCCATGATGCCGGCTGGGCCGGCGGAGCCACAGCGACGAACGGCCACGGTGGGTCGAAGCGGCGGCCACGACGGACCGCCGGGAATGGCCACGGCTGCCCGGCTCGGGACTGCCACTGCGCGGGGATGCCTGGCGGTGGCGGTGCGGTGGTTGGCCACGGTGGGTCCCAGCGCTGGCCCGGCCGATAGGTCGCGCCACGCCAGCGCCGGTGCGCCATGGCCTACTCCATCCTGCTCGATTCGGCCGAGGGGACTATTCCTCCCATTCCATGGTGAAGTCGAAGACGTGGGAGGCGGGCAGCGCACCGCTGCGGTTCACGAACGCGAACCCGTCGGTGACCAGCCGGTCGATCCAGTACTCCTCCAGGAACTCCGCCGGGATGTCGACGCCGCTCTTGGCGTTGAACGGGATCGAGAAGAAGTCGGTGGCCGCCGCGCCCTGGGTGGGGACGGTCGTCCAGCCAGTCGCGAACCGCATGCTGGCCGTCGGGTGCCGTGCGTCCAGCTTGTTGGCGGTGCCCGCCACGATGGTCACGCCGTCGGCGGTGACGCGGTTCAAGCCGACCTTGCACTGGAAGTCGGTGACCGCAGTCGCCGCGGTGGTGTTGCGGCACCCGAGGACGACACGGCGGAGCTTCCCACCCGCGGTGGCGCTGCCCATGAGCCATGCGAAGCCAAGGTCGGCGCCGAGCGCCGCCGCGGAGACGACCTGCCCTGAATACCTTGCCATCTCGGTCCTTTCTACCAGCGTCCGCTGTACTGGCTGACGGGAAGTGGTGGCTTGGCGGCCGCTGCCGCAGCGGCCGGCTTCAGCGCGAGGATGTAGCTTTCCGCCGTCGCGGAGCTGCCGACCGTCACCGACTCCGACACCGCCGCCGCGCCGGCCTGGAGCAGGTACTGGAACGTCGCCCACTGGTTCGTGCTCGCGGCGACCGCCGACTGGTTCGGGGTCGTCGGCGACGGGGTGGTCCCCCCGGTCGTGTCCGTCCAGGGACTCGGGATGGTGACGGTCTGCGTGACGCCGCTGGCGGTCTTCCCGCCCCAGCACACCACGATCATGCAGTTGTCGACGCTCGGGGTGATCGACGCGCTGGCGTAGGAGGTCGCCGCCGCGTAGTCGAGCGCGCTCGACTGGTTGATCGGCGAGCCGGTGTCGACGCCGGAGAACGCGGTCGCGTGGGTGCACCAGAAGCGGGACGTGCCGAGCGTGAACGATGGGGCGGTGTCGCCGGACTGGAGGAACCGCCAGAACACCGGCAGCCGGGTCGATGCGCCGGCTGGCTGGGTGAGTAGCGTCCACCCGGCCGGGGTGGTGATGGTGGTGTTGCTCGCGCCGGAGCCGTGGCTGACCTCGAGCAGGCAGAGCTGGGTGCCGTTGAAGGTGAACCCGGTCGGCAGCGCCGAGGTGACCGCCGTGCCCGACGCGGTGCACTCGGTGTGCCCGTCGGTACCGACCGGGGCGACCGCCGCGACGATCGGCGGGGCCAGCCGGATGTGGCGCGGAGCCCGCCAGAGCCCCTCGTGCTGCTCCCAGTCGTCCCAGCGGAGCGCGCTCACGGAGCCGCCGGGTTATGCGACGTAGGGGAAGCCGCAGTTGTGGAGGATGGTGCGGCCAGCCGGGGAGGTGTCGACGTTCTGCTCGATCGCGACCAGCACGCCGTCAGGGTGCGGGTTGTGCTGCTGGTCGCCGGTCCACTCCGCGATCGTGTTCGGGTCGGTCGCATCGACGATCACGTCGTCGTGGATGCACTGGAGGGTCGACCGGTCGCTGCTGGCTCCCTGGCCGTCCAGGTAGTTGTAGGTCTGCACGTCGCTCCAGGCGAGCTGGGTGAATGGGACGGCCATCGTTCCTCCCTACGCCTTGCGGCGGCCGACGATCAGACCGGTGGTGGGGTCCACGTCGAAGGTGCCGGCCTCACTTGCGATCGCCTCGGCGCCATGGCCGACGTACTGGCCGACCTCCGGCCGCTCAGGGTTGAACGCCTCGACACCTGCCGGGGGGCGGCTGGCGGGCAGGTCGGCGGTGATCGGGCCACCCTCCGGGACAGCGGGCACAGCGGCCGGCGGCGCTGGGGTGGGCTGCTGCTCGAGCTGCGCCTTGAGGTCGGCGAGCTCGGCGTCACGCTCGGCGAGCTTGGCTTCCAGGTCGGCCTTGGTGGGCTCTGCCATCCTCTTACCTCCCGATCACGGAGACTTGGGTGGTGAACGTCGCGCCGGCACCGCTGATCGCTGACACCCGCAGGCGTGCCTGGTCGGTGAGCAGCGCGGTCACGATCCCGGTGGCGGCGGGGAACGGCCCGACGATCACGGAGGTCAGGCCGGTGGTGGTGATCGCCGCGCTGGTCCACATGGCGACGTAGTTCCCGAACGCGTCCCGCCGTTCCAGGACCAGCGTCATCGACGGGGTAGTGCCGGCCACCGCGGTGACATTCACGTCGACCACCAGCGCGGAGTACCCGTCGGTGGCGAACGGCGCGCCGATGACCCCGGTAGCGGTGATCGAGGGGGACTGCTGGAGCAGCGGGTCGGGGTTCTGGGCTGCGGTCAGGCTGACCATCAGGGGGACTCCTCTTCCAGGTCGGTGCCGCCGCAACGACCACACCTGGCGCGGAAGTAGCTGAGGTGCCCGCAGGGGCAGCGCCACCCGCGCGCCGAGTGGGCGAACATCCCGGCCGGGGTCGCGCCGACCTGGCGGAGCAGCCGCTCATGCCGCTTGTTCTCCACGTGGATGGTGCCGTCGCGTTGCTGCGGGTAGACGGGGCCGCCCTCCCCGATCTGCATCTCCCGGCAGCCGGTCCCGGGGGGCAGCAGACGGGTCACTCGACCCGCTCCGGCCAGTGCCACGTCCCGCCGGCCTTGCCGTCTTCGTCCTGGCGGATCTCACGCTTGCAGGACCAGCCGTTCGGGTAGAGTACGCACAGCCCGACGACCGGCTCCGGCTCGCTGGTCAGCGTGACCGTGACTGGTGTCCCGTCGCCTGGGATCGGCGGCAACGGGGCGAAGGCCGTCCCCACCTCGGTAACGATCGCGGCGCAGCACTCGCTCTTCTGCTCCCCACCCGGGGTGCCGTAGCTCTGGTAATGGACGATCCTGCCGACGCTCGGCCTGGTCATGAGTCAGGCCATCCCTTCGCCGGGTCGACGGGGACAGCACGGCCGCCGAGCGATTCGCCCTGCGGCTGCCCGCCGCCCGGCGCCGTTGCCGGCAGGCTCGCGCGGACGAAGCAGTCCTTGGCCTCCAGCAGCTTCCGCAAGCCCGTGGTCAGCTCCGGCCCGTCGGGCAGCTCGCGGATCATCGCCTCGGCCAGGTGGTAGCTGTAGGCGGAGATGGTCTGCTGCGGCTCCGGCAGATGGTCGAACGCGAAGTGCCGGGCGATCTGCTGGGTGGCCGGGTGGCGGTTCTGAAGATCCATGCTGCTCCTCGCAATGGTGGTGGTGGGGCTGGCCCGAGGCAGCACGGCCCCACCACGACGGGGCGCAGCGACCCCAGAGTCAGCCCCTGGGGTCGCTGCTTTCCGGCCGGCTCGTAGGCGCCTCGGACAGGGTCGCCTGGTGCTGCCCACCAAGAGCAGCGGCCACCCTGCCGCAGACCAGACCTGAAGGCCCCGGCCGGACAGCGCCGATCAGATGCGCTTGATGCCCTGGATGCAACCCGACCAGGCCGGCGCGTAGCTGACCAGCGCGCCGAACCAGTACGTCGAGGTGTCGTAGGTGTGCTGGATCACCGGCCAGTCGATCGCCATGTAGTCCTGCACGTTGTGCACCTCGAACGTGTTGCTGACCTCCGAGTCGGGGATCGGCAGCGACCACGAGATGATCGGCACGTTGCCCTGCGCCAGCCACGGGTGGACCGTGAAGTTGATCCGCTTGCCGGTCACCTCGTTCCACAGCGAGGTGACCACGTCGCCGACGGTCACCCCGCCGGTCTGGTCCTGGGTGATCGTGAGCCGGTACGCGGTCGGGTTGCCGGTCTTGATCGCGTCGGACTGCTGCACCCGGTCGTAGCCGTTGAAGAAGCACTCGTCCGGGTCGGCCTTGACCGCGTCCCACATCTGCGCGAGCGCGGCCTGAAGCTCCGTCGCCGGGTTCAGCGTCGACAGGGTCGCATTCAGCCGCTTGGTGTAGCCCGACTGGGCCGGGTCGACCAGCGCGGGCAGCATCCCGTCGTAGGCGTCCGCCGACGCGCTCGAGTCGGCGGCGACCAGGGAGGCGTTCTTGCCGGTGACGATCAGCGGGTTGCCCTGGAGGACGAAGGTGTTGTAGCCGGTACGGCCCTGGAAGAACTTGAGCGCGTCGCCGGGGTCGGCGCCGGCGGCGGCCACCCTGGCGGCGTAGACGCGGTAGCCGGTCGCGCCGGTCGGTTCGGTGCCGACCTTCACGTCGATCACGTTGCCGGCGGTGACCGTGTCCAGGTCGATCGAGGCGGACAGGACGCTCTCGCCGAAGTCGCCGTTCTCGGCGGTGATCTTCACCCAGTAGCGGCCGCCCTGGAGGCCGACCTCGCCGGCAGCGGCGGCCCGCTGGGTCATCGTGAGCGTGCTGGGCGCGGAGATCGCGCCGGAGAACACCGAGTCGGTGCCGCGGGCGTACAGCAGCGCCCGCTCCTCCACCAGCATGCTCGCGTTCAGCAGCGCCAGGCGGGAGAGCTGCCGGTGGTCCTGGAAGCCCTGGCCGGCGAACTGCGCCGACCAGATGACCACGTCGGAGAGGCCCTGCTGCTTGTAGTTGACGTTCTTCTTGTCCGCCGCGTAGCTGATCTTCTGGCCGCGGCGCAGCGTCAGCGACCCGGAGGTCATGGTGCTCGAGTCGTTCAGGAACGGGGTGGTGTAGCCGACCCCGCCGGTGCCGGTGCCGGTGAACCCAAGGATGCGGCGGAACTCGCGGGTGGTGCCCTGCCCCGGCAGCCGGGGCAGCCGGTTCCGCAGCGGCGTCGGCCGCGGCGTGAGGAGCTTCGCGGGCGCCTCCAAGTCGTAGGGGATCAGCCCGGTGGACAGCGGCGAGGTCAGCGACAGGTCCTTGCCGAGATCGGCGAGCTGCCCCTTGAGCTGGTCGACCTGCCCGGCGACAGCGGCCAGCACGTCGGGGTTGACGCTCTTGGTGAGCTGGTCGAGCAGCATCTCCGGGGTGGCGGGCCTGTCGGCGTGGAGCCGCCCGGGGAGGTAGGTGAACTCGCCACGTTCGGTGCGGGCCTCGGAGTCGGCGACAGCGGACTTGCAGAGCGCCAGGCGAGACGCGAGCGCGGGGGCGTCGTTCGGGTCGACGCTGGAGAAGAGGTCCTCCAGACGGGGGAGGGTGTACGGCATCAAAGGCTCCTAGGTGAGCGCGGCCAGTTCCCGCTCGGCCTTCTCCGCCAGCGTGAGCAGCCCAGCCCGGCCGTTCGGGTCGCCGTTCAGGGTGTCGGCGAGCCGCCGGTACTCGGATGCCTGGTCGCGGAGCGTGTCGGCGCGGGCGGACTTGGCAACGTCGGGGATGGTGGTGGTGCGTGCCGGGCCGCCACCGAGCGGCTGCCCCTCGAGCCTGCGCACCCGCTCCCCCAGGCCAGCCACCGTCGTGGTGACGGTCTTCGTGGCCTCGGCGACAACGGTCTTCGTTCGCTCGGCGACCTTGTCGGCCAGGCCAGCCACCGTGTCGTCCACGGTCTTCGTGGCCTCTTCGACGGCCGTGCGGGTCGCCGCCGCGATCTGCTCGGGCAGGGTAGCAAGCCCGAGCGCCTTGGTCATCTCCGCCCACGCGGCCTTGTCCTCGTCGGAGGCGTCGTCGGCGGTGGCGGCCTTGGCGAGGTCGGCGATCTGGGTGAGCGAGAGTGGCATGGTGTCCTCCTCAGCCCCGGGGGCGGTGACGGAACCTTCGCGGGCTTCGCCCTGCCAGAAGGTGACGAGGCAGCGGACCGCCTCGAGCAGGTTGGTGATGTCCCACAGCTCGCTCACGTCGCCGGCGGCGAGGTCCTGCGCTTCGGCGACGATCAGCGAGCAGATGGAGCGGATCGCGCCCTGGATGTCGGCGGCGGTGAACTTGGCCAGGTCCGGCAGGGCGGTCTTCCACGCGTCGGGGATCAGGTCGCTACGGCCGAGCGCGGCCGCGCGCCGCTTGATGTGGGCGATGGTGGCGGCGCGGTCCTTCGCCCTGCCGATCGCCTGGATCGCGTTCTTGAGGTCCTGGACGTTCTTGATCGGGTAGCCACCCCCAGGCATCGCCTGCCCACGGCCGGCGAGGCGGTCGCGTTCGGCGGTGGACACGTCCCGCTTGGCGAGGAAGTCCATCGCCGCCGTCGCGGCGAGCTGGGCGGCCTGGTCGGCGGCATCGCTGGTCTCCCCGACCGTGTCGCCGGGCAGGTCGACGGTGGTGTGGGTGTAGATCGCGCCGGCGATCGCCTTGACCAGCTCGGCATAGCGGGGGTCGGGGAGCTCGATCAGCTCCTCGACCGCCTCCAGGCTGGCCTTCTGGTCGGCGCCGGCCGCCTTGGCGAGGACCAGCTTGCACGTCTCGTTGGCGGGATGGTCGACCAGTGACACCTCCACAATCTTCCCGCCAACAACTCGTCCACCGGTGGCCTTCACGTCCCGCTGAATCCTTGGGCGTTTGATGCCCACGCTCCAGCCTTGGAGGACACCCTCGTCGACCTTGTTGACCGCGGCGGGGTCGACCACCCGACCGGTCAGGAACCAGTCATCATCCTTGGCGTCCAGTTCGACGGCCTTGCCGACCGCGTTGGCGCCGTGCATCTCCCGCAGGTTGCCCCACTGCTGGAACCAGGCGGGCAGCTCCTTGGAGAGCCAGCCGGGGTCGAGGATCTGCTGGTCGTTGTCGAGGTCGGGGCCGGCGGCCTTGCCGTACACGGTGATGGTGCCGTCGTCGTTGCGGGCCTTAGTGAGCAGGTCCCCGGCGTACACCCTAAGAAGATCATCGGCCATTCAAGGCGCTCCTTGTTCGCCGGCTCAGGCAGCCGGGTATTCGCGCATGTCGCACCAGCGGACCCCGGGGATGCCGTACGAACGGCACTGCCGGTTGGAGCAGAGCAGCCAGTCGCAGGTGCGACTCTGGCAGTGCCCGCCGAGGCTCTGCTCCCCGCAGGAGGGGCACTCGATCAGCTCGGCCGCGTTACGGGCCGTCCCGTCACGCGGGTTGCGGCGTGGCAGTGCCATCTACTCCTCCAGTTCCTCGGCGCCGACCGGCACCGGCTCGCCAGCCAGCCCCATCTCGCTGGCCAGGAACGGGACAATCGCGCAGCGGCATAGCGGATGGGTCGGCGGCTCCCCGCTGGGGAACGAGTCGCCCAGCGGGATCGGGCCAGCGGCTTCGTTGGCGGCGCAGAACTCACAGACCCGCTGGTCCTCAGCGGTGATGACCGCCTTGCCGGCCACCTGGTTGGCGCGGTAGGTCTCCATCGCCGCGACCGTCATCGCCCTGGCCGTCTCGGTCTGCGCGATCATGGTGGCCCGGTCGACGGTGAGCAGCTCCCGGAGGTCCTTGGCGAGCTCGTCCACGCTGGCGCCCCGCTGCACCCCTGCGGCCAGCGCGTCGCCGAGCCGGTTCAGGTAGCCATCCCGCACGCTCTTGATGGTCACCTCGACCTGATGCAGCAGCCCCGCCAGGCCGGGGGTGTCGCCAGC
>WNGL01000452.1_pt1 | contig 48088 bp, 50 predicted proteins | sample 5400591 | NCBI WGS metagenome assembly WNGL01 (sample SAMN13153377, study PRJNA577476) | soil metagenome | isolation source: 80 cm soil or saprolite under Garry oak tree replicate 1 | place: USA:California | collected 2016-06-15 | reverse complement strand
TGACAGGGCCACTGTGAATTCCCATGCGCACGTGAAGTTCGGGATGACTCTTCAGTGCCTTGCTGATTTCCAGCGCGCACAGAACTGGCGCTTCCGGAGTGTTTCGAAAAACAAGCGCGCCACCATCGCCCGTAGGCAAACGCACCAATTTCCCTTCTGCTTCGGCGAGACGGAACTGCTCGGTACCGCGCACGATCTCCTTCAGCGTTTGAATCTGCTCGCTCTGCTCGTTGATGAGCAATTTGGAGTAACCGACGATGTCGATGAACAAGACGTGTCCGATCTCAAATTTCACGTCTGAGGAGTGCTCGGACGGCATAGGCTTCGTTTTATCTGGAAACGCGGGGTTTAACGAATCTATTTCAGTCACTTCTACATCACGCGTTCGCGCACCGCGTCGCGAATTTTCTCAGCCTCTCGTCATTCATCACTTGCTTGCCACGCCGTAGCCTTGTGCGAAGGCGGGTCACTCTGCTTCATGATCTCGCGTAGATTGTAGGTTGAGAAAGCCTTTGGCTTATTGCCTTTTGCGATGATCTCGGCGACGACCTGGCCAAACTCTTCGGTGTGCCAATGTCTTCGCGTTTCCCACCACTGTTGAACGCCCGGATAAGCAATTAAATCGCTCATCGTCCGCTCGACCGCGCGCCACGACGATCCCGTAAGGATGCCCTGGCGATGAGAGAAATACATTCCCTCGAAGATATTTATGAGGCGATTGAAGAAGGCGCTAAACCTAAGTTTAGATACGGCGTCGAGGTCGGTGAAAGAGTGCATGCCGCGAAGAAAAATTGCTGCGGTCTCGGCGTTGTCGTGCAGGGACTCTGTCAGATCGCCCCACTGCACAGTGAGAGCGTGGACCGCTGACTGCCGGCGTTCTTTTGTCTGCTCTCGGATTTGAGTGGCGAGATAGATAAGAGAAGGAATTCCGACAAACACGGCCGCTAGCTGCCCGATCGCTGCAAGCATTTCCCAGTTCATGGAGCTCTCTGCGACATCACTTGCGCGGAGTCTCCGGCTCCGGCATGGACATCCCTCCTATAATTTGCCAATCGTTTCCGGTCTTGAGCCACGCGTGCGTGATCCGGAGAGTGCGCGCCGTTCCATTCCCATCCTTGTCCAGCCATTTGAACGTTATCCAGTAGCACACCATCGCCACATCCCCCGTCACTTGGATCGCAGCGGGTTTAAATTCGCCGGTTTTGAATACCAAGCTCTTGCTGGTTTGCGCGGTGATCCAGTCTGTAATGTGATCTTTGCGAACGGGCGCGGCAGTTACCGACGGCCAGCCGAGAAAATCCTTGTGCCACAGATTGGAATAGGCAGATAAGTCATTGTCTTGCACGTAGCGCCAGTATGCGCGCTCAAGATTCCAGACCGTTTGCTCGTCCTTTGATGTTTGCGCTGAACTAACCGTCTCGGCCGCAAATGTGGCCTTAGCAATGGCGAGCAAACCAACGAGAGCGGCAAACACGCAGACGGATAGTTTCATTGTAAGCGTTGCATTAATGCTGGCCGGTAGTTTTCAGGTCAATCGCTATAGCATGAGCTTCGGTATTTCCTACATTTTCCACCGCGTGTGTGGTTGGAGCACGCCAAATAGTCTCTCCGCTGGCAGCAGCCTTTTCTTCAGTTCGGCCGTCTGGATAACTGAACTTAAGTTTGGCGCCGCTGAGGACATAGACGACGCCAGCCAGATGCGAATGCATTGGCTCTTTTTCCCCCGCTTTGAGGCGGTATTCGAGCACGCGCACTTGATCGTTTTCAAGCAGCACCTTGTAATATTGGGGAGAAAGCTTCACTGGGTCTTGGGCGTGGACGGTCGTGCAAAGGACAGCCAGGAGTGACATCAGAGTAGTGGGTTTCATTATGAAGGAGGATTGTACGGAATCTTTCCGCCTAATCACAGCATTTCGAGAACATTCATTCGCAGCGCGAGCGCGGCTTCCCGAAGTAGATCAGTTTGTCGGCATCGGAGAACGACGCGAACGACTCACGCGTAGCCGCAATTCCCCGGGTGAACACCCCCGCATGATCGATCAGCACTTGTGCAACTGAGATCTAGCCGCTTGTCCCTGCACTTGAACGCGGGTCGCTTTCGTGTTCTGCCGGACCTGCAGGCCGACAAATATCAGCGATGCGATGACACCGGGCGTGCCAACGAGTTGAAACACGATATTAAGCTGTTCGAGAGTCATGGTGCCGGTCCGGTCTGCCGGTCGGACGGACTCGTCCCGTGGCGACCTCGTACTCGCGAATAAGCCGGAACGTAAGGTCGCGTGGCGCGATACTGCGCGATCTGCGTGGCGAGCCATTCGCACCACTCCAAGAACTCATCGTGGCCGGTGCGCTTCCGCCTTCCCTTGGACCAGTCTTTCGCGCGCGACCAAAAACTGAGGATCGCGCCGCCGGCTAGATCGTTCACAGTTTGAACGTCAACCAAACCGTGAAAAACCATGTAGCCGATTATTTCTACCCGAAGTCCGAACAGAAAGATCTGGCGCCTCGTGTCTGCGTCTAAATTTTCGATCACTGCGGCGGAAGCGCCGTCCGGAATCTCGCTGAGCAATTCTAAAAAGCGCGCCGAGTTCTCGCTGAGGGCGGCGGTTTCAATCACGGTCACCGCCATTTGCTCGCGGCGTGCGCGATTGGCGGCGCGCACCTGCAAGCCGGTGAAAATGAGCGCGCCGATCAACGTCACGGTTGAAACAAGATTGAGTGCGCTGGTGAAATCGAAATGCATCAAATGATGCTCACCGTATCAGCAGGTCAAGCTGGCGCGCATCCAGACCGGTCTCACGATAGTACTTCCGCGTCAGCTCGAGAAGAGTGAATCCATCTTCGTAGGCAGCAACACTACCATTCACCGGTTTATCCAGATAGATGAGGCCGCCTCCAACCACGAACAGAGTTACCATGGGCTCTGGTGAGTCCTCGGTGATCACCAGCGTGTGCGCCTCACCGGCGGGTTCGTAGATGTAGGTTCCGGGCTTTGCAATCCAGTCATGCGCCAGGTATCGCCAGTGCCCACGCATGGTGTAGCCATGAACGGTGCCAACATGGTAGTGAGTTCCCACCATCGCGCCGGGGAGGCCTTTCAAAACGACGCTGAATCCTCCAGATGTGACGTTAAAGGAGCAGGGCTGGAACCAGACACCATCTGCATAAGGAACCCAGAGACGATCATCTTCCAGGTTGATGTTCGTAATGAAGTGTTCGCGGCTCCTTCGACTCGCATCGAGGCCGTCGGTAAAACTGTTGAAGGCAGTGATCGGCATATGTCCTCTTTTAGTGGGTCAATAATTGAGGTGTCACTTTTTCTCAGATGGCGTGGTCGGAAGATCGGAATTCCAAATATCAGTCCCGCACTTCCATTTGCCGTCGGACTGCTTTTCCCAAACCTCGACGTACTTGCCGCGGTCGTTGACGGGCTTGCCGTTCGCGTCGTTCATGGTCAGCTCATAGGTCCCACTCAAGCAGGCCAGATCGCCGGACGTCGCGACTTCCACTTTGGTAGTTTTCCAGCTCATGACCAGGCCCGGACCCGCGAGCAAATCTTTCCAAACATTCCGAATTGCTTCCTTTGTCGTTGCGCTCGAAGCATTCGGAGGCATCACGATGGCGTCGTTGGAGTAGTACGACACCGTTTTATCGAGGTCCTTGGCTCCCGCGGCTGCGGACCATTCGGCGTCAAGATCGCGAAGAGCTTTCGTGTCGGTTTCCGACGCCGTGCTGGCTAATGCGAATGAAAGCAGAGCGAAACAAATGGATAGGACTAACGGTTTTGTTTTCATGCTATCATCCAGCCGGGAATGGAACGTGGCGTCAATGTTTTTCCGAACCTGACGGCCGCGAGCGTTTACTTTTCCCGGAAAAGGTCGAGCTCGTGATTATGGATCTTCAGTACGATTACGAGAATGAGCACGAAAAAGCCACTTCGGAATGGGCGTTAAGCGTTGAGCGTTTGGCCAACTTTGAATTGTTATTGACGTCTAACGGTATTTCTGCCGGAATCGCCGCATGATAAAAACTCGAATTGCAGTATTGGCTGCGGCCCTGTCGTTTACGGCAGCAGCAGCTTGTTTTGCGGCCAACCCTCACATGGGCACGTGGAAGCTCAATGAGGCGAAGTCGAAGCTCGTGCCGGGGATGGGCAAAAACACCACGGTCACTTACGCGGAGCAGAAGGACAAAATTAAGATCACGGTGGACGGCGTAGACAAGGACGGGAAGCCGACGCACAGCGTTTGGGTCGGCAAGTGGGATGGGAAAGCCTACCCGGTGAAAGGGAATCTGCCTTATAACTCCGTCGCTTACAGAGTGGTAAACGATCGGACTAACGACATCACCGCGATGAAGAATGGAAAGATCGGCTGGAGTGGCAGGATCACGGTTTCGGCGGATGGCAAATCGCGCACGGTCACCATTAACGGAACAGACGCGCAAGGGAAGAAGTTCAAAGGCAAGGCCGTTTACGACAAGGCGTAGACAGGGAACGCGAGAAACGCTCAACGTCCAGACGCCCAACGTCCAATTCGGAAGGCGTTATTTCCCGCCGGTAATCTTTTGCACGAGAGCATCGAATCGCGGATGGCCGCGCAGACTATCGAGCAAAGGGTCGGTCTTGATGACAAAAAGATAGTTGGTGTCACCTTGCTGATAGGCACGCTCCAGTTCCTCGATTGCGCGCTCCTTGTCTCCTAAAGCTGTATCCACGAGCGCTAAGGCGTATGGCGCGACGTATTTTGATTTCGCTTCTTCATTAAGCGAGGCGAGAACCTTCCGCGCTTCCCCTGGTTGACCATTGCGCGCGTACCCCTGTCCGAGCATCGCGCGTGAGTATGGATCGCCGTTTAAGTCGAACGCTTTTTGGAATTCAGGAACGGCTTGCGCAACGTGTCCTTTGAATTGGAGCACGGCGCCGAGATAGTAATGAGCCAGGAAAAAGTTCGGGTCTATCTCCAATGTCTTGCGCACCTGCGCTTCCGCTTCGTCGTAACGGTGGCCGTTGAAATAGACCCAGCCGTAGTCGGCATTGATGATCAGAGAGAGTGGGTCCAGTTCAACGGCGCGCTTCGCTTCCAAAATCGCAGGGTCAAACTGCCCCAGCGTCGTAAACCCTAAGGAAAGCCAGTGATGCGCAGTCGCGTAATTCGGCTTTAGCTTAATCGCCCGCTGAAGTTCGTCGATTGCGCGCTGAAGATCGAGCTCAAGCGTCGCAAGTAAACCGGAAGAAGCATGGGCTTCTGCTAGCGAATCATCGAGCGAGAGCGCCTTTTTCAACGCAGCTTTTGCTGGAGGAAGTGACTCCCGAGGCGACACACTGGCGTACGAGGAAAGTAGCAGGTGGGAATCGGCCAAGCCAACATAGGCGAGTGCGTAGTTAGGATCCTTTGCGATCGCGCGCTCGAAATAATCGATCGCCTTGCGCAAGTCCGTGCCGGATCTCTTGTTCCAGAAAAATCGTCCTTTTAGGTAAAGCTCGTACGCTTCTGGATTTACTGTCGGCGTTTTCGCGATCGAGCTTTTCTCCGAGCCGGTGAGCCTCGCTTGCAACGTTTCGGCGATTGTTTTCGCGATCTCACTCTCGACCGCGAATATGTCGGTCAGCTTTCGATCGTATGTGTCGGCCCAAAGATGCGCGTCGGTCAGAGCATTGATGAGCTGCACGTTGACGCGCACCTGATCGTTCGCTTTCTGCACGCTGCCTTCCAAAATGTGGGCCACGCCAAGTTGCTTTGCGATCTGGGGAAGATTTTCCGGCGCGCTCTTGAAGTGTTGCGTTGAAGTGCGCGAAATCACCTTCAGGTCGGCGACCTTGGCGAGACGCGTGAGGATTTCATCCTGCACACCTTCACAAAAGTAGGCATTGTCCGGGTCGCGACTGAGATTGTCGAACGGCAGCACGGCGATCGATTTGTTCGCGATCGTTGCCGTGGTCGGCGGACCCAACGTATCCGATTTCGAGCGCACGAGTTGATACATGAACAGACCGGCCGCGACGACAGCAAGCGCGATCGTTACGGCAACAATCTTTCGCCCGGTCCGTCGCGCGATCGATTTGGTCGGCTCGATCTCGGATTCGAGTTTGATGCCTTCCGGCGTAATCTCAAACGCCCACGAAAGAATCAGCGAAACCGGAAAACCGAAGATGACGACGATAATAAATATCTTCATCACCCAGGGCGGCGCGTCGAAAGCCGGCAAGAAAATCGACGCCGCCTGAATCAACAGCCAGGAGACGACCGCATACGCGATCGCGACTTTGTAAACATTACGCCGCTTCAGCTCAGCGAAGAAACTCATGCGTTGGGCTTGCCGTCCAGAGCGCTCATTTCAATTGGTCGTCGGCTAGACCCATCGTGTGCAAGAACGCATTCCAGCGCGCGTCCCTCTGGAGGTTCACGAGGAGGGGATCTCTCCGCATGCCGACCAGTCCACTGTCGCGCTGCCGTCGCGCGCGCTCGAGCCACTCGAAAGCCCGATCCTTGTCCCCGCGATACGCGTAGACCTCGGCGATTTGGTAGGCTGCCGTATCGGCGAAGCCCTCGCTCAATCGGGTAAGCGCAGCATCTGCTTCCGGGATTCGTTTCTGACTCCAGCGGGCCATGGCCACGATGAGGAGCCGGGCCCACTCGGCCGCATCATCTTGCGCAGCGATCGCAGCCTCCTCAAAGTTGCCCTCGAGGAGGGAAGGAGAGGCCGAGACCGGCATGGGCCCAGGGCGCCGCCGGATTTAGCTCAACCACCCGCGGGTATTCCGCCCGTGCTTCGGCGAACTGCCTCGTCACCGCCAGGTTGAACGCGAGATACGATCGGGCCTGCGGGTTGACGGGGTCCAGCGCGACGGCCTGGCGATAGAGCTCGATCGCCTTCGCCGCGTCCCCGCGGGCTAAGGCAAGATTACCTGCGGCGGTTAGGAGCGCCGGATCTGCGGGGGCGAGGGCCAAGGCGGTCTGCAGTGTCTCGGCCGCCCCGTTCCAATCAAAATCGAAATAGAGCTGGATCTCCGAGCGGGCGAGCAACGCCTCCGGCAGGTTGGGCTCGAGGGCCAAAGCCCTCGCCGTTGCCTCCCGGGCGCCGGCCAGATGCGCATCGAAGCCCGTCAGCCCAGACTCGGTGGAAAACTGGCAGTGCCACACATGCGTCTGGGCGAGCCCAGCCCAGGCGAGCGCGAAGGAGGGGTCGAGCTCCACCGCCCGTTGATACTCGGCCAACGCTTCGTGCGCGCTCTTTTCCGAGTTGCGATTGAAATAAAACCGGCCCTGTAGATAATGCTGGTGGGCCTCGGCGTTTTTCGTTCCCCCTCTTTCCGCCGCTCGCACTTCCGCTTGAATCGCCGCCTTGGCCGCCGGATCAGCGGCGCCATCAGTGAGCTGACCACTCAACTGTCCCACGATGGTCTGGGCGAGCTCGGTTTGGACGGCGAACACGTCCTTCAAATCACGAGTAAAATTTTCCGACCAGAGTTGCTCGCCCGTGTCGGCACGAGTGAGCCGGGCCGCGATGCGCACGACGTCACCAGCCTTGCGCACGCTTCCCTCGACCAGATGCGCCACGCCGAGTTTCTGCCCGATCTCCTGTGCCGTCGCATTCTTGCCTTTGAAGGAAAACGCCGAGGTCCGCGCGGCGACGTGCAGCCCGGGAATTTTCTGCAGCACAGTCAGCAATTCTTCGCTGATGCCATCTGAAAAATATTCGCTCCCTTTGTCATCGCTGAGATTGGCAAACGCGAGCACCGCGACCGACTTGGCGCTGGCCGCTGACTTGGGTTCCGCCGATGGCCGTGCCGCAACAGATTTTTCCGTCGCCGCAACGAGGGCGGCATCCCGCCGGGGAGTTAGAACAAACTTGTCGAACGCAAAATATCCAAGCGCGAGCACAAGGACGGCGATGATCATGCGATTCATGCGCCGCGCGGTTTGCGGAGCGATGGATTCCTCAGGCGGCACATCCTCGTCCCGTTTCAAACCTTGAGGCGTTAGCTCGAACACCCAACTAAAGATCAGCGCCGGAACGAAACCAATTGCCAGCAAACTGACGATACTGCGGGGCAACCAATCGGGAGCGCCGAACATCGGCAACACGGTGCTCGCGACTTGGGTGAGCAGCCATGCGCCGACGAGATAAAGTCCGGCCATGCGGACGACATTGCGCCGCTTCAGCTCAGCGAAGAAATTGTCGATCTTCATTTCGAATCGGCATGGTCATCTGGAACGATCTTTTTTTGCTCAGTGGGCGGCGGGCAAACCCAATTTTGCAAGCAGACTCTTGTAGCGTGGATCCGGGCGCAGGTCGCGCAATAACGGATCAATCAAAAGACCCAGCGTGCCAGTGTCGTGAGTATCGAACGAAATCTGTAACCACTCGAAAGCCTTCTCTTTCTCGCCGCGCACGGCGTAAACCTCAGCGATTTGATAGGCCAGTTGATCTCGCCCATTGGCGATGAGATCGGCTAAAGCCGCGTCTGCCGCCTCTCGATCTCCGCGCACATGTTGTGCGAGCGCGAGTTCGAAACGGCGATAGCCTTCGTCCGGTTCTAGTTGAGCTTCGCGCAGCGCCGTCTCACTGTCGCCGCGTTGGACTGCGACCAGCACTTGGAACCGACGAGTGGAAGCAGCGGCCGGGTGCAACTCTGCCGCTTTGCGCGCAACCGCGTCCGCCTCGTCCAACTTTCCCTCAAAGAAAAGAACACGAGCGAGGTTGTTCTGCACCGGAAACGCCAGCGGGTCTAATTCCACGGCCTGCCGAGCCTGTTTCTCAGCCTCATCAGGTTTACCCAAATAAACGACGACTCGCGCCAGGAGATCGTTCGCCGTCGGATTCGCGGGCGAAAGTTCCTTGGCGCGCTTTAGTTCGGTCAGGCCTTCGGCAAATTTCCACTCTGTAAAACAGCGAACCCAGCCGAGGGCGGCATGCGCCTCGGCCAGCGTGGGCGCAATCGCCACCGCCTTCTCCGCATCCTCGCGTGCTTTCGGCCATGCGGTTTTGCCTTGGCCGCTAAGATCCCCGATCAGCGTCCACGCTTCGGAACGCTCTGCATATGCCAGCGCATAATCCGGATCCAGCCGGATAGCCTCATCGAAGTGAGCAACCGCTTTGCGATGATCTTCGAGATTGCGTCGCTGGAAATGATAATGACCCAGGAGATAAGCATTGTGTGCTTCTGTATTTTTAGTTGCTGGCTTTGCGGACGACCGTTCATCCAATCCGAGCAACGTCACTTTCAGTGACGAAGCCACCGCCGCGGCGATTTCCTCCTGCACCGCGAAGATGTCTTTGAGTTCACGATCGAACGTTTGCGTCCACAGTTCGATTCCATCCGCGGCATTGATCAATTCGGCGACGATTCGCACCCGCTCCCCCTGTTTACGCACCGTGCCCTCCAGCAGTGTCGCCACGCCCAGCTTTTCGCCGATAGTTTTGGTCTCCTCTTTTCTGTCCTTGAAACGGAAAGAAGAGCTGCGGCCAATGACTTTCAGTTCCCTGATCTGCGCCAGAGCGGCAATCAATTCTTCTGAGAGTCCATCGGAAAAATATTCGTCCTTCGAATCTCCGCTTTCATTCAGCAGCGGCAAGACCGCGATCGATTTCTGTGAAATCGCTGGCGCAGCTGTAGCCGTCTCGCTCTTTCGAGGCGTTGGCATGCTTTTGGGTCGCAAGAATTGATAAGCGAGCAGACCAGCCGCAATTACTGCGACGGCACCAATAAACGTGGCAAACTTCCGCGGACTCCAAGTTGGCAGGACCGCATCAGCCGGGACGTTCTCCGTTCGCTTCAGACCTTCCGGTGTTGCTTCGAACGCCCAGGAGATCATCACCGAAATGACGAATCCTAAGGCGAGGAAAACGACGAACGCTTTCATTACCCAGGCCGGTGCTTCAAACGTCGGAAGAAGAATCGACGCCGCCTGGACAAGCAGCCATGCCACCACCGCGTAGGTGATCGCTACCTTGTAAACATTGCGCCGCCTCAGCTCGGCAAAGAAGTTTTCGATCTTCATTTTTGTGCCGCTGTTGCCGGCACGACCATTTTCCCAACCAAGGCGGCAAAGCGCGGATCATCACGGATCGGATCCCACACCGGCTCGTCGTTGTAAAAGACGCCCAGCGCCCCGGTCGCCAAGCCCCTATCCAACCATGAAAACGCCATCTCCTTGTCGTTCAGCGTCGCGTAAATCTTGGCAATCCAGTGAGCCGTGCTCAGGCTTGCACCGGATATCGCTTCTAATTCTTTAATGCTTTGGAGTGCTTCCGCCTGCTTCCCAGACGCTGCATAGGCCATCCCAGTGCTGTAGATAAAAAGCGGATCATCTTTCCTTATGGCTTTGGCTTTCTCGATTTCTGCGAAGGCTTCGTTGAGTGATCCGCTTCGAATGTAGAGACCTATCTCCCAGGTGGCGCTAAGTGGAGGACCTAGTTCATTAGCCTGCCGTAGTAATTCGAAAGCTCGCGCGTAATCTCGCTTGAAGTAGTAAGGAATGACCACAGCCCGCGCAATGATTGATGACAACGGATCGAGCGCGCGAGCTTTCATTAGCTCCGCCGATGCCTTATCCAGAAGTCCCTGCCGGATGAAGGAGAGTCCCAAATTATAACGCGCCACCGCCAAGTTCGAGTTGAGTTCGATCGCGTGACGAAGTTCTCCGTCGCCAACTGAGAAATTCGAAGGGGCGAATCCAATGTAAACGAGACCAAGTGCGACGTGAGCTTCGGCCAGATTTTGGTCAAGGGCGAGGGCTTTGCGCGCGGCTTCTTCCGCTTTGCGCCGGCCTTCAATTGGTGCGATCGATCCGTAGTATCCGAGATTTGCGTACGCATCCGCCAAGCCCGCATAAGCGAGTGCATACTTACTGTCTTCTTGAAGCGCTTTTTCGTAGTAATTGACGGACGCAAGTAGATCCGCGTTCGTGCGCCGTTGAGCGGCCGCGCGGCCTTGCATGTAATATTGGAAAGCCTTGAGGTTCTCGGTTGGACGCTTTGCCAGTTGTTCGCGTTCGGGACCGGTCAGCTTGAGGCGCAGTTTCTCCGAGACCTCTTTCGCGATTTCTTCCTGCACCGCAAAGACGTCGGCCAGCTTGCGGTTATATTGCTGACCCCACACCTGGCTATTGTCCTGCGTGTTGATCAGCTCGACGCCGATAGTTAGGCCATCACCGCGTTGTCTGACTCGGCCCGTAAGCAACGTCTGCACCTTCAGCTCTTTTCCTACCGTCTGCGCATTCGTCTCCTTTCCTTTGTAATGAAAGACTGAGTTACGCGACATCACCTTGAGCTTCGGCAGTTCGGAAAGGCTGTTGATGATGCTTTCGGGAATACCGTCACAGAGGTAGTCATTGTTTGGGTCGCGGTTCTGATTTTCAAAAGGTAGCACCGCGATGGATTTCTCCGGCAGACCAGCCGGAGACGCGCCGCTGCTGGGAGCGCTAAGGCGTCCTACGAAAAACAATGCAACGGACAACGCAGCGCCAATCAGCCTGACATAAATCCAGGTGCGATTTTTCGAAACGCGTTTGTCGGAAAGACCGACATCTTCCGTGTGCTTGATTCCTTCCGGTGTCAGCTCGAATGCCCACGCAATCACGAGCGCGATTGGAAATCCGATGATGATTACGAGCACAATTAATCTGAGGGCCCAATTCGGAATTTCAAAGATTGGGAAAACCTGTGTTGTGACCTGGACTAGCAGCCAAGCCACGACCGCGTACGCGACAGCAACTTTGTAAACATTGCGGCGCTTCAGCTCGGCGAAGAAGCTCTTCGGATTCATGGCCTTGCTCTTGCCACATGGTCAATTTATAGCAAGGCTAGCGTTACTCTAAACTGCGCTAACCACTTCGCGAACGGCGAGGCGAAGCGGCTTGAAAATCTGCGCGGGCCGATCAAAGTCATGAACCCGGAAAGATTGACATCTCATGGCACATCAACCAACTGAATCAAAACGTCTTCTATCACACGTCATCGCCGACTGGGCTTGTTCGTTGAAGTACGAGCATCTTTCACCAGAGGCGATTCAAGCGGCGAAATTGTTCTGGTTCGACTCCATCGGCTGCGCACTGGGTGGCAGTCAGCAGGATGATGCCAAGATTTTGCTGAAGCACTATCGCTCCATGGGTGGCGGGAACGGCGACGCCACCGCGTTCGTGTCCGGCTTCAAAACCAACCCAGTCGACGCGTCATTTCTGAATGGCCACATGATCCGGGCCATGGATTACAACGACATCTATTGGAAGGCCGATCCATGTCATCCGAGCGATCTCATCGCCGCGCCGCTAGCCCTCTGCGAAAGCGAAGGTCTGAGCGGCCAGGATCTGATTCTCGCCACCATCATTGCCTACGAAATTGAAATGCGCCTTTGCGAAGTGGGACGGCCCGGTGTGCGCGAATACGGTTGGCATCATGCGACGTTGAGTGCGTTCGCGGCGCCCGTCGCGGCGGGCCGCGTGCTGAATCTTACGCCGGACCAAATGGTGTCCGCGATCGGCATCAGCGCGGCGCGAACATTTTGTCCGGGCGCGGTGACTGCGGGCAAGCTGACCAACATGAAAAACACGGTTGATCCGTGGGCGGGACGCATGGGTGCGGAGAGCGCGCTTTTGGCACACGATGGATTTTCTGGTCCCGAGCATATCATCGACGGCAAAGAAGGGCTCTTTGCTGTGTTCAAGCATGTGCAATACAAAGGACAACCAGCCGGTTTCGACGGCGAGGCGCTGGTGAAGGATCTCCCCAACTCGCGGGAGTCTCACTATCGCATTCTCGATTGCGGCATGAAGAGTTTCCCGATCGAAGCGCTCAGTCACGCGCCTCTTACCGCCATGATGAAAACGGTGAAGGAACACAACATTCGCGCTAACGACGTGAAGGAAATTAAAGTGGAAGTGATTGCGCGCGCCGCCGACATCCTGGGCGATCCTCACAAGTACCGACCGGACTCCAAGGAAACCGCAGATCATTCATTGCCGTATTGCATGGCTGTCGGGCTGCTGGACGGCATGGTGACGCCGCTGCAATTCCGCGAGGAGCGGGTGCTGGATGAAACACTCATTCCAATCATGGACAAGGTGAAAGTGGTCGCCAACGAAGAGTTCGAAGCGCTATTTCCCAAGTTTCAGCCGAGCCGCGTGACGATCACGACCAATAATGGCAAGTCACACTCCACCCGAGTCGATGTTCCCAAGGGCGATCCGCGCGATCCAATGACTGAAGAAGAAATCGCAGTAAAATTCACGGCGCTCGGCGGCGATGTCGTCGGCAAGGATCAATGCAAAAAATTGCAGCGATTTATCATGAGCATGGAAACCGCTGAGAAACTTGACCAACTCTTCGAGCTAACTACGGCTCGCGCGTGAATCGGATTTGTTCTGGGGAGCGCACGCGTCTCGCGTGCTGGCGATGGCGTCTCGCCATCGCGGACTTTTCCAGAAAACCTCTTACCTCAAGAAACACTCTTCGCCCGGGTTCGTGCTTGCGGAGAAAAGTTCGTTGCGGCGCGACGCCGCAACCAGCACGCGAGACGCGTGCGCTACCCAGAATCACTTTTCGCCCGCAAATGCGCCAACGGCGCTACGATTATGCGGACGCGAGTGCCGCCATTTTCAACGTCGTGTTCCAATTCCGGCAGGTGCCGCGCGTGCCAAGGTATCTTTCAATCACGGCCAGCGTCAGCTTCGATCTACCGATGCCGTCCGGGTAAACGATGTAAGCGTGCCGACCGTACGCACCGACGCGCTCGCGGCCCTTGATCGCGTTTTCCAACGCTTTTACCTGCGAAGCGGTCGGTGCGCTCTTTAACACGGCCACAACCAAATGCGACGCATCGTTTTTCGCCGCGTCGCGAAACGGATTGTGCACAATGACCTCTTCCCATTCTTTGACGGTGCGGACGAAAAAATCCGTTTGTAATCCGAGACGTTTTTCTGCTTCGCGCTCGAGGTGTTGCTCCAACGCGGCGCCGGTGAGTGAGCCGCCGCGGAAAACGACATTGCCGCTTTGCAGCAGTGTCTGCGCGTTGACGAAGCCGAGTTTCATTAGCCATGCGCGCAGATCGGCCATCGCGATTTTCCCGGTCCTGCCGAGGTTCACGGCGCGAAGAAAACCGAGGTGAGTGGGCACGCAGCGCGATGATCTCTATGCCGTTGAACTCCCCTCGCCTGATCCGAACTGGATTCCCTGCGCTAGGGGAAGCTCGCTCGAAAAATTGATCGTGTTGGTCTGACGTCGCATGTAACTCTTCCAGCAATCGCTCCCGCTCTCGCGGCCGCCGCCGGTATTTTTCTCGCCACCGAACGCCCCGCCGATCTCTGCGCCGCTGGTGCCGGTGTTTACATTGGCGATTCCGCAATCGCTTCCGACCGCGCTTACGAACCTCTCAGCCTCGCGCACGTCGTTCGTAAAAATCGACGAGGTCAAACCTTGCGGCACGTTGTTGTGAATCGCGATCGCTTCATCAAAATCGCGATAAGTCATCAGATAAAGCAGCGGCCCGAACGTTTCGTGTTGCACGATTTCGTAATCCGATTTTGCGGTCGCCAGGCATGGCTTCATGTAACATTCGCCGGGAACGCTCAGCCGTTCGCCGCCATAAAGGATTTGGCCACCCTCATCTTTCAATCGCTGGATGGAATGCTGGACAAGATCGACAGCGCTCTTATCGATGAGCGGGCCCATCACGGTTTTTTTATCGAGCGGATTCCCGATCGCCAAACTCTTATAAGCAGCCAAAAGTTTGTGTCGAACTTTGGACGCAACCGACTCGTGCATGATTACGCGTCGCGTGGAAGTGCAACGTTGTCCCGCCGTGCCGACCGCGCCGAAAAAGATCGATTGCGTCGCCATATCGAGATCGGCGCTTGGCGTGACGATGAGCGCGTTGTTCCCGCCCAGCTCCATGATCGTTCTGCCAAGACGGCCATGAACGGCCTTGGCAACATTCAAACCCATGCCTACCGAGCCGGTCGCGGATACCAACGGGATGCGGTGGTCGTCGGCCAGTTTCTGGCCGACAGTTTTGCGATCGCCGATCAGCAAAGTAAAAATTGCCGGATCGGCGCCCGTTTCGTGACAGACGCGCTCCGCGATTTTTGTGACCGCAATTGCGGTGAGCGGCGTTTTTTCCGAAGGTTTCCAAACTGTGGGATCGCCACAAACAGCGGCGAGCGCGGCATTCCACGACCAAACCGCGACCGGAAAATTGAACGCGGTGATCACTGCGACGACCCCGAGCGGATGCCATTGCTCCATCAACCGATGACTCCGCCGTTCTGATTGAATTGTCAGGCCATAAAGCATGCGCGATTGACCGACCGCGAGATCGCAAATGTCGATCATCTCTTGCACTTCGCCTTCGCCTTCCGCGATGATCTTTCCGGTCTCCAGTGTCACGAGTTGGCCAAGCTCGTGTTTCGACTCGCGCAAGGCGCTGCCGAGGCGGCGAACGGTCTCGCCCCGAACCGGCCCCGGCGTGATGCGCCATTTTAAGAATGCTTCCTGCGCACGGGCGATTGCCTTTTGATAATCCTCGTCGGATGCCGTGCGCACGCTGGCGAGTCGTTGCCCATCAATCGGCGAGATCTTATCGATCTTCGTGCCGCCTCCGCGCCATTCACCGCAGAAGACGCCGGGATTTTCGTCGGCGATGCCGAGTTTATCTAAAACAGGTTGCATAGGTGGATCGACCGCTCCGCGGGCGATGTTACTCTACGCGGCTTTGCCGCCATTTTTTAGCATCGCGCGCGGAGCGCACGATCCACCACGTCCATATCATTTTCGCCCCCGGCAGTATTTGCGCATCAAATCCATAGCTTCATCGATAACTTCGGCCGTGATATCGAGCGGTGGACGGAAACGAATCGAATTCTCGCCGGAACGGAGCGTGAGCACGCTGAGATCGAAAAAGCCTTTCCAGAATTCTTCGCGCCTTCTTGGATTGGGAAGGTCGAAGGCGAGGAACAGTCCCCGGCCGCGCGCTGCAGAAATCGTTGGCTCCTCGCGTTGCAAATCGCGGAGTTGATCCAGAAAATACGCGCCTACTTTCGCAGCGTTCTCCACCAAATGTTCTTCCTCGATGATGCGCAGGTAATGCGTCGAACGCACCATATCGGTGAAATTTCCGCCCCATGTTGAATTCAATCGGCTCGACAAGCGAAACGCATTGTCCTTCACTTCGTCGAGGCGTGGACCGGCCATCACGCCGCACACCTGCGCCTTTTTCCCGAATGCCAGCAGGTCTGGCAAAACATTGAAATGTTCGCAGCACCAGTTGCGACCCGTCGCGCCCATGCCGCATTGCACTTCGTCGAAGATGAGAAGCATGTCGTTTTCGTCGCAAATCTTTCGCAACGTCTGCAGCCATTCGCCGCGAAAATGATTATCGCCACCTTCACCCTGGATCGGCTCGATGATGATCGCGCAGATGTCGATCTTGCGCTGCTCAATGAACTCGTGGATCTCGCGCTCCGCTTTCGCTTCGCGCTCAATCACGTCCGCTTCGCGCTCTGATTCCGGCAACGAAAAATCGATGCACGGACATGAAACGCGGGGCCAATCGAATTTTTCGAACAAATCCGTCTTGCGCGGATCGGTGTTCGTGAGACTCATCGTATAGCCGCTGCGACCGTGAAAGGCGTGCCGGAAATGCAAAATCTGCGTGCCGCGTTCGCCATGACCTGCGGCCATGTTCTTGCGCACCTTCCAATCCATTGCCGCCTTCAAACAATTTTCGACCGCAAGCGCGCCGCCCTCGATAAAAAGATAGCGATCGAGCGGCGGCAAACCGACGACGTGATCGAACGTCTCCACGAATTTCGCGTAGTCCTCCGAGTAAATATCAGAGTTCGCGATTTTGACTTTGGCCGCGCGCAGGAGGTCGACCTGCACCGCCGGATTATCGAAATATGGATGATTAAAGCCGACCGGCATCGAGCCGAAAAAGCCATAGAGATCAATCAGCCGCCGATCGCTGGCGGCATTGTACAAATACGAACCGCGACTTTTTTCCAGATCAACGATGACCTTGAAACCGTCGAGCAGAACGTGTTGCCCAATCGTCTCGAGCACGTCCGACGGCGATATTCCTTTTTGTTTTTCGCTCTTTGTGGGGCGGCTTCGAGGCGAAGCCGCTTCCGTGAGCACGGGCGGCATACTCATCCGTTGATCGTAACCTGAGCGGTGAACCCGGTCAATGGGGCGCACCGTAGCACAGATATCTTGTCTGTGGGGACACCGGGCATCGTGCCTGGTGTCTGGAAATTGTAATCGGCAGGCGAGACGCCCGCCGGCCCCACAGGCAGGATGCCTGCGCTACGGCGTTTATACGATGCCGTCGCGCAACATCGCGTGTTTTTCCGCCAGCAACTCCTGCGTGAGCTTATAACCGCGTTTGTCCACGTTGCGCTGCGTGCCCGCGAAATGAGTATTGATGCGCAGACGGGCGGAGCGACAAAAATAATCGGCGACGGAAAGAACTTCATTGGCGGGCGCGCCGTTATCTATTTTCCATTGAGCAAACGAACAAGTCGCACTGATTGCGAATAGCTCAGTCGCAATTCCGACGAAGCGCGATAGCAACAATTGTTCGCGGTCGAGTTTCGGGCCGAACCGAGCCATGGCGTGAAACAGGCCGCGTGCAAGCCGCTTGCTTGTCCGCGCGCTGTAATTGACATGGCCGGCCAACGTCCCGTGCAGATTGTCGATCTTACCCGCGCCATTCCGTAGCCACTGTCGCGGATACCAGCCGGCATAAAATTTCCCAGAACTCAACACCGCCTTGAGACGTTCCGATTTCGGCAATTGCGTGTTGAATATTGCACCGCCGACTTTCAAATGCGGATCGAGCGCTTCGCGCGCGATGAAGAGCCGCATGATTTCGCTCGAACCTTCAAAGATCGTATTCACGCGGCAATCACGCAGGAATCTTTCCACGGCGATCGGCGGCTCGCCCCGTCCGGCTAGCGATTGCGCAGTTTCGTAGCCGCGACCGCCGCGCACTTGCATCGCGTCATCGGCAATCTTCCAGGTCATTTCCGTCGCCCACATTTTGCACATGGCTGTTTCGATGCGCAGATCGGACGCCTTGCGATCGAGCAGCGACGAACTGAGAAATGTCATTGCTTCCATCGCAAAAACGTTCCCCGCCATCTCCGCGATTTTTCCTGCAATAGCGGCATGTTGGCCGATCGGGACCCCCCATTGAATCCGTTCGTTGGCCCACTTGCGCGAAATTTCCAGTAACCGCTTGGAAACGCCCACGCACGCGGCCGGCAACGTGAGCCGCCCCGTGTTCAAAGTGGTGAGCGCGACTTTGAGTCCTTTGCCTTCGCCCGCGATAATATTTTCGCGGGGCACACGCACATCGTTGAACGTGACCACCGCGTTATAGAGCGCGCGCAATCCCATAAACCGGCAGCGGTACGCGATCTTCAGGCCCGGCGTGTCCACATCGACAATGAATGCCGTGATTTGTTTGCGCTCCTTGCCACCGACCATCTTTGGCGGCGTGCGCGCCATCACCACCAGCACGCCTGCTTTCACGCCGTTTGTGCACCAAAGTTTCTCGCCATTCAAAACGAACTCAGAGCCGTCAGGCGTTGGCTCTGCGCGAAGGCTCATCGTCGCCGGGTCGGAGCCGGCGTGAGATTCGGTCAGGGCAAACGCCGAGATTTCGCCACCTGCGACGCGCGGCAGATATTTTTGTTTTTGTTCTTCTGTGCCAAACAAAAGCAATGGTTGTGCGACCCCGATTGATTGATGCGCCGAAACCAGCGCGGCCACATTTCCATCCCAACTACCGAGCAAAACCGCCGCGCACCCGTAGTTATACTGCGATAAACCGAGCCCGCCGTATTTCTGTGGCACCTTGATTCCAAACGCACCGATCTGCGCGAGGCCAGCAAAGTTTTCGGGCGGAATTTCACCGGTGCGGTCGATCTCGTCCGGATCGACGTGATCGCGCAAATAAGTTTCCAGGTTTTGCAGGAACGATTCGCCGGCAGCGCGGTCCTCCGCGCTTTGCGCCGGCCACGGGTAAATCCGATCGAAATCGTAGCGTCCGATGAAAAGGTTGCTGGCGAAACTGCCACGATCCTCTAGTGGATCGCGTGCGGCCTCAGCCAGTTCCAGCGCTTCGCGCTGGCCTTTGGCCATCTTCGAAGTGTCGATGACGGGCGCGCTAGACTTCTCACGCCTCGCGCTGGTTTCTTCAGCGATCTGTTTCTCCGGCGCCTCGAGAGGGGATTTCATAGTAGCACAGGCTTCCAGCCTGTGGGGACACCGGGCATCTTGCCTGGTGTCTGACTTCTTTTAAATGAATATTCGGCAGGCGAGACGCCCGCCCGGCCCCACAGGCAAGATGCCTGTGCCACATCAATCCTCATAAAATTTCGTTCCATCCCGGGCGTGCTTTTTCAATATCTCACACGGCGCAAACTTCTCTTCGCTCTGCGCGAGTCGCTCCATTTCTTCGACGATCTTTTTCAGCCCAAAGTGTTCCGCGAAACGCAATGGCCCCCCGCGGAACGGCGCGAAACCGATTCCCAAAATCATTCCGTAGTCCGCGTCCTCGGGCGAATCGACTACCTTCTCTTCCATACAATGCGCGGCTTCGTTGACCATCAGAAAAATAAGACGGTGGACCAGCCCGTCTTCGCTCAGTCTTAATCGCGGATCGCGATGCATCTCCGGCGGAATGACCGGACCTTCAGCACCTTCGGGATCGCCATGCAAGCCGCGCCGCCATTTCATGAGCGCGTCGTTAGGCGTTTGCGTTTTGCCTTCGTATTTATAAAAGCCAGCGCCCGTTTTGCGGCCAAGCATCTTGCCGTCGCGCAACCAGAGCAGCGCACCACGAACATGATCACGCCGTCCGTATGCCGCCTCAAGTGTATTGCCAATATCGACAGCGATATCGACGCCGATTTCATCGATCAAACGCAGCGGCCCCATCGGCATCCCCCATTGCAAAAGTGCATTATCGATCTTGTCCGCGTTCACACCGCTTTCAAACAGCTCCGCGGCATCAAGCAAGTAAGGGAACAAAACGCGGTTGACGAGGAACCCGGGACTGTCGCGCACAATCACGGGTAGCTTTCCGATTTGCTGTACAAAGGCGAGCGACCGCTCGCGCGTCTCCTCCGACGTTTGTTTTGCAACCACAACTTCCACCAGCTTCATCCGGCTAACCGGATTAAAAAAATGAAGGCCGATGATGTGCTCGGGTGAAACGGTCGCGTCGGCGAGCTCGCTGACTGAAAGGGCTGAGGTATTTGTAGCGACGATCGTTTTCGGACCGGCCTGCATCGCCAGCTCGCGGAAGATTTCTTTTTTGATCTCGATCTTTTCCGAAGCGGCTTCGATCACAAATTGCACATCACGCAATTCCATCGGCGCAGTCGATGCTACAATCCGGGCGCGCCCCTCTCTTGCTTTTTCCGCGCTCATCAAACCGCGCTTTACTGCGTCGGCGTAAGTTTTCTCAATGTTAGCCAGGCCGCGGTCGATTTGCTCTCGTGCGATATCGCGCAGGATCACCGTAACGCCGCGAGAGCTGAGCCACTGCGCGATACCCGAACCCATTACGCCCGCCCCGATCACAGCGGCGTGCACTACCTTTTGCGCGGGAATCTTCGCAGAGCCTTTCTTATATTTCTCGGCCAGAAAGAAATTGCGGATCAGGTTTTGAGTCGATTCGGTTTTGCCGAGATCGACGATCGCGTCCAGCTCAAAGGCGAGCGATTGCTGAGTGGAAGCAAAAAGACCGTTCTTGAGCACCTCGAGCGCGCGCGCCGGCGCCGGATTGTGATTGCGCGGCACGGGAATTTCCTGATCAATCTTCGGTGCAGGTGAAGGTTTGCGTTTTCCATCGCGCAACTTCTTCCGCGCAACATCGACCAGTTGATCGCGCGGCGTGACTTCATCGACCAAGCCGAGCTTCAAGGCTTCCTGCGCAGAATAAAGCTTCCCCTTCAAGATCACATCGGCGGCTCTGTCCGCACCAATCAAGCGGGGCAGGCGCGTGCAGCCGCCCCACGCGGGAATTAACCCAAGCGTCGTTTCCGGCAGACCGATACGTGTGCTTGGATCATCTGACGCTACGCGATAATCGCAGGCCAGCGTGACTTCATATCCTCCGCCAGCGCATGCCCCGTGGATTGCGGCCACGGTCGGAATTCGCAATTCGGCAAGCCGGTTAAGGATCCGTTGTCCTTCCGCAATGAACGCACGCAAATCCCCGGTTTGCGCTAGTTTCAACAGCGTCTTCAAATCCGCGCCGGCAACGAAGATCGATTTTTTCGCCGACGTAATGATCAGCCCGCGCAACGAACTCTCGTTCTCTACAAAATCGAGATGTTCATTTAACTCATCGAGAGTAGCAGCGTCGAAAATGTTCGCGCCCGATTCGGGACGATCGAACGCAAGCACGCAAACGTGATCATCGCCGATCTCACGCCGAATCATTGAGCCTGTCGCAACTGCCGCCATGGGAATTATCTTGGTTCGTTTCGCGCAAATTCCAAGCGGAGACAGAATCCCCGCCACAAAACAATAGCAAGAGACTCCCATTCGACTTCGCTCAGGGCAAGACTTTCACTCGGATGACAAGAAGATGATTTGGAGGCGCAAGCAGAATGCGTGGGTGGATCGTCGCTCCGCGGGCGATGTTATTATCAGGCCTTCGGCCGCATTTTTTTAACGTCGAGCAAGGGACTGCTCGATCCACCGATTGACGCTCTCCACGACCGAGTGTTAAAACTCGGCGGCAGTTGCGCATGAAAATTCGCTTATGGTCGGCAAAATCTTAGAGCCAGAAATCAGGAGCATGATCGACGCCCGTAATTTCGGTGCGTTGCGTGAGGTATTTCGCGAATGGCCGCCGGCCGACGTCGCGGAAGTGATCCTCGATCTGCCCGAAGACGAACAGGTCATTATCTTTCGCGTCCTGCCTCATGCGTTGGCAGCGGATGTTTTTGAATATCTCGATGTCGATTCGCAGCAGAAATTGCTGCATGCCATGGCACACGAGCAGGTGGTGGCCATTCTAAACGAAATGTCGCCGGACGACCGCACTGCGCTGTTGGAAGAATTGCCCAGTGCGGCGGCGCGGCAATTAATCCGACTGCTAACGCCAGAGGAACGTCACGTCGCACAATCATTGCTCGGATATCCGGAGGGCAGTGTGGGCCGTTTGATGACCCCGGATTTCATCGCTGTGCCCGAAGATTGGACGGTCCAACAAGTCCTCGATTACGTGCGAGAGCACGGCCAGGACAGCGAGACGCTCAACGTGGTTTATGTCGTCGATGAGCGGGGCAAATTGATCGACGACATCCGCATGCGCGAGTTTTTGCTCAAGCCGCTCACCGTCAAAGTGAGCGACATCCGCGACCGAACATTCGTCGCGCTGAACGTGAGTGATTCGCAGGAGGACGCGCTCAACGTGTTCCGGAAATATGATCGCACTGCATTACCGGTGGTCGATTCGAGCGGTATTCTCGTCGGGATTGTGACGATCGACGACATGCTCGATGTCGCCGAGGCAGAAGCGACTGAAGACATTCAAAAGTTCGGCGGCATGGAGGCGTTGGACGAGCCGTATATGCGCATTCCACTGTGGCGAATGGTGCGAAAGCGGGCCGGCTGGCTTGTGGTTCTGTTCCTGGGCGAAATGCTTACCGCGACAGCAATGGCAAATTACCAGGATGAAATCGCCAAGGCGGTGGTCCTGGCGTTATTTTTGCCGTTGATCATCTCCAGTGGCGGCAATTCCGGATCGCAAGCATCGACATTGATCATTCGCGCCATGGCGCTGGGCGAACTTCGCTTGCGCGACTGGTGGCGGGTAGCGAGTCGCGAGATTCGCGCCGGCTTTTCGTTAGGCGCGATTCTAGGCGCAATCGGTACAGCACGGGTCGCGATCTGGTCAATCGTTGGGGACCATTACTTCCATAGACAATTGTATGGTCCGCATTGGCCGCTAGTGGCGCTCACGGTCGGCATTGCGCTCGTCGGAGTCGTTCTGTGGGGGTCCCTTTCTGGATCAATGCTACCATTTATTTTGCGTCGCCTCGGCGCCGATCCGGCAACTTCGTCTGCCCCGTTTGTTGCTACTCTTGTCGACGTTACCGGACTTATCATTTATTTCAGCATCGCGTTGGTAATCATGCGCGGTGCCATGCTCTAACTGTCGCCGTCATCGCCGATCGCCGTCTTGGCTCCGGAAAGAAATGGGCTGGCCGGGGTCGCCGACCCCGGCTACAACTGAGAACAATCATGTTGTCGATCCAAAAAATCCTCGGACGCGATCAAAAGTTTTACGATTTGCTGGAGGCGAGCGCGCAACAAGCGGACGCGAGCGTACATCATTTGATCGCGCTGCTGGAGCGGCTCGAGCAAAAAGAGTCGCCGCAAAGTCTGGAAGAATTCGTGCACAGCCGGCGCAAAGACAAACAAATCACCCAGGAGCTGACCGAGGAGCTTTGCAAAACGTTTATCACCCCGCTGGAGCGTGAAGACATTCAGGCGCTTTCGGCCGCGCTTTATAAAATCCCGAAGACGGTGGAGAAAATAGGCGAGCGCGTCTTGATTTGCCCGGAAGATTTGCAGGGTCGCAGTTTCCGCAAACAAGTGGAGCTCCTTGATCAAGCGGCCGAAACCGTGCTCCTGATGGTGAAACAATTGCGCAAGGGAACTGACGCGGCGACGGCGCGCGAAATGAACGCCAAACTCCAGTCGATCGAGGGCGAAGCCGACAAACTGGAGCTCGATTTGTTGCGCGATCTTTACCAGGGCGATTACAAGACAAAGCAGGTGATTTTTCTGCGCGATCTGTTCGAGTTGATGGAAAAGGTAGTCGACCGCTGCCGGGATGCGGGAAATATCGTCCTCGAAGTGGCGCTGAAGTATTCGTAGCCGACTGCGGCTGATGCTTACTTTTTTTTCTGTCGTCGTCGCGGCGATCATTTTTGAATACAGCAACGGCTTTCACGACGCCGCGAATGCGATCGCCACCGTGGTCTCGACACGAGTTCTGACGCCGCGCAAGGCGATTGCGATGGCGGCGTTTTTCAATCTCACCGGCGCGCTCCTTGGCGGCGCGGTGGCTTCAACGATCGGGAAGGGGCTGGTGGACACCAACATCGTCACAATGCCGACGGTGCTCTGCGCAGTCATCGCCGCATTCGCATGGAACATCGCCACATGGTGGTTCGGCTTGCCATCCAGTTCGAGCCATTCTCTCATCGGTGGACTTTGCGGAGCGGCGCTGGCCGCCGCACATGGTAATTGGTCGGTCATAAAATGGAACGCGGGCGTGTGGCCGAAAGTTATTGCGCCCATGATCACGTCCCCATTCGCAGGTTTCATTTTCGGCGCGCTGCTGATGTTTTTGCTTTTCGTGACACTGCATCGTTTCACGCCGCACTTTGTGCAATCGCTTTTCGGCAAACTGCAAATCTTCAGCGCAGCGTGGATGGCGCACAGTCACGGCACGAATGACGCCCAGAAAACAATGGGCATCATCACGCTCGCGCTATTTACCGGCACGAAAGCCGGAAGCTTCGATCATCTGCCTGGCTGGCTAGACTTTCTGAAAACGCCGGTTTTCGTGCTGCCCACTTGGGTTATCAGTCTCTGCGCCGTCACCATGGCGGTGGGAACGGCCGCGGGCGGTTGGCGCATCATTCGAACGCTCGGTCACCGGATGGTGAAATTGCAACCGGTGCATGGATTTGCGGCAGAAACGACTGCCGCATTGATCATTCAAGGCGCGAGCTACTACGGCATTCCGCTCTCTACCACTCACGTGATCTCCACTTCGATCATGGGCGTGGGCGCGGTGAAACGTTTCAGCGGCATGAAATGGATCGTCGTCGAGCGGATTATCTGGGCCTGGATTTTTACGATCCCGTGTTCTGGAGGCTTAGCCTACCTGCTTTTCCGGGGCTTGAACTTTTTTATTGCGCCGTAGGTCGAGGTTTGTCGTGCCTTGCGCGTGGAATCGTCAGGCCACTTCGCCGCGATGGTTACTTTCCGGGAAGGGTTATCGCGTAGGTGATAAATCCGCAAATGACGACCATCAAAATCATGGCGAGGATGAATATGCCATCAGCGATACGCTCCATTCGATGCATTCGGCGCTTCGAGCGCGTTCGTAGCGCGGAATAGGATATCAGGCAGGACAAGAGAAATAAAAACGCATCAGCGGCAAGGAGATCGTCAGCCACGGTATCCGCCTTTCCGAAAGTGATGACGACGCGGATAAGGCCGATGACAGTCAGGCACACGCCGACCATCGCAGACGAAACGGTAAAAATGTGAATGCTGATATCTTCTTCAAGGTGGTTTTCTGGAGTCGTTTGTGGCATAAAGTAATCTTCCGCGTAGCCTAACGAGAATTATGCTGAATTATTCGGCCCATGCACTTCATAGCAAGCGCGCGCCCGGTCAGAGGCGAACTACTTAGTAGCGGCCCACTCGTTGCGCGCGCGCGAATCGGCTACGGCCTGAACAACGCGCATGTAGCGTACGCCTTCTTCGAAATTTGGCCGCGGCCGGATGCGCCCCTTCGATTTTACCGCGGCGAGAAAATCTTCTTCTACGCGCCATTCGCCTTCCAGCTCCGGCGGAAGATCGACCACGTGCAGGGCGCGATCACCGAGCTTGCCCACCTGCACAACGTCGGAGCCAAAATCGTACGTGAGAGTGCCGGCGCTGCCGTAAATTTCCAGTCGATCGCCCGGAGCCATGGCATCGACACCGCTGAATTCAAGCACGCCTTCCGCGCCATTGTCGAACGCGCAAAGGACAGTCAACAGATCGGGAATGATCACCTCATAGCCCTGGCGCAACGGATGCACCATTTTGCCGCGTGCGAAAACGCCGTTGATGTCTCCAAGCCAGCGTTGTAACACTTCGACGTAAATCCCCAGCGTAAGCACGTTCAGTCCGCTGATCTCGATCCTTTGCCGCCAATGCGGCGGCGCGTTCGGATCCAGATAATTGCTAGTAAAGCTTTGCAGACGCACGTGGTGCAGACGGCCAATGTAATTTTCAGCAAGGATCTTTTTCACCAGCAAATCAGCGCGCATCCCCATGGGGGGCGGACAAAGCATCGTTACCAGCTCGGGATATCGCTTCGATGCTGCGAGCATTTCCTCGGCTTCGGCCAGATCCATCGACATCCGTGCCTGGCAAAAAACGTGTTTGCCCGCTTCAAGCGCCGAGATCGTTACCGCCGAATGCATGTACGGCGGCGTGCCGATCCAAATAATATCGAGGTCAGGCAAGGCGAGTAGATCGGCCCAGTTCTGCATCGGCGTGGCCGATGGACAATTTTCGCGGCAAAAACTTTCCGAACTCTCGTACGTTGAATTAGAGACAGCCACGATCTCGACTTCAGGATGTTTTTTTAACGCCGGCAAGTGACGGGCGCGAACAATGCTGCCCCCTCCGACAATTCCGATCCGCAGTTTCTGATTATTTTTTGTGGTCATGTATCAAATGCGCTCTCGATCTTGCGAAACCGGTGGCCTCTTGCGCGAGATAAATTTGACCGCGCCGCGGCCCGCCCGTTCAATCCAACCACGAATGGCAGGGACGAACCGCTGAATCATCCGAGATGGAACGTTGTGGCGCGCTCGGCGGCCGCGCGTTCCTGGCGGCCCGAGCTTCTTCTTCATAATTGTTCTCCCTTCGTGTTTATTGGTGTCCATTCGTAATTAACATTCACTTGACCGGCGCGTCTGTGCGCGGCAGCTTACGCGCCTCTTTTGGAGTTACATCATGTCAAGAATTTGCAGCATCACAGGATCAAGAGCGGCGCGCGGTAGCGTCATTCACCGGCGTGGTCTGGCCAAGAAAAAGGGCGGGGTCGGCCGCCACATCACGAAGAATGTGCCGCGCGTTTTCGCGCCCAATTTGCATGAGCACCGCATCTGGGTGCCGGAGTTGAAGAAGTTTGTGCGTATTCGCGTGACCACGCGCGGTCTGAAGACGATCAACAAAAATGGCGCGTATCGCGCTTTGAAAAAAGCTGGCGTTATCTAGCCCTCAACGAGAGCTACCCGATTTTCGATCTAACGGTCGTCGATGGAACTCACCCTTCTCAAATCGAAAATCCATCGCGCCACCGTGACGGGTGCGAGTGTGGATTACGAAGGCAGTCTGACGATTTCATCTGATCTGGCTGAATTGGTTGGGCTGCTTGAGTACGAAAGAATCCTCGTCGGAAATCTGAACAACGGCGAACGTTTCGAAACCTACGCTATTTACGGGGAGCCGCAGCGCGGAATTATCGAACTGAACGGCGCCACCGCCCACCTCGGAAAAATTGGCGACCGCCTCACCATTATGAGCTTTGCCCGCCTCGCGTCGGAGGAAGCTGCAATTCATCGGCCGCGGATTCTTGTATTGGACGAAAAGAACGAAATCGTCCGCTACGAGGAAGGCCCTTCGATGCCATCGTTCAAGGTCGTCAGTGGCGAGTAGAGTGTCGAGGGGCTCACCAAGGCGAGCGCCAGAGTTTGATCTGCGACCGGAACAGCCGCTACTTCAGCAGATTTCGCTTTTCCTCGGGGAATGTCCAGCGACCCATCGTTGAACTCGATCACGTAGCCTTCGTTAATCAACCAGCGAAGGTCTGAAGCAAAGGCGAGTTTGCGCGAGTCCGCTCCTTCGCTCGCAACATCAGTAATCAATTTTTCAAAAATTTCTTTGCGATTAATCCCCGGCACTGCCGCCAGGGCTCCAAGGATCGCATTCACCGACGAAGATACTTCAGCTTGCGCGTGGACAAAGGGTCGGACCCGGATTGGCGAGACGAATAACATGCCGCGGCGATGCCGGAAGACATTGACGCCAGCTTGTCGAAATCGGCTGGCCAATTCCTGCATTATGTTCGATGGCGATCGGGCCTCGCGCGCCCAGGCATCTTCAACCGCATGATTGAGCACGCGATCGGACAAACGCCGGCTTAAAACTCCGCCGATGACCACTTCCTCTACGCCATGCAATAGGCCCGGTAAATAATTCGAACGAAAATGCCGTTCTGCTTCCGCTGCGGACGAGAATGTCGAGGGCGTTTCTTCGCGCGACGTTGTATATGTCGTCACTGTTCGCGCTCCTTCCTTCCATCGCTCGATCAACGCCAAGTCGTTCACGATTTCGATCTGCCGCTGATAATCGGCAAAGCTCATTCGACGGCTGAAGCGCTGTTCATAAAGGCTGCGAAGTTGCGGTTGATAATTGTGGTGATTGGTCGGGCCAAGCAGGGTCCCGCTCAATCGACATCGTGCGACGTTTGAGAAATTTCCCTTGATCGGATCGGATTGCGTGATGTCGATCTTGTAGAAATCCTCATGGGCGAATCGAAATGCATTCCGCTCAAGAAATTCCTGATCAAGAGATACGGCTCCATTCTCACCTATTTGGTAAAGCGGCGATTCCGCCTTTGCCGTCAAACGAACCTCGTAGCGTTCCGGTTTTTCCAGGAACAGGCGCGCGAGCGCAAAAAGCGAATAGGCAACTGAGCCCGACTTAATCTGTGCTACTACATTCTCGAACGCCGGCGAGTACGGCAGAAAACGAATCGTAATTTCCAGCGGCGATCCCGTGACCGGAGCATGCCGATCTTGTGAAAGGCGATCTTTGGCTTCGTGCGGACGATACTCACGCCCGCCCGTCTTCTTTCGCAATCCGCCTTGCTTCTCTTTATCGGCCGCGGATGTTCGCCGCGGCGAATCCGTTCGTCGCCGAGTTGGATGCTCGCCATGGCGAATCCGTCCATCGGCGGATTGGATGTTGGCTGTTCGGCGTTTTCCGCCGCCGTCTCGTTTATTGCGCAGAGAATGATGCCGACCGCGTGGTCCCCTTCCCTCCTCTTCCCCCGTGTAATGCTCGTAGTTCCTCGCCTCAGCGGGTTCTTTCACCCACGCAGGCAGCAACTTCAAATCGAGAAAATCAACAGGTTCGACAGTGGAAGAGGACATCGCTTCCATCTACTCGAACAATAAAAGAAGTAAACCCGAAGGTGTAGCGGTAGCTGGCCACAGCCGCAACCCGTTCAGATCTGCGCGTGAGCACACACGCCTCTAGAATTCCTGAAATTGATTGACAAGCTCTCTAATTCATTTACTTGCCATGCTGTGCCCGGATGGTGCCGGCAATTGCCGGGATTTTCCACGCGCGATCAACACCAACAGAACAAATTTTATGGCGGAAAAATCAATCGAAGAAAAGGTTAAGGACATCATCGTCGAGCAACTCGGCGTCAACCCAGAGCAGGTCACGCCACAGGCCTCTTTTATTGAGGATTTGGGCGCGGACTCGCTGGACATTGTCGAGTTGGTGATGGCGTTTGAAGAAGAATTTTCCGTCGAAGTCCCGGACGAGGACGCCGAAAAGCTGCAGACGGTCGGCGACGTCATCAAGTATATCGAAGAGCGCGCCAAGCCGCAGTAAGTTAGACATAGATGTCGAGTCTCGTAGTTGGAGAAGACTCGACCTATGCGGCCCATGACCCATGCCGCCTATTCGGCTATGGCTCGGAATAACCTCTGCTGTTGCGAAGCCCCATAACGCGTTCACACTAGAGAACGTGGACCTGACGCTTCTCGAGCGGCCGCTGTTTTACATCGGCGGCCACTACGTCACGTTTCTCGGGCTGATTGCGTTCGCAGCTTTCCTGGCAGCCGGGTTCATCGTGGCGCGGATATTACAGAGCCCTGCGATCCGCCGTTTTCTGAGCCGGTTCAAGATCGACAATAACCTGACCGCGATTCTCACCACGCTCCTGAGCCTGGCGGCACTGATCTTCTTCATCGTCAGCGCAATCAACGCAGCCGGGATTCCACTTTACTGGAACGCCCCGTTGCCGGGTGTGACGCTGAGCCTTTTACAAATTTTTCTCCTGATCGCGCTGCTCATCGGGGTTTTCTGGTTCTCGTCCCGCACGAAACGTTTCCTCTTCAATCGTTTCCTGGCCAGAAGCGGCCTCGACCGCGCTTTGCAGCACGCGATTGCGCAAATCGTCGGCTACATCGTGCTAATCGTCGGGATTTTGATCGTCTTGGATAATGCCGGCATCCATCTCGGGGCGCTCACGGTCTTCGCGGGCGCGGTGGGCGTAGGTGTCGGTTTCGGTCTGCAAAATATCGCCAGCAATTTCATCAGCGGTCTGGTCATTCTGGCCGAGCGACCGATTACCCTCGGAGATCGCGTCGAGGTAGCGGGAATCGCCGGTCAAGTGGAACGCATTCGCGCGCGCTGCACGGTGATTCGCACGAACGATAACATCATGATGATAGTGCCAAACACGAAATTCATCGATTCACCCGTGACCAACTGGACCTATACCGATCGGCGGGTGCGATTCCGCATCCCCGTCGGCGTCGCCTATGGCAGCGATATCGCAAAAGTGCGCGACACTCTGCTGGCTGTGGGACGTGAAAATCCCAATACGTTACAAGAACCGGCTCCGGGCGTTTTCCTTAAAAAATTCGGTGACAACTCAATCGACTTCGAGCTGGTGGTCTGGAGCAGTGAGATGAGCGCTCGCCCAAGCCGCTATCGCAGCGATCTCAACTTCGCCATCGTTGAGAAATTTCTTGAGGCCAAGATCGAGATGCCGTTTCCGCAGCGCGATCTCTATATCCGCAGCGGCACGCTCAAGGTGGAAAATGTCACAGAGCAAGAAACAACAAAACGCCGCGAATCAGCGGACGTTCCCTTCCGATCTGCGGAACGCGGATTAGATTGAATCACTCCGCTTTTAAATGCCCTATAATTCTTAGGCGGGCGTTGCTAAGCCGCCTAACAGGGTCGTCGAGAACCATGAAGATTCTCGATGAGGCCACGCCAGGACCCGACCGTATATCTGACGTCATCATCTAGCCTATGCTTCTCGGGTTGGCGATCGCGCCAAAGCACGCTTCACCACTTCTATCAATTGAGCAGCAGCAATCGGCTTCTCGAGAAAGGCGAAGGCCCCCAGACGCAGCGCCTGAGCTTCGACATCGGGCTCCCCAAATGCCGTGATGATGATAACCGGCAATTCCGGCAGGGCACTGGCCAGCGCCAAAACGCCGCGCCCACTGAACATTGGCATCCGCAGATCGGTGATAACCAAGTCGAATCGCTTTTCAGAGTCCGCAAGTTCCTTCACAACCACGAGTGGATCAGACACGCCGGTGACTTGCATGCCTTCACTGGCAAGCACTCTAGTCATCGCCCGCACCATTCCCCGATCGTCATCTACAACCAAAACAGATTTGTTCTGTAACTCGTCCATAATCTTTTCATAGAATAGCACCGTGTCACACGGCAAATCGCCCAGGTGCAACGATCTTCCGCACCAACAAATTCAACCATCCCGCGGTGATTACCAGCCGGTAGCGGAAGTGCGACATTTGCAACAAGAAAATCGTCATATCATGCGCCAACAGCCAACGGAAGTTGAATGCTAAAAGTGCTGCCTTTCCCCCGCGCCGTAGCGCAATCAATTTTCCCGCCATGTTCATTGACGACCCGCTGGGCATATGCGAGACCGAGGCCGGTGCCATCGCTCTTCGTGGTGAAGAATGGGACAAAAAGATTTCGAGCTTCTTCCGCGGTCATGCCCCGACCGTTATCACTGATAGATACCAAGGCCCCCGCACCATTCCTTTGGGCGCTGACCGTCAGGTTTCCTCCATCGGGCATCGCATCCAATGCATTACGGATCAAGTTCAAAAAGGCTTCCCAGAGTTGCTCGGCATCGACGTAAACCGGTGGCAAGTTCGGATCAAGCGCGCTCCTCAAGTCCACGTGCTTTTGATCGAGCAACGGCTGCACGAAATTAAGTTTTTCCTCAAGAAAGCCCTTGAGCGAAACCACAGCACGCTCGGACTTCGGCATTCGCGCGAATCGGAGATACTCCTGCAGCACTTGACCGATTCGCAATACCTGCGAACTCATCTCGCGCAGGAGCGCCTGGCATTCGGCAGCCGAACGGCAGTTGAAATTTGCGAAAACGTTAAGTTCCTGCTCGATCAGGTCAAGGTTGAGGGAAATTGAACCGAGCGGGTTACGAATTTCATGGGCAACCTGGGCAGCCATGGAGCCGACCACCGCAAGACGCTCCGCCTGGAGCTTAGCTTGTTCCAGCCGCTTGCGCTCTTCGATCTCCGCCCGCAGCGCAGCGGTTCGGCACTCCACTGTTAGCTCCAGATGGTAGTGAGAGCTGCGAAACGCCGTCAGCAACCAGACAACGACGAAAAAGAACACAAAAAGCATGATGGCGTTCCAAACGGGAATCAACGGATGCTGATACGCCGGCCCGCTGAACACGTCGCTGAGGAACCACGCGCCAGCACAGAGCGCTCCCACTGCGAATCCCGCCAAGCGCCCGGCCATCCATCCCGCGAGGCACGTGGGCAGCAAGTAAAGAGCCGATATTGCCCACTCGCGGCCCGTAAGATAATCCACGAGGCCGAGAACGATTGCCAACATTACAGCAGCGGCAGTCGCAACGACCTTCGATCGCACACAAAACTCTTCCCCTGGATTCACCTGGAACTCAGTACTGCAAAACTTTGACAAGACGGCTCGGAATTTCGTTCACGGTCGGTTTGTTTCCGACGTGACCAACGCCGCAAAGATCGACATGTTCGACAAGGGACGACATGACCTTCAGCCGCGCAAGCTTGAGAAAAGTTCAGCGCCAGTAAATTCGTATTCTCGCTTGTCGGCGGGTCTAATCGGCAACCTTTACCTCTTTTTCTATGGCGCATGGCAACACTATCCCTTTCCCACAGGACATGGTGAAAGTTGTTACGCGCGCTGAGCTGCGGAGTTGCGGCGCATGGAAACGTGCGTTTCAGGACAAGTGCAAAAATTATCGTTACTACGAGATCGTCGAAGAAACGTTGGAAGGCGATTTCGAACATCATTATCTGCTGCTCGAGGATCAGGCCGGCACAATTCGGGCAATCCAGCCTGTATTTCTTGTCCGGCAAAATCTTGTCGAAGGCGTGCCGGGTAAAATTCGTTCGGTCGTCGATGTGATTCGTAAAATTTTCCCGCGCTTTCTAACCGTCCGCGTCTTGATGGTTGGCTGCGCGGCCGGTACGGGCGACCTCGGCGCGTGCGATAAGAAGGACGAATCGTGGGTGGCGCAAGCGTTGCAGGCGAACCTCCGGCCCTATGCCCGCCAAAACAAAGCTTCCCTAATCATTTTGAAGGATTTTCCGGCAAACTATCGCTCGGCACTCGAAACGTTTCCTTCAAATAGTTATGCGCGGATTCCGAGTATGCCGATGACGCGACTGGCGCTTCATTATGAGAACTGGGATGAATATTTTCGTACGCTAAGTAAAGCGACTCGGAAAGATTTGCGCCGAAAATTCCGCAAAGCCGAGCACGCGCCGAAGATCGACATGGAGGTCGTGGAGGACATCGCGCCTTTCGTCGATGAAATCTATCCGCTCTATCTGGCCGTTCACGAGCGTTCGCCATTAAAATTTGAGACACTGACGAAAGATTATTTTCGCGCCGTCAACCAGCGGATGCCGGAGCGAACGCGTTTCTTCATTTGGCGGCAGAGCGGCAAAATTGTCGCATTCAGTTTTTGCCTTATCTGCGATGACAAAATTTATGACGAATGCATTGGACTGGATTACAGCGTCGCGCTTGATCTGCACCTGTATTTCTACACACTGCGCGACATCATTTCCTGGTCTTTGCAACAACGGTTGAAATTTTACTACAGCAATCCGCTAAACTATGAGCCCAAGTTGCATCTCGATTGCGAGCTCGTGCCGCTCGACCTGTACGTGATGCATACCAGCAATCTGCTCAATCCGATATTTCGTCGCGTCATCAAATATCTGGGGCCAACCCGGCATGATCCTGTTTTGCCGCGGTTTCCAAACGCCGACGAACTATGAAGTCGTCCGCCGTCAGGTCGCAGGACGCGTCATTGTCATTCCGACCGAAGTGGAGGAATCTCTTACTGTTGCGTTTTGCTTCGCCGGTTCGTCTGCGAACGATAGGAGATGTCTCGACTCCGCTCGACATGACAAACGACATGAGAAATAAACCATTGCGGGGTCGACCATTCGGTTTTGGCAATCCATGGCTGCAACTGGCGTTGAGCGTGCTGTGTGTGTTCGTGTCGGAGCTTCTTTTGAAACGTGGCGCCACAGACGTTGCGGAACCCGACAGCGCATTTTCCTGGACAGGAATCAATGGTTTGGCTTCGCCGCTCGTGTGGTGGGCGATTCTTCTCATCATCGCCAGCTTCATCAGCTGGCTTTATGTGCTTAGATATATTCCACTCGCCATCGCTTTTCCTCTTTCGCGGGTGGTCGATATCCTGGTGCCGCTCGGCTGCTGGATCTTTCTCGGCGAGCTTATCTCGACTCTTCGCTGGTGCGGTATTGCGCTTGTCGTGATCGGTCTGGCGCTTGTAGCGAAGCCGGTCGCGCAAATAGGGGAACGCTTGTGAGTTTCCTCGCATTCTTTTTCATCATCGTTTCTCTGCTGAGCTTTGTGGTGGCTCAGCTCATCCTGAAGAAAGCCATGGAGTCCACGACAACCAGCGGGTTTCGCAATAACCTGCGGTTTGTCTCGCAGGTTGCAGTGGGCATTGCTCTGATGACGATCTCGTTTTTTCTAACGCTCGGATTGCTGCAGCGATTCGACCTTAGTTATCTTTATCCATTCCAAGGTTTGAGCGTGATCTTCATCACGCTGATGGCGGCCGTCATCCTGAAAGAAAAGCTAAACTTGCGACTGACGATCGGCGCGTTACTGATCAGCGCCGGAATCGTGCTGGTTTCATTCAGCTAGCAATAAATTGCAGGGCAACAGCTTCGGTTGCCCCGCCACCAGGGTTGGCAAGCGGAGCGCGTGCCTACGACAGCAGCGGCCAGAGTTTTTCGAGCGCGGCGAAATTAATTCCTCGAATTTTGTCCGCGCTTGGTCGCACAAGCTTGGGATGATCGAACGCCGCCGCGAAGTGCTGTTTGAAACGCGCGTACTTCGGTGATGAATAGGCGCCACAAATATCGCCGCCGACGATCGGGGAAGTTTCCCGCAAGTTCCCCAGCGCCCATTGAAGATCGGTAATCGTGAAGCGGCCACTCTCCCAGTTCGTGACCGCCTCTTCCGCACAGAGACAATCCAGGTCGATCGTCACATAAGTATTCGTCCCATCGAGGCTTCTTAAAAATTGCTCGAAGCGCTCGCGCCAATTGTCACGGAGGATGGCGCCCTGACGTTGTCGATCTTTCATCGGCCGGTCGTCTGCCCAGGGATGGACTTCCAGAGTGCCTGCACGTTCGGCGTAACGGTTGCCGAAGATTTGGTGAGGCCACCAGCATTCAAAATTCCCACAACCCCAAACGCTCACGTGGCGCACGTGAGGAAGCTCCAGTGCGCGATTGACCCAGCCGCCACATCCCCATTTCGGTGGGCGCACGTCCCAATCCGGATGATTATCGAACGAAACAACGACGATCGGCCGAGCAACGCAGCGCAACCGGAGCGCCGTCAGATAATGAAAATCGCCCGAGCCGTAAAGCAGAAAGGACGTCGCGAGGTGTGTTTCGTGGTCGCGATAAAACTCGGCGACCAAGCGCGATGGCGCAGAAAAGCGCAATTGCGGTCCCCAATTGCGCGCGTCAACAACCGGCAGGCCCAAGGGCTCATCTTGCCACGCATCATCGAGGTTGAGATGAAGACCGCTGGAAGAAAAGTGCATGGTCCGAAATTGCTTACCGTGGGTTACGCGGATTTAAGCCGAAATCCAGATTTCCGGCTTTTCTGTTCCGATCCGTGTCATCCGCGATATCGCGGTTCGGTTTCTGATAAGAGTAAGAGATTTCTCGACTCCGCTCGAAATGAAAGATGCGGCTGATCAAAGATTACTTGCGCGTTTGCGGAGAGAATTGGGCGTCGCTCGCCTTGGCGAAGCGCAGGTTTTCCTCGGCATCTTTGTAATCGGGGTCAAGACGCAACGCTTCACTGAATTGAACAATCGCCTGTGAGATCTGCCCCTGCCTAAGGTACACGTTACCCAAACTATTGTAACCGACCGCCAACTTGGGGTTCGAGCGAACCGCCGCGAGGTACTGCGTTTTGGCCGCATCGAGGTCGCCTTTAGCAAAAAGCGCATCGGCAAGACGAATCCGGGCATCCACGTGATCCGGTTGGAGTCGTACAACCTGTCGAAGCTCATCGATGGCGTCATCATTTTTGCCTTCTGAGGCTAGATAAGCCGCATAATTGTAATGGGCGTCGGGAGAGTCCGGCTTCAGACGCGCGGCCGCTCCGTAGTGGAGCCCTGCTTCATCTCCACGTCCGAGACGCTGGAGCAAATTAGCGTAGCCGAGATGAAATTCGCCGTTATCTGGTTGCAGTCGCAATGCTGCCTCCATTTGAGGTGCTGCCGCATCAAATTTCGATTGGTTCGTCAACACAAGAGCAAGGTTCATATGCGATTTCGCATCTGCGCCGTTGAATCCGAGTGCGAGCTTATATTGTTCTTCTGCCTGCTCCCATTGGCCTTCTCTTTGCAGCGCCAGTCCATAATCAAAATGCTGTTTGGAGCCGAACGGGACGTCCGATACGACCCACGCGTGCCGTTGTAATTCCGAGATTGCGAGGTGAGTTTGCCAAAACCAGAGCGCGCCCAGCGGTAGAACAAACACGGCCGCCCATTTTAAGCCGTGCCAGGCCCAACTGGGGAGAATACCGCTCAGCGATACATCGGTGGTTCCGCCGGCGAGCCCGAGGGATTGGCGCGTGGAGCGTTCCCGTACTTTCCAGATAAATCCATCGTAATAAAAATGGAGCAGCGTGGAAGCGGTGACCACGCCGGTGAGAATGCGCTTGACGGTGTCTATTCCGAGATGCGCATTAAAATAAGAGAGCGAGCCATAGGCGAAAACCAAACCGACGTAGAGCCCCAGCAGCGAGCCGCTCCGCCGAAACACGAAGCGCATGAATCCGCCGATGTTGCTGTCTTTCTCCACGCGGTTGCGATTGTAGATCCAGACGAGCGAGAGGTATTGCACGTCGTGGAAAACTTCGAATAGCGCGATGCCGACTAGAATGTTCGCGACGAGATTATTGCAGTACCACCAAAACGCTATGCTCGTGACCAGCAAGGCTGCTTTCACGGGGTTGGGCCGTTTCCCTATGATCCACATCCGCCCAAAATGCAGGACAAAAAGGACCGAAACTGCGATGGCCGCGAAAAGAATCAGCTGCTGCCCGTGATGCACCAGTGATGGCGGGATAAAGGGCCCGCCGCACATGTAATATATATCGAGCGTATCGCTCAGCCGGTATGGCGAAAGCGCCACCGCGGTGGCGAACCAGATTACGCATGTCGCGAAATCAAGCCGGCGCGTGAGAGCGTCGAAGGTTCCCGTTTTCGCGTCATAGATGCGGCAGAACCCATAGGTTTGCATCAGTCCGTGCCAGACGCCCCAGAAGAAAACTACAAGCAGGATTCCTTTAAGGTCCCACCAGAAAAAAGCCATGCAGACCGCGAGCAGAAACAGCGGCGCGAGAATAAAGCGCCATTTGAAGCGATCAAACAAAGCGCGGTCGCCATAGGCGCGGATCATCCCCGGCAAATGATGTCCCATTGCGCCGAACGCCGCGACGAAGAGATAAATATCTTGCGGACTCCAGCGCGCCTGGGCCAGTGCAAAAACCGGCACCAGCAAAAGCGGCGTGCCGACGTAGAGAATCAGGTCCCGCCATGAATCGAGTATCCATAACTTCGGCCTGGGCCCACTCATCGGCGAAGGCGGGACAGTTTGCAGACGTGAAAACGCGGGGACCTGCTGCATAAATTCGGAGGTTAAGTCTTCCCTAACCCGCCGTGAAAATCAATCTTTGGCTGCCAGGCAAAGCGCCACCGGGATTGTCGATCTATGCGCGCATTTTCCAAATCGCGCGCGAAGTTAAGATGATAGTGTGCAAGAGACTCAAGTCGAAAAACTAAAAGAGCGCGAACAAGAACGCGATTTCCTTTGTGTTGTCAGCGACGCATTCCGTGTTTTCGCGCGGCGTTCCTCCATGATGCTCGGCAGCGCCTGGGCATTTGCTGGAGCTGTGCTTGTCATTTGTATCTGGATCCTCACAGGCCCCACTTTTCATTTTTCCGACACTTGGCAACTGATCATCAACACCGCTACAACGGTTATCACATTCCTGATGGTATTTCTGATTCAGAATACACAGAATCGTGACGCCAAAGCAATGCACCTTAAACTTGATGAGATGATCCGCGCTCTCAAAGGCGCACGAAATCAGCTTGTCGATCTTGAAGATCTCTCTGACGAGGAGCTGAAGAAACTCGAAGAGCAATTTCGACGACTACGAAAAAAAGCAGAACACGACGGAACACACACCCGCAAAAGTCGAGCCGGCTGAGTCGCGCTGAAAAGAGAGGCTTCAATTAATCGCGCTTCTGCGTTTGGCCGGTGCGCAAAAAAACTTTGCCGCTTGGACAGAGTTGGAAAACCTCGCACCGGCTGCAATCCGGCTTGCGCGCATAACAGCGGCGGCGGCCATGCCAGATGAGCCAGTGACTCCAGTCTGTCCAATACTCGCGCGGCACGAGCTTCATCAAATCGCGCTCGATCTTTTCCGCGTCTTTTTGTTTCGTCAGGCCAAGCCGCTGCGACAGGCGGGCCACGTGCGTATCCACCACGATTCCTTCATTTTTATTAAACGCGTTGCCCAGCACAACATTGGCCGTCTTGCGGCCAACGCCCGGCAAAGCGCGCAATTTTTCCATCGTGTCAGGAACTTTTCCGTTGTGTTCTTCCGCGATCACGCGCATGGCAGCACGAATGCTTTTCGTCTTGTTGCGATAAAATCCCGTCGATTTAATTGCGTTTTCGAACTCGGCCTGCGGCGCGTTCGCATAGTCCTTTGCCGTCCGATATTTCTTGAACAGCGCTGGGGTAACCATATTTACGCGCTTATCCGTGCATTGTGCCGACAAGATCGTCGCCACGAGTAGTTCAAGCGGATTCCGAAAATCCAGCTCGCAATGCGCGTCCGGATAAACTTTCGGCCAAACTTTGATCAGCTGCGCGACGCGTTCCCGAGCTTTCATCTGGGTATTATTCTCAGGCCCTGCTAGGGATTTAAAGCAACGAATTATTCAGGAACCCGCTATGGAAGCAATGGATCCCGCCCAATCGCCACACGCAATCGAAATGCGCTCAGGCAACGAAGGTTTGGCTTACTTCACGAAATGTTTCGTCGAACCGGGATCGGAGATGCGCTCGAGTTTGCATCGACAGCCAACGGTCGCACCGGCTGGTCCCAAATCGCGGCACGCCTTGAATCCTATGTGCGGGTTTGGTTGCTCAGTCCCGCGCCGCGTAATCGGCCAGTTTCTGTCCCAAATGCGGTGGAACGTGCGCAATGATCAAGGCGTCATTGCCTTCGTATCTCAATTCAAGCACGTGACCAACTCGATGAATCTCGGCGATCAAGGCCGATTCATTTGATGGAATACGAAAACGGGAGCGCAACCGCCATGAACTGAGCGCCTTTTCCAGAGCTTGCACCAGCGTGTTGACGCCTTCTCCGGTACGCGCGGAAATTGCGACGCTCCCGGGAAAACGCTTAACGTAAGACTCAGCCGGTTCGCGATTCGGCAAATTATCGATCTTGTTGAAAACGATGAGCGTTTGTTTGCCGAATGCGTCAAGTTCTTTGATGACCGCATCGACCGCTTCCATCTGCTCATCCACACGTGGATGGCTCAGATCGACAATGTGAATCAGCAAATCGGCTTCACTGACTTCTTCGAGCGTCGCCTTGAACGATTCGATCAATGTGTGGGGAAGTTTTCGCAAAAATCCGACTGTATCGGTAAGCAGGACCCGCTGTTTGTTAGGCAAAACAAAACTGCGCGTGGTGGGATCGAGCGTCGCAAAAAGTTTGTTCTCAGTCACGACCTCGGCGCCGGTGAGCAGATTCAGCAGAGTCGATTTGCCCGCGTTTGTGTAGCCCACAACCGCAGCGACAGGCCACTGATGCCGTTTTCGGCCTTGTCGCTGCACCGCGCGCGTCTTACGCACCGCTTCCAGCTCTCGTTCGAGCCGGGCGATCCGCTCTTGCACGCGGCGGCGATCGACTTCCAATTGCGTTTCACCAGGGCCGCGCGTGCCGATACCCCCAGTCTGACGTGACAAGTGGTGCCACATCCGGGTGAGACGCGGCAAAAGGTATTGCAACTGGGCCAGTTCGATTTGCAATCGGCCTTCGCGGCTGCGTGCGCGCTGCGCAAAAATATCCAGGATCAACTGGGTTCGATCGAGAACTTTGCGCGCGAACAAATTCTCCAGGTTTCGACCCTGCGCCGGTGAAAGTTCATCGTCAAAAATGACCGAGGTCACCTGTTGATCCTGACACGAGTCTTTGATCGACTCAGCTTTGCCGCGGCCGATATAGTACGGAGCGGTCGGTTTCCGCAACTTTTGCGTGACGGTATCGACCACCTTCGCGCCGGCGGAATTCGCCAGCTCTCGCAATTCGTCGAGCGAATCCTGCAAGTCCCACTTTGAGACGCCTTCCTTTTCGAGGCCGATCAGGAGCGCGCGTTCCTGTGTTTTCTGCGGACGCGTTTCAATCATCCCTGTGCGCGAACCCCCGAAGCTTTTCGGGGCTCCGAATGCTTTCGGAGCAGAATCCATTTCACAGCTTCGCTGTGACTGAGAAGCGATAAGTTCAGCGGTTGAAAACTAGTTTGCCCCCGAAACCAGGTCAACTGTCTTTTGGCATAACGGCGAGTCGCTTGTTGGATCGCAGCAACACACTGCAAGATAGACATCTTGCCATCGAGCAGTTCGCGGATCTCGTGTAAACCGATCATCTGTGCTGCAGTGGAACTCATCTTCCCAGCGGCGCGCACTTCTTCGATCACGCCATTTTCGAACATCGCTTCCACTCGACGATTGATTCGGGCATAAAGCTCTTCCCGGTCGCGAAACACGAAGACACCTGTAGCCGGGATCGTTGATCCCGGTCCACCGCGGTCAGCATTAGCAGCTACAGGGCCGGGATCACCGATTCCGGCTACAGCCCACTGCTTGCGCTGTATGGAAGCGGGCTTGTCAGTTGTCAGACAAATCTCTAGAGCTCGGACCAAGCGACGCCGATTATTCATGTCGATCTTGCGCGCGGTTTCTGGGTCGAGATCGGCAAGTTGCGAGCGCAACGCATCCATGCTCAACGCATTCAATTTCGCGCGCAGCTTCGGATCGACTTGTGGCAAAACTGCCAATCCATGTGTGAGTGCCTTGATGTAAAGTCCGCTTCCACCAACAACGATCGCCGGTTTTCCGCGTGAATGGATTTCATCGATGGCGCGCGATGCGGCGCGACAAAATTCTTCCACATTCATTTCTTCGTGGACCGGCGTTGTCCCAATCAAATGATGCGGGACCTTCGCGAGCGTTGCCACGTCGGGCTTCGCGGTCAGAAGATTTAGGCCGCGATAAACTTGAAACGCGTCCGCACTGACAATTTCGGCGCCGAGATCGTGCGCAATATCAGCCGCCAGCTGAGATTTCCCGGCAGCGGTAGGACCGACGATGAAGAACGCGCGCGGCATATGACCCATAAGATCTATAGGCAATATAAAAAATCGGGAGACGTGCGCTTAGAAGCGGCGTCTCCCGATCGGATTATAGGCACCCGTTAGCGCGGCTGATGCTCGCTGGATTTTGCGCCGCTCACCACCAGCCTGCGGCCGAGAAATTCCTTATCGTGCAATTCCTGCACGGCGCGTTTCGCTTCCTCTACGGTTTGCATCTGCACAAAAGCAAAACCCTTCGAGCGCTGGTTGTGTCGGTAACTTACGACCTCCGCATTTTGCACGTGCCCGACACCGTTGAACAACTCAAAGAGATCGCTCTCAGTGGCGTCGAAGGACAAGTTGCCGACGTAAAGACGCGGCGAAGTTACTTCGACCCGTTCAGGTTTTCGCGCCGGCCGCGAAGGCTCTGTGCCGTTGCGGGCCGTCGTTGCTATTTTCGTTGTACCCTTGCCGTTTCCCAAAAAAAATGCGGCTACCCGCTGCCAGAATGTCTGCTTTTGAGCTTTGGTTTCGCTGCGCTGAGGGCGCGAGCGGCCGTTGCTCCTGCGTCGGGCTCCGCTGCGCGGATGGCGCGAGCGTCTCCCAGATGAATAAGAGTTCATGTTGATCCTTAAGGTTGAACCAATTGTCAAATGGGCGGAGCGCATCAATCGATGCACCGTCCGCGGCGCGCGAATCACTCTGAGTCCATTCAAACAGTTTACAAGCACTCTGCGACGCCGCTGGAAACTCCGCCTCGTTGGGCCGGAACTGGACTTGTCTCGAACCGCAAGCCGGCGCGATCAACCAACGAAGCAGCGAAGATGCAAAAGTCCGCATCATGGTTCCAAAAAGTCTGAATCGTCGTAGAAAACGGAGGCGCGGAAGATCGAAGAAGATTCCGGACATCTCGGCTGACTATGGCTCGCGGCGAACGCGATTGCAAGCGATATGCAGATAGTCTATTCAGATTGTTCTGTTTAGCGTCGAACCCAATCGTCGCGAAAAGAATAGAGGCGCGATTTCAAATACTCTCGCGGACGCTCACCCTGAATTGGGCGCACAAAATATCGTAACTCGTGCCGATGAAGTTTCGGTTCGTAGCCGAATTCCGGCATCAGATCGCGGCAATGCCATTCCACCCAGCCGATTTCGTCCTCTGAAAGCTCGTGCTGCCAGCGCGTCGCCGGTTCCGCGCTGATCTGCGAAAAGTTGATCCGAGCGGCCGAGTTACCGCTCCAGAACTGGCCCATTTTTGTCGGTGTCAGGACTGTTTCCGGATCGAAGGTGATTTCCAGGTATGCGCAAACTTTTTCCATCATGCTCGCCGGTTCACAGACCAATTGTTCGTACGGCACCACGAGGCCGGGAATCTCGCCTTTGCGCACGCACTGAGCGAGCCTGGCGGCTACGCGCCAGTGAGCGATCACGTAATATGTTGAAAACCTGCCGGTTTTTCTTGTTTTCTCGAGCGCGATTTGCGCGGCGAGAATGGCACGCGGATCGCGCATGGTGATGAGAATTTTCGCGCACGGAAAACGCGTGAGAATCGCGGGAATGTGGTTGCGATTGGCCGGCGTTTTTTCCACCCACCGCCGGATCGTGTCGAGCGGTCGCCCCAACGTCGCCGCATACGCTTTGACCATAAGGACCAGCAAATCTTCCCGCGCGTTCGCCGGATCGAATGCAGCGACCTCAAACGTTTCCAGAAATTCTTCGCGCGGGAAGGAAGCGTAACTCCGCTTGCCCCATTTGCATGGCCCGCCGAATAGCACGTTGGAAAGCGACTGTTTCGTCAGGTAATCGAATTGTGCACGGCGGCCGCGCGGCCCATACTTCGTGAGGACGGTTGGAAAATAGGCAGTTTCCTCCGGGAGCACGAGCAGATCGGGGTGGCTATCGAGCAGCGCCACCAAAAGGGTAGTGCCCGATTTCGCCTGGCCCGCGACGAAACAGGCGCGTTGATCAAAGGGCAAATTCGAAACCATCGAGACAGATTACATTGTTTACCGGCTGATGATAATAGCCCAGCGTTTTAACGCTGGGTCCATGTCTCTTTAACCAGCGTTAAACGCTGGCTATTTCCCCTGTTGGTTCCGCAAAAACCATTCCATGAAACGCGGCAGCCCGTCGCTTAACCGTCTGGTTGGATTGTAGCCGAGTAATTTTCTCGCTTTCGAAATGCCCGCGCAAGTCAGCGGCATATCGCCTGGCTGCTCGGGCAGCCGGTTGATCTTCGCCTTCTTCCCAAGCGCATTCTCGATGGCCGCGATCAAGTCCTTGAGCTGAATGGTTTCACTTTCGCCGAGATTAAAGATGTCGAACAGAGGACCGTCGTAGTTCAGCGCCGCAATCGTCCCTTGGATCACGTCGTCGATGTAAGTATAATCGCGTCGCGTTGTGCCATCGCCGAACTGATCGATCGGCTGGCCAGCGTAAATGCGTCGAGTGAACTGATGGATCGCGAGATCGGGACGTTGCCGCGGACCGTAAACAGTGAAATACCGCAACGCGACCGCACGCATTTGATAAAGATGCGAGTAAGTCGAGCAGAGGAATTCGCCCGCAATTTTCGTCGCGGCGTAAGGGCTAATCGTCTGAGTGAGATGTTGATCCTCTGAAAACGGAACTGTTTTCGAAATACCGTAAACGGATGAGCTCGATGCGAAGACGAACCGTTCAACCCCGGTCACACGCGCAGCGTCAAGAAGATGCAACGTGCCGTTGACATTCGTGTCGTAATAAAGTTGCGGATGTTGAATCGAAGGGCGAACGCCCGCGCGCGCGGCCAGATGCGCGATGGCTTCAAACTTTTCGGCATGAAACAAATTTCGGACCGAGGCGCTGTCGCGGAGATCGAGATGGTGAACCGTCACATCTTTGGCGATGGCGGCAATGTTTGCGTGCTTGATTTGCGGATCGTAAAAATCGTTGAAGTCATCGAGGATCGCGACTTTATGCCCAGCCGCGAGCAGTTTCTCGGCAAGGTGCGAGCCGATGAAACCGGCGCCGCCTGTCACCAGAATTCTCATGTGACGAGAAGTTCAACCACGAAGCACGCGAAGTGCACGAAGAAAATTATCTTGCGACCAAGACGGCTGTTTTCTTCGGAGCGCGCGCGAACGCCGACTCCGTGCCGCGATCACTAAAAAGCCTTGTAATGACTCAGCAGATAAATCCAGTTCAGCGCGAACGCAACAATCACGATTCGTCGCGTGTATTTCTTTTCCGTTTGTGTGTGGAACACGATCCGCACACGCGGCGCGCAAGTCGCGATAACCGTGAAAGCGTAAAGATCAAATGCTGTCACTCCGCACAAAAACGCGAATACCAGCGGGTTCCATTTCCAGGCCACGAGGAAGTGCCCATGAAAAAATTGGATCGCCGAACGTGTCATGCCGCACGTAACGCAAGGTAGACCAGTGATCTCGTGAAATGCGCAACGTGGCCATGGCAAACCGAGCGCAAACCAGCCCGCCGCTACGCCGAGCGATCCCAGCGAAACACTCAGCCAAAGCAGTTCGTGATCAGTTTCATTCTGGCCGACGCGGCGACATGAAACTTGCATCAGCAAGCTTAGTGTTGCGACGCACTCCAGGCGCCCAGCGCGCCGAACATCATCGCAATCAGTAGAACGCCTCCACAGCAAACAACAACCGGCAACACAACGGCGACAACGGCGCGGCCGGTATCGGTCTCGTGGGCGCGGGCCAACCCAATGCAGTAAAGGACGATTTTCCAAATTCCAGCGATGAGTCCACCACAAAACGGAATGACAAGGAGCGGGCTGGCCGATCCCTCAGCGAAGCAAACCACGCGGAAAGTAGTTTCAAATGTTTGTTTCGCGCCGCCCACGATCATCAGGCATATGTGGAGAATCGCTGACGCGATAAACGTTCCGATGACGACAAAGACCGGCGCCAAGATCAAGATTACAATCCAGCCGAGCCCGCCGAGAAGATGCGCGAAGGCGTCGTGTCTGTCCCCAAACGACGTAAACGATCGAAAGACGAAATTGTAAATCACGGCAAAAACGACGCCGAAAGTTCCGCCGATGGTCGCGTAGAGCAGCGGCTCGCCCAGACCGCCCTCGCGTTTCATTGCGGTGAATGCGGCGACCGGCCTGCTCAAAACCATCTGTAAGGTTTCAATAAACGCGTTGAACAGTCCCTTTGTCTGGCGCTCATCCCACGGCAGCCCACTGTGCGACGCGAGAGTTTCTGGCACCGATGTCGCGCCAATCTGTGGAGGCGGCTCGCCGGACGCCGTTGCGCCAAACTCTGGAAATTGCGACAGCGGTTGCCAACTCGCCATTCCTTCGCGCCAGCCAATATCGCTCGAAACGAAGCGGCCGGTGCGTAGCCCGTCACGAACTTCTTCTTCAGGAAATGCGCCCAGACTCGTTGCGCCCCGGTTAACATGAATCATTGCCATAATCCGGCCGTTTTAGTCAGGTACGCACGCAAAGTCAATCGTCTGCTGTGGCCGCTTCGCTGCTTGCCACGCCGGAGTGAACGCGGATGCGAAGTGCAGCGCTGAGGTGTTTAGCCGTCCACGCGTCGGGTCGCTCACAGGGCGACGGCTACAATCTATTAATCGAACCGACTAACCTTTTTCGAGCGCATCCAGTGCGCGCCAGAAGTACCAGGCGGCAACAGAGCGGTACGGACGCCATTTCTCGCCGAGCTTCATGAGCTGTTTCGGCGTGGGCGGTTTTCGTTTGCCGAAGACTTTGGCGAAACCTTTGCGCACACCGTAATCATCGACCGGCCAAACATCCGGCCGGCCAAGGTCGAAAAGGAGAAGCATCTCGACGGTCCAGCGGCCGATGCCGCGCACAGTGGTGAGCCGCGCGATGATCTCGTCATCGCTCATCCGGACGAGTGCGCGCGCAGACGGCACAGTCCCGTCGAGTGTTTTCGCTGCGAGATCCTTTAACGCGGCAGTCTTGGCCCGCGACAGACCGGCAGTACGAAGAGTTTCGTCCCGCGTCGCAAGAAGTTTTTCAGGATCGAGCCATTTTTCTTTAGGATAGAGAGCGCGAACACGGCCGAAAATAGTGGCGGCCGCTTTGCCGCTTAGTTGCTGATAAGCGATCGATTCAGCCAGCGCGTGAAATGGACGGATGCGCACTGCTGGCTTGATATTGTAATGGAGCGATCGCGCAATGAGCGCCGCTAACCGAGGATCGGTCGCGGCAAGATGTTGATGCGCGTGTTCGTGATTCACAGGCCCCTCAATTAAGATGACGAAACACGAATCGCCAAGCGTGTAAACGACCTTCTGTCATTCGAGGCTTCGTCATTCCTTCGTCATTCGCCTGCCACGCCGTAGCGAAGCGAAGGCGGGTGCTTGGTGATTCTCCTCATCGCGCTTGCGGAGCGGAATCTTTTCGATCTTGTGATTCGCATGGAAACGCACCTGACCTGGTATGGCCAATCGGCATTTAAGATCACTACCGCTACTGGCAGGCTATTGCTGATCGATCCGTGGCTAACAAATCCGGTTTTCGCGCGCGGCAAAGAGGAGCTCGCCGCGCTCGACCATGTCGATCTTATTTTGCTTACGCACGGACATTCCGATCATGTCGGTAATGCAGTCGAAATCGGGAAGCGCACAGGCGCAAAGCTGGTTTCGAACTTCGATCTCAACGCGGCGATGATTTCGGTGCTCGGTTACCCGGAAGCGCAGGCCGGCAACGAGACAACGGGACACCTCGGCGGCGAACTTTCGCTGCTCGATGGCGAAGTGACGGTGAGATTCGTACCGGCGTGGCACGGGTCGTCGATTCAAAAGGAGGAAAATGCGCCCCCGGTTTATGCCGGCAATCCAACCGGGTTGCTCATCGCGTTGCACGATGGTCCGACAATTTATCACACAGGCGATACAGATTTGTTTTCTGACATGGCGCTCGTGTCGCCATTTAACAAGATCGATATCATGCTCGTTTGTATTGGCGACCATTTTACGATGGGACCGGTGCGTGCGGCCGAAGCAGTAAAGCTGGTTGCCCCGCGGACGGCGATTCCGATGCACTACGGGACATTTCCAGTGCTGACCGGAACTCCGGAAGCGTTTGATCGCGAACTGAAAAAACGCGCTGTAAAAGCCGAACTGCGAGTGATGAAAATCGGTGAAACAATCACGCTGCCGAGTTCAGAAACCGCTTGAAATGACTCGCTCCTGCCAGCGCGCAATACGGCCATAAGGAGCAATGAAGCCGAATAGGGAGAGAAAAATGCCAACCCAGGAAAATGGGGCAAGTTTGGCAGAGCGACTCATCCCCCAAGCTTTCACCGACGCCGCAGCGACATTCGTCGATTCTGTAAAACTCAGTTCGGTCTCCGAGAGAGTCCGTCGTGGCGGGCGAGTCGTGCTTAAGCGCCGCAACGCTTACAGCGAGCAATTGGCTGATCTCGCCAATTTGTATTTTCGCATGTCGAGCATACCGATTCGTTTTTGGAGCAAAGTCGAAGACTGGCGGCGTTGGGAATCGGAGTGCTT
>WNGL01000451.1_pt1 | contig 48097 bp, 33 predicted proteins | sample 5400591 | NCBI WGS metagenome assembly WNGL01 (sample SAMN13153377, study PRJNA577476) | soil metagenome | isolation source: 80 cm soil or saprolite under Garry oak tree replicate 1 | place: USA:California | collected 2016-06-15 | reverse complement strand
TGTAGAGGATCCCGATGGCCGCCGAAGTGAGGAAGAAGCGCATGATTCCCTCGTGGTCCGCGCCCGGCACAAATCGCTCGTAGTAGTTCGCCACTGCCGGCACCACTCCAGCCGCGCCGTTTGTCGGTGCTGTCACCACGCGCCCGCCCGCCGCATTCTCCTCGTTGACCGCCATTGCATACACCGTCACCCAATCGAGAGGCGCCAGCGGATCGATGGATTGCCCGGCAGCTTCCTTTTCACGCAAGCGTTCTGCCAAGCCATGCGCGCGGCGGCGAACGTTCAAACCGCCCGGCAAAATTCCTTCGGTTGCAATCCCTCGCTCTATGCAGCCTTTCATCGTCTGCCAAATCGTATCGATGCCGGTCCGAACGCGTCGCTCGATCTCTTCCTTGCTGAGGTTGCCGTCTGCGTTCCGCAACCGCGCACACTCGTTGGCAAACATTACTTGATCAACTGCCAGGTCATTCGCCTGCGCAACCCCCAGCAACTCGGCGGCATTGTGAAACGGAAATGGGGGCGACCCTTCTGACTCACTCGCCGCCTCCGCCCCATCCTCTACGATGAACCCGCCGCCGATGGAAAAGAACGTGCGCTCATCGAGTAAGTTGTCCGTTGCTTCATACGCCTTGAGCCGCAACCCGTTCGGATGCTGCGTGCGCGCACCGGGAGGAAACATGACCGTCCGCTGAAAGACGAGATCGCTCGACTCATCAAAAGGAATGGCGCGCACACGGGCCAGCTTGATCCGCTTCTCCGCTCGAATTTGAGCCACGGTCGAGTCAATCGCAGCCGGATCGATGGAAGAGGGCTCGTTCCCCGACAATCCGAGCAGCACGGCTCGGTCCGTCCCGTGGCCCATCCCGGTGAGTGCCAGCGAACCAAACAGCTCTACCGTCACACGCTCGACTTGCTCAAGTTGGCCGCGAGTTTCGAGTTCACGCGCAAACCGGCAGGCCGCGCGCATCGGGCCCATGGTATGCGAGCTCGATGGACCAACGCCGATTTTGTACAGGTCGAACAGACTCGTAGTCACGCAGAAGATTGTAGCGTGAAGCAGGAATCGCGTGCTGATTCCCTCGCACACCCATCGCAACTTGATGAGTCTGCTGGTAAACGTAGACGAACGCCCGACGAGAGCATTCCCCTCAGCGCAGTTGGAATCAAGCCCTACTTGGGGAGACTTTCCAAAATGAGCGGGGGCAGACCTTTAGCCAGTTTCATTGCTCAATCTGGTGTGATGAGCGGCCCATCCCCGGCAGCATAATTTCTGGTACACTCCCTGCAAATTCACCGCCATGTTATTTAAAGCCATTAGTGCTGCTGTCTATGGGATCGACGCCAACCTTATTGATGTTGAGGTGGACTATAGCGGCGTAGTCGCAGACAAAGACGTCTTCCACACCGTGGGACTGCCCGACGCAGCGGTCCGCGAGAGCCGCGATCGTGTGCGCGCCGCAATCAAAAATTCCGGCTATACAATTCCGCCTACTCACATCACCATCAACTTGGCCCCGGCCGACCTGAAAAAGGAAGGCTCGGGATTCGATCTGCCTATCGCCATTGGAATCCTCGGAGCCTATGGCGCACTTCGCGTTGACAACGTTGAGCGCTTTCTCCTGGTTGGCGAATTGGGCCTCGATGGCAGCCTGCGCCCCGTGCCCGGCATGTTGCCTGTCGCCATTCTTGCGCGCGAAAAGAACTTCCCCAACCTAATCCTGCCGGCCGCCAATGCCGCGGAGGCAGCCGTTGTTGAAGGCGTCAACGTCTACCCCGTCAGCTCGCTGCTCGATGTGATCGATCTCCTCAACTCTTCTGTCGTCGGCGTGATTCAGCGCGAGCCGTTCCGGGTTGCCACCGAAGAACTACTAGGCGAGCTGCAGCATTTCTCTGTCGATTTCAAAGACGTGCGAGGCCAGCAAACCGCGAAGCGCGCTTTGGAGGTCTCCGCCGCCGGCAGCCACAACATATTAATGATCGGGCCGCCCGGCTCCGGCAAAACCATGCTGGCCAAACGGCTGCCCTCTATCCTGGCGCCACTTACATTTGAAGAAGCGCTCGAAACCACCAAGATTCACTCCGTTGCGGGAGTGCTGGATGCAGCGGCCGGCCTTGTAACGCAGCGGCCGTTCCGCTCGCCTCACCACACCATCTCCGACGCCGGCCTCATCGGAGGCGGCATCGTGCCCCGCCCGGGTGAAGTCTCTTTGGCTCACAACGGTCTCCTCTTCCTCGACGAACTGCCCGAGTTCCCGCGCAACGTCCTCGAAGTGATGCGCCAGCCTCTCGAAGATCACACCGTAACCATCGCCCGCGCCTCCATGTCCCTCAGCTTTCCGGCGCGCTTTATGCTCGCGGCCGCTATGAATCCATGCCCCTGCGGCTACTTCAACGACAAATCCCGCCAGTGCCTGTGCACGCCTCCCATGATCCAGCGCTACGTGGCCAAAATCTCCGGACCGCTCCTGGACCGCATTGACATACATATAGAGGTCCCGGCCGTTCAATATAAGGAGCTGCGTGGCGGCGCCGCCGCCGAGGGGTCAGCCGAAATCCGATCGAGAGTCATGACAGCCCGTGAGAGACAGAGGCACCGCTTCAGGAAATTTGGCGAGAAAATCTACTCCAACGCCCAGATGACGACCCGCCAAATCCGCACCCACTGCGAGCTTGGCGCCGACGCGGAACGGCTGTTGGAGCGGGCCATGCAGCAGCAGGGCCTGACCGCCCGCGCTCACGACCGTATCCTTAAGGTGGCCCGCACCATTGCCGATCTTGAAGGAAACGAGCAGCTTGCCGTCTCTCATTTGGCTGAAGCTATCCAATACCGAACTCTCGATCGCAGCTACTGGGCGTGATTGAGACTTTTCCACAGGGTGAAATATATAGCACTAGATGGTCGTCTTTAGTTAACCCGTTTGGTTCGTTTGCCTTCTCAACCCTATTCGGCATCTTGAGCCTGCACTCCTTTGGACTCTGAAGTGCGGTAATCGGCTTTAAATCAATTAGATAAACGATTTCCCCGCCGACAGAGCCTGGCCCCCGCTCGAGCGGGCGGCAGTCTCCCTGCCCGCAAAAAAACAGTTGACCCGAACCCCACCCCGTTATACATTCATGAGTGCCATCCACAAGGGTAGATTGCACAGCGCGATTTTTGCGTTTCTCTGCCATTTCCGCGTCAAACCTGAGCCATGGCTCATCCTTTGATGCCCAGGTGCGTTTTTTGCGCTAGTGAAGTGGGAATGAATGGGCGCAAGAATCACCGGTGCAGCAACTTCTATCCTTTTCAGGGCAAGCTGCCTCATCCCATTGAGCATTGTTTTCGCGGCAAAAGATTTTTGAACTCGTTGCTCAGTTTGTGCGTCTAAATGGGTGAAACAGCAGTTGGGGGCTGTTTGCATTATTTAGTTCAGCTGAACTGGGGGCGCCAGGTAGCACCCGCCGGACGGCAATTTCTGAAGGAGATTATTTTCATGCGTTCTGATTTGGTTTTTGGGGCACTGTCTCATGTGCAAAACCGCTACCAGCTCTGCCAATTGGCAAGCAAAGCAACCCGGAAGCTGCACAAACCGACCACACGGTTGCAGGATACGACCAACGAAGTTCTTGTACGCTTCCACTCCACCAACCCCGGCTCTTTGACGCTGGCAAATGTGCCTGCGGCTCGGCCAATTGAGACGCGCCGCGCGGCCTAACGGCGTCTCCTGTATTATCAAGTGAGTTAAGCAACGATTCTTGGCGGCCTTTTTCGCAAGTTGTAATTGGCCGCTCTTCCCTGACGTTTCATCGCTCCACTTGTAATAAGGGAATGCTGTAACGCGCGGTCCGCGCCGACTGCAACTCTAAACCCCGCCTATTGTTCCTGGAGCACTTCCCCCTCTCTGGTCCCGCCCACTACCTCCTCTCTCGCAGGTGAATATGACGATCGCCGAACTAAAAGAAAAGAACATCACTGAACTGAGCCGCATCGCGCGCACCCTGGAAATCCCGGGCACGAGCGGCCTACGCAAGCAGGACCTGATTTTCAAGATTCTTCAGGCCCAGAGCGAAAAGGAAGGCCACATCTTTGCAGAGGGCGTGCTTGAAATTCTGCCCGACGGATACGGCTTCCTTCGCTCCCCCGACTACAACTATCTGCCCGGCCCCGACGACATCTATGTCTCGCCTTCGCAGATTCGCAAGTTCGACCTGAAAACCGGCGACTCGATCAGCGGCAATGTCAGGCCGCCCCACGAAGGCGAAAAATACTTCGCCCTGGTCAAGATTGAAGCCATCAATTTCGAGTCGCCTGAAGAGACGCGCAATAAGATCCTATTCGACAACCTGACTCCGCTCTATCCCCAGGAGCGCATCAAGCTGGAGACTGTGCGCGAAGCAATCAGCGGCCGCGTGATGGACCTGTTGACGCCCGTGGGCAAGGGCCAGCGCGGCCTCATCGTCGCCCCTCCGCGCACCGGCAAGACGATGCTCTTGCAGTCGCTTGCCAACTCCATCTCAACCAATCATCCCGACGTTGTGCTGATCGTATTGCTCATCGACGAGCGCCCAGAAGAAGTGACGGACATGCAACGCTCCGTGAAGGGCGAAGTCATCAGCTCAACCTTTGATGAGCCTGCCGCCCGCCACGTGCAGGTCGCCGAAATGGTCATTGAGAAGGCCAAGCGCCTCGTCGAGCACAAGCGCGATGTCGTTATTCTGCTCGATTCCATCACTCGTCTCGCTCGTGCCTACAACACCATCGTGCCGCCCTCGGGCAAGGTGCTCTCGGGCGGCGTCGACTCCAATGCCCTGCAACGCCCCAAGAGATTCTTCGGCGCGGCGCGAAATATCGAAGAAGGCGGCTCGCTGACCATCATTTCGACGGCACTCATCGACACCGGCTCGCGCATGGATGAAGTCATCTTCGAAGAATTTAAAGGCACCGGCAACATGGAAATCATCCTGGACCGCAAGCTCGTCGATAAGCGCGTCTTCCCGGCCATCGATATCCAACGCTCCGGCACCCGCAAGGAAGAACTGCTCATTCCCAAGGAAGACCTGCAGCGCATTTGGATTCTGCGCAAAGTTCTAAACCCTCTGTCACCCGTAGAGGCCATGGAACTTCTGATCAGCCGCCTTGAGAAGGTTCGCAACAACGCCGAGTTCCTGGCCAATATGAACCAGCTCTAGCGCTCTGCATGTCCGCAATTGGCTAAGTCCCCGAAAACACTTCGGGGATTTGCTTTTGGACCTCATCAAGCGTGAACCGCGGCGTGATGTGCTGCGAGCAGTTCCAGTCAAATCCAACTACGTTCAGCAGCAATATCCGCTCAGTTGGCGTTCGCTCCTCCAGTACTCGAACGCGCGCTTCGAGGTCGAGATCTTCTCCGGGTTCAACCACCCGTGCACGGCCAATGATCTTCAGCCTGGCGCGATTCGGATAGTCCATCAAGAACAGCGCAAAGCGATCGTTGACCGCCAGGTTCCCAGCCGTAATGTATTGCTTGTTGCCGGAATAATCGGCAAAAGCCAGGGTGTGTTGATCGAGAACGCGCAGAAACCCCGCGGCCCCGCCTCGATGCTGAACGTATGGCCAGCCGTCTGGCGTCACCGTTGAAATATAGAAGCTGTCTCGCGCCGCGATGAAGTCAATCTCGTCCGGACCAAGTTCCTGCTCGGTAGCACCGGAGCGAGCCATTCGTTCGTATTGCCCGCGCGAGCCATGCTGCTGTTGCAGTCGCTTGGCCTGCTCGGAAAACATCGCATTGGCAAAAGTGTGCGGCATTGGTTCCGCTCCTTCAGTGTGATCGAATTCGAACAACTCGAGGCCTGAGAACCGGCACGGATGTCCCTTTTCGACAGCAATTCCGGGAATATTCGTCTCTAGTAGGAGATACCGATTCGCCGGCAAGGATTCAATCTACATGGGCTCCTGACCAGGCATTGCGCGACACTTCGCACTCAACTGGCCATCTGGGCAGCATCACCTTCCCTTTTCGGAATCGGCACCCACTGGTAAGATAAGAGAGTCGTGGGGCTGTAGCTCAGCTGGGAGAGCGCCTCGTTCGCAACGAGGAGGCCAGCGGTTCGATCCCGCTCAGCTCCACCAAATTTTAGAAAATTGGTGCTCCACCAAACCTCTCCCGAATTTCCGGTTTTCCGATTCAAAAGGCAATTTCAGAAGCTTGGTGCGCTCCAGTTAAGTTTGGGCGAACCGCGGGGCGACCGACGGCATCAGGCGCTAGGGCACCAACCAGTCGAGCGAGTAGACATCCTGTGTACCTCGATCGCGCAGCAGCAAGGGCGAGCCATCCGGCCCAACCGACACCGATCCGCCACCCAGCCCCGTGAGCAGGAAGTCCTTCAGGTCTACAACTCGTTCAGCCGTATGGTCGGTGACGCGAATCCTTTCGATTGAGCCCTGCCCTGAGAGATCCTTTAGGTAGATGTACTGTCCGTCCCTGGACCAGTTCAGCCAGCTCAATGTTCCCTTGCCAATCTCCGACCACTTTTGACTCTGAAAATCAAACAGCATCAGCTTGCTTGAATCGCTGGCCATGGCTGCGATGTAGCGCCCGTCCGGCGACCATCGCGGCGAAAAGAGCCCTTGCGATCCCGTCACAGTGGAAATCTGCCGTGTCTGCATGTCGAATATTCTGACCGCTTCACCGCCGACCGAAGCATCATTCGCGTCGCCCGCGAACACAATTCGCTTTCCATCCGGCGACCAGGTCGCGTCCTGCTCATTCTGTTTGTCTTCCGGCATCAACTCATGAGGGGTTCCACCGGCAGCCGAAATTTGGAAAATTTTTCCCGGCCGGCTCGGACCATTCGGAAATTCGAAAAAGAGAACCGTGTTTCCGTCAGGCGACCATCGCGGCAGCACGGGTCGCACGGGCGCAAAAGTCAACTGCACGCGCGCAGTACCGTCCGAATTGCTCTTCCAGAGGTCGCCCTGCGGGTAAGAAACGTAAACGACATGCTTCCCGTCTCGTGAGGAGTCGATCCAATCCGCCGAAATTCCACCGAGATAGGGTGCGGTCTGGCCGGTCTTAACGTTGAACTGCGTCAGTTCGCCCCGGTATGTCCGGCCCACCACAAAAAGCTTTTTGCCATCTCTGCTCGGCAGCGGCGACTGCAGCGACATGGGGCTCGCAGTCAATTGGACCGGATCGTTTTTCGAGTGAAACAGTCTGCGTTCTTTGCGCAGCGCCCAGATCTGCCCTTGCGATTGGAAGACGAAGTACTCTCCGTCTGCCGTCCATTTGCCACAGCAATCATCCGACGCGTTGTGCCAACCAGCCAGTAAACGATGCGGGTTTGAGCCGTCCGCCGCAACTTCCCAGATACCCTGCTCCCCAACCATGGCGCCGGTTCCGCTTTGCGTGATTTCGGTGGTGCCGACTCGCAGATGCTTACCATTCTGCGACCACACTAGGTCAGACACATAAGCCTTCATCGTTACAAGCTTCCGTGAGTCAGTCCCGTCCGCTTTAGCCAGAAAAACATACGCGCCGTTGGCGTACGCCAGCATCTTGCCGTCGACTGACCAGGAACCAACCTGGCCCACCGAATCGCCAAGCCGCCGCGGTGAGTCTCCCAGAACAGGTAAGCTCCACAGCGGCCCGATCGCTGGATATCCATGCCCATCCACCACCAGAAACGATGATCCGTCCGGAGACACATCCACAGGAATCATTCCCGGGATTGGCATCGCAATCTTCGTCTGCTCGCCGCCCATCATCGGTACCGCTGCGGCATCCGAATCTCTCGCGCCCGAATTGACCACAGACAAAAACAGCCGTGAGCCATCCGACCCAATCAGCGACTTTTGCAGACCATCATGCGTGAGTTGCACGTAATTCGCGACCTGTGGAGTCGGCATCGGCCGCATCCAAAGATACGCCAGCGAACCCAGCGCGGCTAGGACAACCACCGCGGTCACGATCAGCGGAGCGCGGGAGCGCGCAGCTCGCTTCTCTTCGAACTTGTGGCTCGCCGTGAGCGTCGACTGCGTCGAATCTGACAACGCCTCCAATGCGAAGCCAAGATCCGATGCGGATTGAAACCGCTGTTCCGGATTCTTTTCCAGGCCGCGAAGCAAAACCCTCTGCAATCCGATCGGCGTATTCGGCGCGAGCTGCGCAATCGACGGCGGCTCCTCGTTCAGAATCGCGCTCATCGTTTCAACCGAGGTCGGCTTTTGAAATGCTCGCTTCCCGCCCAGCATTTCGTGCAGCACCGCGCTGAAGGCAAAAATGTCCGAGCGGTGATCCGCCACCTGTCCTCGTACCTGCTCGGGAGACATGTATCCCACGGTGCCCAGGACCATGCCGGCCACCGTTTGCGCTTCGTGCGCAGGTTTGCCGAGGTCTGCCTCTCTTGGCTGAATCAGCCTGGCCAGACCGAAGTCAAGGATCTTGGCCTGTCCGTCTTTGGTGAGGAACAAATTTTCAGGTTTGAGATCGCGATGAACAATTCCCTTTTCATGGGCAGCCGCCAGGCCACGTGCAATCTGCGCTCCGTAATCGATCACCTTACGCACCGGCAGCGGACCGCGATTGAGGCGCTCGCGTAGCGTCTCGCCCTCCAGCAACTCCGAGACAAGGTAGGGCGCACCTTCGAATGTGCCCATCTGGTAGACAGCCAGAATGTTGGGGTGGTTTAGAGCTGCGGCAGCACGCGCCTCCTGCTCAAACCTGCGCAAGCGATCGGGATCGGCGGACACCAATCCCGGCATTACTTTGATGGCAACGTCGCGGTTCAGCCTGAGATCGCGCGCCCGATAAACCTCGCCCATGCCGCCCGAGCCCAGGGGGCTAAGGATCTCGTACTGGTCGACAACCTGGCGTGGGCTGAGTGGCATCTGCGTGATTATATATTCGTTAACAGAAAGTCACTGCAACCGGGCCGTCGCGGCGACGCGTGGCCCAAGCTTCGTTGCACAGGAATAAAACGAATTGCAGTGCTGCCAACAGCGCAACCCTCGCCACTTTAGTTGAACAGGTCTTTCATCTTCTCGAGGAGACCGGGAGTTCGGTCCCGTTCCCTTTCATCGATTTTGCGCAAAGCATCTCAATTTCTTAACGATCACCAAGGTAAGGATGCTTCGCCGTTCTCTTCCCCTCGGGGGAGACCGAAACGACAGTTCTTCGTCGCCTGGTTGACTGCTTCCATGTCCGTCTATTGACAAGTGACGCCGCATGAATTACTTTGCATTGCAAAGTGAATTCCGCGATGCATGACCTGCACAAAGCGCTTGGCGACATCAGTATTATTCGCAGACAAATTGCCCGCACCACGGAGTTCCGCGGCTACGGCCCGGCAACCCTGGCCACCACCGCCGCTTTTGCAGCGCTTGCCGCAATGACGCAGGTAGAGTGGGTGCCTGACCCCGCGCGCCATCGCGCGGCCTACTTGGGCATCTGGATCGCCACCGCCCTTTTCTCAGCTTCATTGATCGCGGTGCAGACATATACCCGCACTCACCGAATGCATTCGGGTATGGCCGATGAAATGATCCACATGGCCATTGAACAGTTCCTGCCGTCGGCGGGCGCAGGTGCGCTCATGACGGTGGCGATCGTCCGCTATTCCCCGTCTTCGCTATGGATGCTGCCCGGACTCTGGCAAGTCATCTTCAGCCTGGGCGTGTTCTCCTCCTGCCGCTTTCTGCCGCGCCCAATGGCCGCCGCAGGCGCGTGGTACCTGCTCACAGGCCTCGCATGCATTGCGCTGGCCAACGGCCGGGCCCTTTCACCCTGGGCGATGGGCATCCCCTTCGGCGTGGGTCAGCTGCTCGTCGCCGCGATCCTGTTTTTCGGCGCGCACGGGAGGACCGATGAAGGTCAACAATAAAGCTGGCGAAAAGCGGGGTCGAGAAGCACGCTTCGCGTATGAGGGCCTGGACCGCGCGATTCACGAGCGCGCGCGCCTCAGTGTGCTCACCTCTCTGGTTACGCATCCTAAGGGATTGTCGTTCGGCGATCTCAAGGCATTGTGCGCACTCACTGACGGCAATTTGAACCGCCATCTGCGTGTGCTCGAGAAAGGCAAGATGATCGAGATCCTCAAGGGGCACGAGCGTAACCGTCCGCAAACGATCTGCCGTATCACGGCTTCGGGTCGCAAGCGCTATATCGAATACCTCTCCACACTCGAGCAGGTCGTGCACGACGCCACCAAAGGAACAAGAGAAGATCCCTCGCCCACGCTGCGCAATCTCGCGCCGTCGCGGGCTTAAAAATTTTTATCCGTTAACTTTGCAATGCAAAGTGCATTTAGAACAGAGGAGCCAACCGTGAGCGACCAACCGATGTTTCATTCCATCCAGCAGGCAAGAGTCAACACTCGTTCCATGGGGGTGAAGCTCATCGTTGTCTGCGGACTCGCCCTGCTGATGACCATCCCGTCCTTCTTCGTCGGCGGGTTGGTGGACGATAGGACCAAGCGCGCCGAAGACGTGATCCGCGAAGTCAGCGGCCATGTCGGCGGCCAGCAGACCTTTCTCGGGCCGACTCTTGTCATTCCGTACAACATTCCTCCGCAATCGCAGACCGACTTCGCCAAGCACGGCGTGTATCTCGTGTTTCCCGCACACGCATCGGCCGTAGTAAAAACCGCAACCGAAGAGCGGCGGCGTTCCCTTTTCAAAGTCCCCGTATTTCAGGCGGACCTGAAGATGGACGCAACCTTCGATCTCGCGGGAGTTCCCTCAGCCGCGCCGCAGGGTGGCGAACTGGACTGGGGCCGGGCAGAGTTCGTGGTCGGCGTCAGCGACGCTCGCGGAGCGCTGGCAGACGCGCTGTTAACGGCGGACGGCAAAACTTCCACTCTCGTGCCAGCAGCAGTCTCACAGGATATCTCCATCGGCGGAGACCAGAACCAGCCGGTCAAGCTCACACTCTTTGGCGCCCGTGCCGGCCTCATTGCAAAACCGAACACGCAATTCAGTGTTACCTCGACTTTGCGATTCTCCGGCGCACAGCGAATCGCACTGCTGGCCTATGGCAAAACGACCCACGTCACAATGCAGGGCGATTGGCCGAGCCCTGGATTCGATGGAGGCTTCCTGCCAGTTAGCCGAAGCGTCTCCGGCAGTGGCTACACCGCAGAGTGGTCGGTCCCCTTCATCGCCCGCGGGGTGCGCGCTGAAGGGGCTGGGACCACCATGAACGGACTCGATGCCACCGCGCTCGGCATTTCGTTCATTGAAGTCGCGGACCCTTATCAATCCGTGAATCGCTCGCTGAAGTACGTTCTCCTCTTTCTAGGATTACTCTTCCTCACCTACTTCATCTTCGAAGTCACGACCAGCAAACGCGTCCACCCCGCGCAATATATTCTCGTGGGCGTCGCGCAAATCATTTTCTATCTGCTGTTGTTGTCGCTCGCAGAGCGAATCGGTTTCGACTTCGCATTCCTGCTTGGCGGCGCCGCTACGGTCATCCTGCTCTCGGCCAATGCCGGATGGATATTCTCCAGCCGCGCCCAGGGAGTAAAGGCATTCGCTGTCCTCAGCTTGCTATATGTGCTGATCTATCTGCTGCTGCGGCTCGAGGACAATGCATTGCTCATCGGCGCGATCGCCAGCTTCACTGCGGTGGCCGCAGCCATGTACTTCACTCGCCAGATCGACTGGTACGGCTCTCTGCCGGTGGCAGGTTCGCCGGGTCAGGTACCGTCCCCGGGCGCAGGTCGAGACTCAATCTTGAAATAAAACAAGGCGCGGTCTTCGATTGAAGACCGCGCCGTTGATCTGCACTTAGTTGAACAGGTCCTTCATCTTTTCCAATAGCCCTGGGGAGGTAGGCTTGTTTTCAATGGCCATCGACTTGCCTAGTTCCGCAATTAATTCGCGTTGCGCACGGGTGAGCTTTTTAGGAATCTGCACCACGACCTTCACGATCAGATCGCCGCGTCCCTTCTCGTTGAGAAACGGAACGCCTTTGCCGCGAATTCGCAGTTCCTTTCCGCTCTGTGTACCTTCGGGGATGTGCAGCGTAACGAGCCCATCTACACCCTCGATCTCAATTTCAGCTCCCAGCGTCGCCTGCGGAAAGCTTATGGGAATCACGCATTGCAGATTTTGCCCCGCACGCTCAAAGAAATCGTGATCGCGGATCGAGAGCACCACGTAGAGATCCCCACTGGCACCACCGGAACGGCCAGCATCTCCCTCGCCCGAGTAGCGAATTCGAGTGCCTTCTTCGACGCCGGGCGGCACCTTGACGGTAAGCTTGATTTCCTTTGTCACACGTGTTTCGCCGCGGCAGGTCTGGCAAGGATCGTTGATGATCGATCCCCTGCCCCCGCAGGAGCTGCACGTGCGTGCGACTGAGAAAAAGCCCTGTTGATACCGTATCTGGCCGCGACCGTGGCATTGCGGGCAAACCGACGGCCCTCGCCCCGAAGCGCTTCCGGTCCCGTGACAGATTTCGCACGACTCCAGACGGCGGATCTTTACTTCTGTCTCTGTGCCGAAAACCGCCGCTTCGAAATCGATCTTCAAATCGAAGCGCAGATCGTCGCCGCGCATCTGACGCGCGCTTCGCTGCTGGCCGCCGCCCATGTTAAACATCTCGCCAAACAAGTCGCCGAAGATGTCTCCCAGATCCACCGCGCCACCAAATGGCCCGCCAAATCCGCCCTGCCCGCCTCCACTCACAGCAGCATGGCCGTAGCGGTCGTAAGCTGCGCGCTTGTCCGCGTCGCTCAACACCTGGTACGCCTCACTCGCCTCCTTGAACTTCTCTTCAGAGGCGTGATCGCCGGGATTGCGATCAGGGTGATACTTCAGCGCAAGTTTCCGATAGGCGCTCTTCAATTCCTGGTCGCTGGCTTCGCGCGACACACCAAGAACTTCGTAATAATCAGCTTTGCTCACTCTGCTATTTGTACTCACTCGCTTGTCTGCTTTGGATTCGAGACTACACGCACCAATGCTGGCCGCAGCAACTTCTCACGCAACCGGTACCCTCTTCGAACCTCCTCAGCCACGTGCTGATCTGGAAGGTCCTCGCGCTCCACTGAGCCCATCGCCTCATGATGACGGGGATCGAACTCCTCGCCCACGGTTGCCACAGGATGCACTTGCAGCCCCCGCAAGATTTCTTCCATCTGCTTGACGATCAACTCCACACCTGAGCGCAATTGCTCCAGCGTGCCCGTGGATTTGAGCGCCAGCTCAAAGTTATCTAGGACAGGCAGGAACTGCTCCACAACCGACCCCGTAGCGTAATCGCGAAACTCCAGCTTTTCACGCTCTGCCCTTTTGCGCGCATTCTCAAACTCCGCTTGCAGGCGCGCAAGGCGATCGAGCAACTGCTCCCGTTCTGTCTTCAGTTGCTCGTACCCAAACTTTAGCTGGTCAAACTCTTCGCGGCTCACCTCAGGAGGTGCTTCAGGCGCTTCCAGCACTTCTGCCGCACCCATCTCAGTCGTCTCTCCGGCGGTCTCCTCGGGCGCTGCGGGCTCAGCGGCTTCCAGCGTTGTCGACTCCGCATCTTTCTCTGGCATATCTCTACGCAATCCCCAAATATTTCTCTTCTTAGTCAATGATAAATTCCTTGGCAAGCGCCGGGTTCACATTCACGGATTTAAACGCTGCAAGCTTCATCGGTCGCGGTCGACACCAATCCTATGGGTGTCCTGCAAGTGCGCGCGCCCTACTCAGCGGGGACTTCCAGGATCCGCTCAGAAAGCCTTGCTACATAACGAACTGCTTGAATCATCTCCTGGTATTGGATGCGAGTCGGCGCAATCACTGCCACCGTGCCGAGACTTGCGCCGCCCAACCGCGCCGGGGCGCCAATCAGCACAAGGTCCTGCATCGCTGGGGAAGCTTCATCAAGTCCAACCACTACTCGCACTTCCTGCTGGCTGCCATTCACATAGGCAGTCAATAACTCCACCAGCCGCTGCTTGGCTTCCAGAGCCAACAACATCTGGCGTAGCCGCTCACGATCCACCTCCGCGGCAATCAGGTTCGACATTCCATCTACGTAAATCACCGAGGTAGCCCCGCCTACCGTTAACGCACCTTTGCTGCAAAGCTCCTCCACCGCCGCCATGAGCTGGTCATACGCGGCGCGCTCCTCTTCCATGCGCCTCGTTACCTCGACGCGAATCCGTTCAATCGGCCATCCGTGAAAGGTCTCATTGAGGTAGCGCGCAGCGGTCTCCAGTTCCAGATGCGTCAGCTCGCGATCAAGATTCAACACGCGATCGAGCACCGCACCTGCCTTCGTCACCAGCACCGCTAACACACGCCCCGCTGAAAGCCGCGAAAAATGAATATGTTCCAGCACCTGCTCCGCGGTACCGCTCGCCAGGGCGACACCCAAACCGCTCGATATCAGCGCCAAAACATGGGACGTGCGTTCCAGATATTCGTTGGAACTGGAAACCCCGCTGAAGCTCTCTTCAATCTGACCCCGTCGCTGCTCACTCAACGGGATCTGGCCTTGCGCCCCAGCCCCGAGTCCAATTGTTGCGCCTCCGGGGCGACCCGTTTCCGGTCGCGTAATCTGTTCAACGTAATAGCGAAACGCCGCTGCCGTTGGCACTCGCCCGGCAGAAGTATGCGGCTGCTCCAACAGTCCCGCCTCGCCCAGAGCCACCATCACGTTGCGGATCGTGGCCGAACTCAGACCCTCTCTGTTTGCAAAATAGTGCGCGACCGCCTGCGAGGCCACGGGTTCGCCTGTGGCGATATAAAGCTCGATAATGGCCGTCAGTACCAGCCGCTCTCGCGGACTGACGCGACCCTCAGGCATCTTCCCGCTCCCCTTTAAACTCGCCCAACATGCTCCAAAACCGGAGGCAAGAGACCTCTAATCTCTACATTATCTGATGCTTACAATAGAAATTGAGTAGAATTCCCCTAATCTAATTCTAAAAACTGCAAACTCTCCAGTCAAGTGAGCGCCAATGTACCTATTCTAGGGCTTTGAACAGCCGATTCGTCTGGAGCAACCGAATCCTCCTGCAACCTCTCTCACTCACTGGATGAAAAACCAGTGAATTGAAACCGGAGGGGGCAAACAAAACGGCTCCTACTGACTCACCGGCTGGTCGTAGTAACTCGTCGTTGTGCGCACCAATAAGCCTGGCTTGTTCACCAGAATCCCCAATTCATGATATTCGTCCGCATGACCCGCAGCCGGTGGATCGAAAGAGAGCCGGTAGAAAGCATTGGCGTCATCGATGCAGCGATTGATTTGGTTCGAGACATCGTTGTCTGGCCCCAGTATGTGTCCACCTGTCTCGGTAGCGAGCACCTTCAGCGCGAGGTGGCCAGATTCTGCCTCACGAAACGACCTCACGCCTTTGAGAAAATTGCGGTAAAGCAAAGTGGGAGGCCCTGCGCCGTTCGTAGCCGACACGCTATAAACCGCCATGCGAGCCTCCCGCAACGTGGTCGAAAGTTCAACGATGCCCTCAAAGTACCGCTTTTGAAACCGTTCCGAATACCCTTCCCGCGGTCTATCGAGCAGCGGCCAACCGGGACCAAGCCAGATAAGCAGCTTTCTGCCTGGCTTCTGTGCCTCATTTTCCGCGATGGTGATCATCTCTTTAATCGACAACTGAAAGCGCTCAATGTAGCCTTCGCCGCCCATCGCTGGATTAATTGTGCTGATGCTGCCTTTGATCTGGCTCACAATGTCCGACAATGCAATCCCATCTGACGAAGGCCGAGGCTGCACCCTGATTCCCTTGTCGGTCAGAAGTATGAGGGATACCGGCTGCCGTAGCTTTCCGCCATTCTGATGCAGAAACTCATCAATCTGCCCACGCACAAAAGCGACCTGCTGGAACGGCAGATTCAAGGTGTCGATCACCAGGATCACCTCCACTGGCGGATCGGGCTTTACCGTGTCGTCGTTGAATGCGCGAAACGAGAGAATCTTGCGTGGCAGATTGTTGTCAACGATTTTGAAATCCCAGGGCTGCAGTCCCGTCACCGGCTTGTCCGCTGCATCCTTCACCACCACGTCGATCTGAATGCGCCCTTCTGGAATAGCAAGATTCCTGGGCTTTGGCGCGGGGCGGTGCACAAGCTCCGGATTTGGAACCTCAGATTGTGGAGCTGGAGCCGTAGGCTGCTGCGCAATCGTGGCAGCCGCAATGCAAAACAATCCGACCACCCATGCGATTCGCGGCCCTATCATTTGTGCCAACCTGGTCCACCCTTCCTGCACTCAGCAGGAATTCTAAATCCGACGTCTCCTAATCACGTGTGAGCCGCCACACAGCGATCGTCCCGACCCGCAGCTCGACAATCTCGTTTAATCTCAAGTGCAGGAGCTCGCCCCAATGATCGCCATTGAACTCGCGAAGCCTGCACGCACCGCCGCAATCGCTTCGCTTCAACGCTACTTCGAAGAAAACATGCCCGAGCCCATCGGCGATTTGCCCGCCGGCCTGTTGCTTAATTTCCTTCTGGAAGAAGTCGGCCCAGTGATCTACAACCAGGCGATCGGAGATGCTCAAGCCCGCATGCAGCAGCGCGCATCGGACCTCAGCGGCGAACTCTACGCCGACGAATTTCAATACTGGCCCCGCGCCGACGCCAAGCGCAAAAATCGCCGTTGACAGCTACACGCTAGCCGCCACCAGAGCAGCTTGTGCCAAAGGCTGATAGATTTTAAGAAAAGGCGTGTCAATCTCATCTTCCCTCGCTTTCTCGGGCCGGGATGCACGCAGCCCAGGAAAGAGCCATGCAACAAGCAATCGAAGACGTTCGCATTCAATGGACAAAAGTCGTCCTGCCCCCGGTGTTTCTTGAGGAGGAGCTCCCCCTCACGGAAGCCGCGGTGGCCACCATCTTCAACGCCCGCCTCGATATCTCGCGTATTCTCGGCCTTCGCGATTCGCGCTTGCTCGTCCTCGTCGGCCCCTGCTCCATCCACGACACCAAAGCCGCGCGCGAATATGCCGCCCTGCTCAAGACGGCGATCGCCGAGTTCTCCTCCGACTTGCACATCGTGATGCGCGTCTACTTTGAGAAGCCTCGCACCACCGTCGGTTGGAAGGGCCTCATCAACGATCCCCACCTCGACGGCTCCTACAAGATCAACGATGGCCTTCGCCTCGCTCGCCACCTGCTGCTCGATCTCGCAGAGATGGGCGTGCCTTCGGGCGCCGAATTCCTCGACATGATCTCGCCGCAATACATCGCGGGCCTCGTCAGTTGGGGAGCAATCGGCGCGCGCACCACCGAGAGCCAGGTGCATCGTCAGCTCGTTTCGGGCATTTCCTGCCCGGTCGGATTTAAGAACGCCACTTCGGGCGATGTGCAAGTAGCGGTCGACGCTATCCTCTCTGCGTCGCACTCGCACACATTTCTCGGCCACACCAAGCACGGACAGTCCGCCATCTTCGTCACCACCGGCAACTCCGATTGCCACATCATTCTGCGCGGCGGCCGCAAAATGGTGAACTACACGGCAGACTGCGTTACGCAGACCGCCTACGCGATGGAGAGTGCCGGCATAAAGCCGCGCATCATGATCGATTGCAGCCACGCCAACAGCAACAAAGACTACACTCGGCAATCGATTGTCGGTCGCGACGTCGCCAGCCAAATCGCGGCGGGCAATCGCAACATCATTGGAGTCATGATCGAAAGCAATCTCGTCGCGGGTGCGCAGCGGCTCGTTCCTGGGCAGCCTCTCGTCTACGGGCAGAGCATCACCGACGGCTGTATCGACTGGGCTGAAACCTACACGCTGCTTAAAGAGCTAGCCGCCGCAGCCCGCGCCCGCCGCACCACCGCCTGACCCGCAATAAATCTGGGTACCCATCCTTCGGCGGCTTCATCGCCGAGGGGTGGGAGACCACAAATCCGTGCCGTAGTCAGTGAATTGTGTCGGGGATCCCCTGCAAGGTTCGCAAAGTGTACCAGTTACCAGCATCACCTAGACACTGAAAAAAACGCCGCAAGAAGACTGGACATGACACGTAACCGACAGCGCAGCTTCAGCGCGGCCGTCTCTCACCAGCAGGGCCGCGCTGCCCTTCATGCTTGATTGCTCATTTCCGTCGCGCGACGTCGCGCAGGGTTATCATGGATGCGCGCGTCTCGAACCTCCCAGGAGCCAATCAAATGAGCGAAACGAATTCAGCATCTTCCCGCAAGCAGGGTCGCCGCGAATTTCTTAAGGCCAGTGGTGCTGTTACCGCCGCTCTGCTCGCGCCATCCGCAGCTATCGCCGTCACGGCCAACAAGTCCCTGCCCAGCCTGCCGTCCAATCCGCGCACTCCATCGGCAATGCCGACGCGCAACTTGGGAAAGACTGGCTACAAGGTGGGAATCTTTTCGCTCGGCGGTCAGGCCACGCTCGAACGCGCCGGCAATTTCGACGCGGCCGTGCCCATCATCGAGCGCGCCCTCGACCTCGGCGTGAACTACATCGACACTTCGTCTATTTACGGCGGCCCGGAGCGCTGGAGCGAGCAATATGTCGGCAAGGTCATGGCCCAACGCCGCAACGAGGCCTTCCTCGCGACGAAGACAAAAGAGCGCACCCGCGACGGCTCCATGCGCATGATCGAGAAATCGCTCGAATTGCTCCACACCGATCACGTCGATCTTTGGCAGCTCCACGACATCGGCACCATGACCGACGTCAATGAAGTCTTCGCCAAGGGCGGCGCCATGGAAGCGTTGCTCGAGATGCAGCAGCAGAAGGTTGTGCGCTTCCTCGGCATCACCGGCCACTACCGCCCCGAGGCACTGATGGAGTGCATGAACCGCCACGACTTCGACACCATCCTCATGGCCATGAACGCAGCCGATCCGCATCACTACAGTTTCAACGACAAGCTCCTGCCCCTCGCCGTCGAAAAGCAGATGGGCATCATCGGCATGAAGATTCCTGGCCGCGGCCGCATCCTCTCCACCTGGACGCCGCCATCGATCGAGCAGCAGAAACACTCCTGGGAAGGCATGACCATCCAGACCGATAAGCCCGGCACGCTCAAGATGCGCGAAGCCATGTATTACACCCTCTCGCGCCCCGTGAGCACTGTCATCATCGGCTGCGACACCGTTGCACAGCTTGAAGAGAACGTGCAACTGGCCAGAGAGTTCACCCCGCTCAGCGATGGTCAGCAGACAGAACTCGTAGCCCGCGCCGAGCCCTGCGCCAAGCCATCCCTCTTCTTCCGCTTCTACGACCGCCCCTAGCCACCTGCGGTGGGGCCAACTGCCGCTAGCGCGGCCAAAACATCGAGGGCCGGAGCAACTCGCTCCGGCCCTTCCCATTTGAAGTAACGATTTGTCATCCTTGTATCTCTCAATGAACGACGTTTCATCTTGAAATAAAACTATGAGGTGTCATCCTGAGCGGAGCGCGTTTGGGGCCCAGCGGACGGCATCTTGTCCGTGGGGCAAGCGGAGCCAAAGGACCTGCTTTTCGCGATGATCGATCAACCACAAGACCTGGGAAAGCACGAACCTCAAAAACCGCACTCCGGTTCCGTATCAGGCACGCCTTCGGCGCCCGACGAAAAAACCCTCAGTCCCCATCACCCCTCCACCCTCAAATACAACCGATAATGCTCGTCCTTGATCGCCGCAAACGGCCGCATCGTCAACATCCCGGCTTTCCAATCCGTCGATCCTGGCGCCACCTGCGAAACCGCCGTCAAGTCCTGCGCCCGCGCCGTCGCCGGAATCTCACCAACCGCAAAAAGCGCCAGCGGCCCGTGCACCGCCGCCATCAGCTTCGGGTGCTGCGCATCCACCGCTTCCAGCTTCGTCGGCATGTCGAACTCAACTTCAACGCGATCGCCGTTCTTCCACGTACGTTCGATCCGCGCAAACTTCCCCTCCTCCGGCGATTTGCGTTTCCCGTTCACCGCGATCGTCGTCTTCGGTCCAGCCCACTCGGGAATGCGCACATTCATCGCAAACGACGCAGCCTTTTCCGTCGACACTTCAATCACCGTCGTCGGCCAATGCGGGTACGCCGTGTGCTGCACAAGTGAAATGCGCTCGCCTCCGCGTTTCCACGTCACGCGCGACGGCACGAACAGGTTGACGTAAATTCCCGCTTCATCGCGAAAGTACGAACTGATTCCGTAATCCGCCGTGACCTGCGAAAACGTCCCCGTGCAGCAATGCCACTTATACGGGTGATACACCTTCGATCCATCGTTGTTGTAGTCGGAGTAATAAAACCCATGCCCATCCTGGCTGATCGGCTTCGCGCCAAGAATGCAGTTGTAGAGAACCCGCTCCATGCTGTCTCCGTAGCGGCTGTCCTTCGTCGCCCGCAGCAGGTAGCGCGTGATCTTGAAGTGTGCGTACGAACCGCACGGCGTCTCAAAACTCGAATGCGTTTTCGTCAAGCTCTCGCCAAGTTCTCCCTTGCCCAGCTCTCGAAAGCTTTCATCCGGACCCCAGCCGCCCGTCACAAAACTCTGCGCGCGAACAAAATCAAACCCATTGCGTGCCGCGCGCAAATATTTCTCGCTGCCCAGCACAAAATACGCCTGCATCGCGCTGCTCATCGCGTTCACGTGGCTGTAGGCATGCTTCCCCGGCAGCACATTCTGTCCCGCTGCAAGCGGATTCCAATACCAGTCGTCCGCAAGAAAGCGAACACCCAGGTCTTTGTAGCGATTGCCCGCGCCGCGCTGCCATGCGAGAAACAGATTCTCCGGCAAAGTGTACGGCTCATCCCAGCAGAACGATTCATCCTTGTGCGGCCGCTTATATTGCTCATCGCGTGAGATGCCGCCCGGCGGCAGATGACCCATCACCGAATCCAGCGCCACATCCAGCACCTTCAGCGCCTGCGTGTCTCCCGCAAACTCGTGCGCATCAATCAACCCAATCGAAATCTTGTCGTAGGTGTACGCCGGAAATCGATTGTCATCCCAGAAGTGCGGTGTGATCGCCATCCCGAGACCACGCACCAGCCGCTGCACCTTTTCCTGCGTCGCCCGGTCGCCCGTCACCGCATAGTCCCGCGACAGCCCCGACAAATATTGCCCAAAGCTGTGCCCTGGTGCAAAGCCGTTGTTCGGTCGAGCATCGATGTCGCTTAGCGGAGCCCAACTGTACCATCCGCCCATATCCTGGCCCGGCGCAGCCAGTCCCGCGCGCTGCCGAAACGGCTTCAGCAGCGAGTCCTCATCCAGCCCGAGATAGAACGCATGATTCGCATCGAACTGCGCCCGCACCGGCCCATCCAGCAACTCCACATCGTCATACCCAAACTGGCTCAGCGGCGCCACAATCGCCGGTGCATTCTCCGCAGCCGCCAATGCATTGCGTGGACCCAAAAGCGCAACGGCACCAGCCGCCACGCTCGTTTTCAAAAATGTTCTGCGAGAATGGGGCATAGCTTTATTCCTTTAAACCAAGAAGTGTCGACCCAGCGTCAATTAGGCTCGCGTATTCCTCATGCTTGATATTCCAGCAATCCGTCACACGCCACGGGTTCGCATCTTTCAATCCGACATACAACGGCCAATATGACGATCCTATCGGGAGATAGATCATGAGCGCTCCCCGACCGTTAGCTTTGGAATTGCCGCTGTACCAGACGAGTGCCGTCTCTGGCACAGCAATCCTCGCTTGGCGGCGAAGAGCGTCCCTGCTCGGCATCTGCTGATGTACGAATGCACCAGCGTCGATCTCCTCGTAGGCTGGGGCGACGAACCTGCGCTGCGAGACAACTCTCTCAGGCACGAAAGGCGGGATCCTAATGTTACCCGTTGGGTGATTATGGGTCTTAAGCGTGACCCCAGCAAGGCCCAAGAATTTGCCTTCAAACCCCAGCCATCTCTTCCCAAACCAGTTGTCAATCTTGATCAAGGTAACATTTGCGGGAGAGTAACGGCTTAGCACGCCGTCTACTGCGCGTTCGATCTGTTCGACGAACCCTGTCGCATCGTCTGGTTCAGGGAGAATCTTCATTCGCAACAGTATATGCCGCAAATGACATTGCACTCTGCAGAGCTACCCGTTGGCTCCGAATCCTACCAAAGCTGGCTCACCTTAACCGCCAGCTTCTCAAACTCCACCACGCCCAGCCCTCGCGCCACAGCCATATGCAAATAGGGCAGATGCTCCGCATCGAGATTCCAGTAAGCCTTCGCCACATACGCATCCAGCGCCACCGGATCCGTCCCAGCAACCACTGTCTTCTTAAGCGCAACGTCTTCCAGGTTCCCACCCGTCGGCCCATTACGCAGCAGGATCCGATAGCAATCCATGATCGTCAGCGTCGGCAGCATGAACCCCGCCAAGTCCGCCAGACTCTGATGAATCTGCTGATGCAGCCTATTTCTCTGCCCGCCCAGAATCCCATACCAGTTCTTCATCCCCAGCGTTGCGCCCGTCAGCTCGTGATGTTTCGCAATCGGCAGATTCACAATCTTGTCAGCCTCCAGAAATGGTATAGACACCGGCCACGTCTTCAGCACCACCCCGCCGATCTCCACCTCGCGAAACTTCTCAGGATCGGGCAGAATAATCTCCGCTCCCTCAGCCCGCGCCGCCGCTTCAATGCCCGACCGATGAAAGCATCGCCGAGCCTCGTTGCAGCTCACGTCCGTCACAATCACCCGCTTGGCGCCAGCACCCCAGCACTGCCGTACCACTTCCGCCACCAATTCGGGATTGGTATTCGCCGCCTGCTCCGGCGTGCGGTCCCACGCAATGTTCGGCTTGATCACCACCACATCCTGCCGCCCGACAAAACGCCGCATCCCGCCAAGATTCTCAAGCGCCTTCTGCACCAGAGCGCGCGGTTCCCCCGCATGTGCCTCCGCCGCCGTACCTCCAGCGCCCTCGATCGGATACTGCGCCACCGTCAAAGCAGGCCACTGCGCATCTCCAGCCATGCGATGATCCCGTCGCGCCTGCACCGCCCGCGCTGGAATCGGCCGTATGCTTCGTTCCGTGAGCCACACACCCGCACCCGCCGCTCCTGCCGCAATGCCGCCCACGCGCAGCAATTGCAACAGGGCCTCTCGCCGAGTCAGGCCCTCAGGCGGCGGACTATCCGTATTCCGGTTTGGCATGCTTACAACGTCCCCGGCCATTGCGCTCTCCCGTTAGATTTCAATCAGGTTGATGCGCTTGAGATCGTTCACGCCAAGCTGGTGCACTGCATCGGCAGCCGTAGAAATGTAGCGCGGCGGCCGCCCCACAGCCTCCAGCGACGCCAATCCCATCTCCGCGCGCTTTTTCTCAAGGATCCCCCACGCCGTCTGGTCCATCGCCACCCGATCTTCTCCCACGATCAGAGCGTTCGGCTGCCATAGATGCTCGGGATGGAACCCCGGCCCGCCGTCATACACAGAAGACATTGCATCGCCGATCGTCAGCTTGATCTTCTGGCGAATCACAGGAAACGCGTTCAAGTCCGCCACTCCCGGATTGCAGCCCGTCGCGTGCAGATCCTGCGGCCTCTCGACGACACCATACATGTTCTTCATCGCAAACGTAACGCCCGCCATGCTGTGGTCTTTCAATATCGGCAGATTGATCACCATCGCGCATTCGCGAGTAAGAATTTTCGAGAACCGTGCGCGCGACGATCCCCACGTCTCCACCTGGTCCTCGAATCCCGAAACATCCGATCCATAACAGCGAATGCGGCTCGGATCGGTATTGATCGTTAACCCGCAAGCCTCCAGATCGCGGGCATTGCGGTCCCACACCAGGATGTTCCCCGGCTTCACGCCCGCCCGCTGCAGTCGCTCGGCAACGGCGAGCACCAGCGCCAGATGCGTCGAAATCCCCTTGCCGCCCAGGCCGTTCGTCTTGAGCCCGATAACTTTGTCCGTCCCTCCGCCCTCGAGCACGATATGTTTCCACGCGTCCACGGGCTTTTTGCGCCCTGTGTATGCCGCAATCGTGCGGTCGAGCAGATCGGCCACGCGCTTCTCATCGAGCTTTCCATCCGCGTCGTGCAGTTCGGGGTCTCTCGCAATCACGACCTTTGGCTTGCCCTTCTCCAAGTGCTTGTCCTCGGAATGTTTGTTCAGCAAACGCCCATCCAGTGCAGCCAACCCCAGCTTGCTCTGCGTGCCCATCAGCACGGCGCCAGTTGCTGCGCCCTTTAGAAAATCACGTCGGCTCTTCATCGCATTCCTCTCATTCGTTCAAGCGGCCCTCTCTCAGACCGCTATGATCTAGAGCTTTGCTTCAACCCCGTGCGCCAATGCCATCAGCGCCTGCCTCGATCCGGCAGCAGATTCGTACGAAACAATGCGCACCAGTGCATTGCCCTTGCGGAAGGTCACACTCTGCGCATACTGCACGCCTTCGTCGCCCAGTTGCACGCTTTGCGCGTCTTTCGTCTTTCCCTTTTTGAGAATCGTCCGCGCGCCTTCCGCGGCCTTCATCGTGTAAACATCGACCACCGCTTCGAGCTTCCCCTCGAATTTGTAGTCCGAGGTACTGGTTGAAACCACGCCGGCCTGGATGTATTGCTCCGAGTCGCCGTCGATGTATTGCCACAGGTCCTTCGCCTCAAACACCCGCGTCTCGCTCGATTTTTCCCAACCCGCCACAGCGCCCGACGCCGGAAACGGGTCCGCCGATTTTTTCTTGCATCCCGACCCTGTGGCAAGCGCCATCACCGCCAACGCCGTGCCTGCGATCATCCATCTTCTTGAACACATCATCTCGAAGTAACCTCTCTTCTATTTCCTGCTCAGCAAAATCTGGCTGCCCGGCGACCGGCTCTCGCCAATGCTGGTGACGTAAACCGCCGGATGCTCCTGCAGCGGACAGGCATACTCGCATGCCCCGCAGCCAACACAGCGGCTCGCATCCACACGTGGTTGTTTCAGCGTCTTCGTATTTCCTGCGGAGTCGATCACCTGCGCCTCTTCCACATAGATTGCTTTCGGTGAGACCGGGCACCACTCCTCGCAAACAATGCACTCGGTCGCCATCGCCCACGGCAGGCAGCGCCCGCGATCATAGAACGCAGTACCGAGTCTCACTGGCTGGCTCGCCGCGGTGGATTGCCCACCTACTCCAACCACCCAGCCTTTCTCCTTCGGCGTAATCTGCCAGATCGCGCCGGTCGGGCACACCTCCGAGCAAAGCACGCAACTCGGTTCGCAGTAGCCAATACGCGGCACCAGCGTCGGCGTCCAGAGACCCTCAAGCCCTGCCTCATCCAGCGTAGGATGGAGCGAATTATTCGGGCAGACCTTCATGCACTCGCCGCAGCGAATGCATCGCGAAAGAAAGTCCGTCTCATCCACCGAACCCGGCGGCCTCAGCAGCCGGTCATGGCGGCTCTTGCCCAAACCAGTATTGGCTCGCATCAGCGGAACCACTGCCGCTCCCGCAACCAATCCCGTCATCGTCCTGCGACGGCCAATGTCCGGAGAAGCAACCTCGCTCTCCTTGCGGAAGAATCGAAATTCCAAGCTCTCGTGCGGACAACTGCCTATGCAGTTCATGCACATCAGGCACTCTGATTTGCGCCACGGCACGCCACCGATCGGGTCGTCGCCCCCCTGGCAACGCAGCAGGCAGCGATTGCATTTGTCGCAGCTCGCCGCGTCCTTGTGTAGTCCGAGAATCGACCAGCGCGAAGCCGCACCCAGCAGCGCACCCAGCGGGCAAATCGCCCGGCACCAGAAACGCGTGATCCGCAAGCTGGCCCACAAGATCGCCAGGAAGATGACTCCCAGCACCAGCCCCTGGGCAAAATGCGCCTGGCGAAAATCCAGCACCGTTGCCTGCAACACCATGTGCAGAGTCTCGCCCGTCGTCTTGATCGCCGCCACGTGGCTGTGTTCCAGCGGTGTCAACACCGCGCGCACCGCAAAGTTGAAAGCGGGCAGCAGCGCCAGCCCGATCGACCGCACCAGCAGGCTGAAGGGATCGAGCCACCCAATCGCCATCGAACCAAAGAAGGCTGCAACCAGCCCCACAATCAGCACCACATATTTAACAGTCTGCCAACGCTTGTACCGGTTCGATTCAATGCGTTGCCTACCCCGCTTAGCCTCGGACCGCATGTTGCCCACAAAGTGCTGTAGCGTGCCCATCGGGCAGATCCAACCGCAAAAGAATCGCCCCAGGAACAGAGTCGGCGCCAGGATAAACAAGCTCCAAAGCAGGCCGCGATAGAGAGCGTGGGTTGCCAGCGCATTCGCCACCGCTACCAGCGGGTCCCACTCAAAAAACAAGCGCACCGGCGCCCGCATATGAATGTCGCCCGCGCCGCTACCCGTCGGCCGCAGCGACGTGAAGATCAGAAGCGCAACAAACAGCAGCAGAAAGAATATCTGCGAAATCCTGCGCAACAGCGGCAATCTAGTACGGGCCACGAATCTCCCCACCAAGCGCGGCAAGCGCTTGAGCTATATAGGGAATCATTCGCGTATAGGGTCTTTCTAGACAGTGATAGTCATCACTTCGAGCGGATTCTAACCCCTCGTTAAATTGTTCTTCTAAGGCGTTTCTCTTCCAGTTGTGCTTCCGCTAAATAATCCTTGGGGTGAGTCACCTTGAGTAAACTTAAGAGGTGTCATCCTGAGCGGAGCGGCTTGGGGCCCCGCGGACGGCATCTTGTCCGTGGGGTAAGCGGAACCGAAGGATCTGCATTTGCTCTTGCCTTTGCACTTGCTCTTTGCAGTGTCATCCCGCGCACCCCGATACAGTCGCCGCAACCATCACAAATGATTGATAAGCGAAGCGATGCAAGCCGCCCCAAACCCATTATCAATATTGACCACCGAAACATTCGGCGAGCAGGTGTTCAGCATCCCCAGCAACGCAGCCACGCCCCCAAACGACGCACCATAGCCCACGCTCGTTGGAACAGCGATAACCGGCGCATTCACCAGGCCCGCGACGACGGTAGGCAACGCCCCCTCCATCCCCGCGCATACAATCAACACCCGCGCAACCTGCAGCGAGCTTTTCTGCGCCAGCAGCCGATGAATTCCCGCCACGCCCACATCGCCAATCAACTCCACCGTATTCCCCATCAACCGAGCCGTCACCGCCGCCTCTTCCGCCACCGGCAAGTCGCTCGTCCCGGCGCACACCACGCAAACATTCCCTTTGCCCGCCGGAGCCTGCGATTGCGAGAGCGTAATCGCCCGTGCCGTCTCGTGATAGGTTGCGCGCGGCTCCACGCGGCTTACCGCTTCATAACACTCGCGAGAAGCGCGCGTTGCCAACACGTTCCCGCCCGCCTTCGCCATCCGCTCAAAAATCAGCGCCACCTGCGTTGTGGTCTTGTCCGCTGCGTAAATCACTTCCGGCATCCCCGTTCGCAGCGCGCGATGATGGTCAAGCTTCGCAAAACCCATATCCTCAAACGGCCAATCGCGCAGCCTGGCAACTGCATCCTGCACCGTCGTCCTGTTTTCACGCACGTCCGTGAGCAGCGCCTCAATTTGCGAGCGATCCATCAGCGCCCCTCCTCATTCTTTGCCACGAACACGCGCATCGCGTCCGCCATCACCTGCTTCAGCGGAATCGAATGCGCCTTCGCAATCTTGCGGCAGTCCTCGTACTCCGGCGCTGCATTCGCAATCTTTCCCGAGTGCCATCGTGCAACTTTGATGCGCACTGTTCCCCATTGCGTCTCCACCTCGGCAAACTCGCGCGACAGCGACGTCTTGTTCTCCACGCGCCAATGCAACCCAATGGTTGTGGTTTCGCGAAACAGCAGATCGCGCAGCGCAGGCACCAGGTCCGGCCTGCACAGCACCGTCAATTGCACACCTGTTCGCCCCTTCTTCATCTGCACGGCGACCCGGTACACATCCCACGCACCTGCCTCAAGCAACAGTTCACTCACATACGCCACCAGTTGCGGGCTGGAGTCGTCAATCACAGTCTCCATCACCGCAATCTGCTCAAGCGCTCCATCCTTCGCCGTCTCCTCGCCCACCAGAATCCGCAGCAGATTCGGCTGCCCCGGCGTGTCGCGGCCACCCGCGCCGTAACCCGTCGCATGAATGCGCATCGCCGGCAGCGGCGCGTATTCCACATCGAGCATGCGCAGAATCGCCGCACCCGTCGGCGTAACCCTCTCCATCGCCGGACCGGCTGCATACACCGGCGCATCGCCAAGCAGCGCCAGCGTCGCCGGAGCAGGCACCGGCAACGTGCCATGAGCGCACTCGACCGTTCCGCTGCCCACATTCAACGGCGACGCAAGCCATCGGTCAACGCCCAGTGCCGCGCACCCTGCCGCAGCGCACACAATGTCCACGATCGTGTCTACCGCGCCGACTTCGTGAAAATGAACGCTCTCGATCGGAATGGAATGAATCGCAGCTTCCACCTCGCCCAGCAATTGAAAAGCCCGGCTCGCGCGCTCCTTCACCGCATCAGCAAGCGGCGCAGACTTAATAATCCCAAGAATCGCCGAGAGCGACCGAAGCTCAGGCGAATGCGCGTGCGCGTGCTCCACTGCCGCAGCTTTTACCTCATGCGAATGCTCAGAATGCGATTGCGAATGCGAATCGTGCGAGTGTCCCGCATGGGAACGCTCTTCGTGCGTATGCCCCGCCTGCCCTTCGTGAGAATGTGCATGCGAATGCGGTTGTTCTTCGCGAGAACCTTCCCCAGTCACCACGTCCACCTTGGTCCCCGCGAGCCCGCCACGGCTCACCTTGCGCATCTCCAGGCGCGCGCCCACGTTCAGCGCAGCGGTCGTTTCCTCGAGCAGAGCAAACGGCACGCCTGCATCCACCAGCGCACCAAGCAGCATGTCGCCGCTGATGCCTGAGAAGCACTCCAGATATCCAATTCGCATCGAAGGAGATTCTAAACCGTTTATCTATGCGCCGCGCCGCATCAGCACTTCGGCGGGCAATACCGCGTTGAGCGATCCTGAGCGAAAGCCCGCCATGTCCAGCGTCACATACTGAAATCCCACGTTCCGCAGCGCCGTCGAAATCGCATCCAGCATCTTCATATCGAGCGCCCGCGGCAGCTCCACCCGCGAGATCTCTACGCGCGCTAGCTCCCCGTGATGGCGCACGCGAAACTCCCGAAAACCAAGCTCGCGCAGGCTTTCTTCTGCCTTCTCCACCTGTTCCAGCACCTCGCGCGTCACCGTGCGGCCATACTCCACGCGCGAAGAGAGACACGGCGCCGCCGGCCGATCCCAAAGCGTGTAGCCCGCCGCCTTGGCCAATGAGCGAATCTCCTGCTTGGCAAGCCCCACCTCGGCCAGCGGTGCCAGCACGTCGTGTTCCTCAGCCGCGCGCTGTCCCGGCCGATAATCGTGCCTGTCGTCGCCATTCATGCCATAAGCGATGTGCTCAAAACCCAACCCGGCGCCCAGCGCCTTCATTCCCTCAAAGAGCTCTGTCTTGCAGTGAAAGCACCGATTGGCATCATTGCGCTGGTACTCCGGCTTCTCCAGTTCTTCCGTTTGGATCACCCGAAGCGGCATCCCCAGCGACTTCGCAAAGGCCCTCGCCTCTTCCATATCGCGGCGCGCCAGGCTTGGAGAATCGGCCAGCACCGCCAGCATCCGTTCTCCCAGCACTCGATAGGCAGCAGCCGCCAAAAATGCCGAATCCACGCCACCGGAATAGGCCACCATCACGCTGCCAAGCTCCCGCAGGCGGTTCTCCAGCGCGCGCATCTTGGCCTCGACGTCGCCGTTATCCCCGATCGTGTTCTGGCTCGTGCTCTCCATGCCGCCCTGCAAACTCGCCGCCATGGGTGCGATTATACCCCCCGCAAATATGCTCCCGGAGCGCTCCCTCGTGCCCGCTCTCGTCCTGTATTAGATGCGCCTGCGCCAGCCATCGAGCCTCGCTCCGCTCTAACTCTCTAACCCTCCAACCCATTGACCTCTTTCAATCACTCGATGGATGCCGGACCAAATATCGATGCGATATACTCCGGAACGACCACCTACAAGGAGGCTCCTCCATGCGTTTTCAAGCGATTTTGAAGTTTGCGGTAATCGCGTCACTGGCCACGGCAGTCATGGTTTCCCCGGCAGGGGCACTCGCCCAGGGCAGTGACACCGTGCTGAAGCCCGCTGAAACACAGAAGCTGTTGCCCGCTGCCGTCTACTACAAGGCCCAGTCCGCGCCCACGCAACTCCGCAACTCGAGCGGCATCAAGTTTGCCGACGGATACTACCTGCTCACCACCCTCGTCGACACCAGCGGCTATTCGAGCGATGTTGCGTCCAAGTACCAGGCCTACTTCATCACCGAGGTTCCAATCAAGATTGGCGGCCAGAGCCTTCCTGCCGGCATCTACGGCGTCGGCTTCATCCCAGGTGACAAGTTTGTAGTGACCGATGTAGGCGCCCACGACGTGATGTCCGTGAACTCCGCCACCGACGAAGGCCTCAAGCGCCCCATGCCGTTGCAGATCATGGCTGACCCCGCACGCGGCTTCCGCCTCTACGTCGGCAGAAAATACGTAAGCATCACCCGCTAAGCGGTTCTCCAATTGGTGTATAGCGAAGCGATGTCGCTAAGTGGCTTTTTCCTCGCCGGGTCCCCGGCGACAGGTCTTGGTCGCTGGGGTGGAAGTAAAAGCCACCTTGTATGGAACTGGAGATGCCACATAGAAATTGGAGAACCGCTCTAAGCGCTCCACCTGAGGTCTCCCAGGTCTCCATCGCGAGGCCTGGGAATTCCCGCTGTACTCCTGCTTATTCCGGGTTCGCCTTCAAGATCGCGTCCGCCCATTCTTCCGTCGCCTTGATCACCTGTTTCACAGTGTCCTCGTCCTTATACTCGGCATAAACATAGCCTAGGAGCAGACGGCGATTTGCGCGCAATATGGCCGCTCCGCACACCATGTTGACCGTTTTTCCGTCTTGCGACATCGGCATCATCATCCCGAAGCCATACGCGTCGTGTTTTGAAAAGAAGCTTCCGAGCTGGACGACCTTGTCCAGCGCGACCTTGCCGGAGCCCATTCCCGAAGCTGCAATCTTCCGGTCAATCTCCTCTACCGTGTTCTTCGCGATCTTATCCACGTCATCGCCGCCCATTTGCTTGTTGCTGGCGTCAACCACCGTCTTGAAGCCGTCCTCATCGAGGTCTACGAATTCAACGCGGCGAGCGACCTCCACGAGCGCATATTTTCCCGGCTCCCTCTTCGTTCCCATCTTCAATCCGGCAAGCGTCTCTGGAAGAACGAATGCCGCGACAAGGCGATTGCTTGCCGGCACAAAGGAATCCATTAGGACACGATAATCAGAACCCATCTCGACCAGGTCATTCGTCGGTGCCGGTATGTGAACGGAAGCCGCGCCAGCGCGATACATCGGAGTTTCAGCCGTTTTCGCCGTCGTTTCCGGTTTGTCCTGCGCCGCGCATGTCGTCAGCGCAACCGATAGCACGGTTGTAACCACAACAATTCGTGAGTAGAGCCAGTAGCTGCCGCGAAGATTCATAGCTTGTCCCTCTGAGTTGCCACGGAGTCTATCAGACTCCCGCGAAAAGCAGTAAAACGCCTCTTGGCCACCGATCCGCCCCTAAATCTGCCGCACCTTTCACGCGGCCAACTGTCTATCTTCTGGACTACAATTGCGTCCTAATCTCAATCCGTTCACTTGGGCAGATTTTTCGGGAATGGGAGTGACACGATTATGCCTCTCAAATTGACCGTGAACAATGTTGCAAAATCAGTCGATGTCTCGCCGGATACTCCGCTCCTGTGGGCCTTGCGCGACGTCCTCGACCTCAAAGGCGCAAAGTACGGCTGCGGCATGGGCGTCTGCGGCGCATGCACTGTGCTTGTCGACGGCCACTCCGTCCGCTCCTGCATGACGCAAGTCGGCTCCGTTACCGGCCAGCACGTCACCACCATCGAGGGTCTCTCGCCTGACGGATTGCACCCCGTCCAAGCGGCGTGGGAGACCATCGACGTAGCGCAATGCGGCTACTGCCAGTCCGGCCAGATCATGGCTGCCGCTGCGCTTCTCGACCGCACGCCCCATCCCACCGACGCTGAAATCGATGCGGCCATGAGCGGCAATCTCTGCCGCTGCGGAACCTATCCGCGCATCCGTCAAGCCATTCACCAGGCAGCAGCCGCGGGCGCCCCAGCCCGCGCAAAGTAGAGGAGGCCCCACATGCGCCTCGATCGCAGATCGTTCCTGCAACTTAGCGCCCTCGCTGGCGGAGGCCTTGCCCTGAGCCTCCATCGCTTGCCCTTCGCCATGGCACAGGATCCCGGAGCGCCACCCGACCTTACGCCGCAGGCCTTCATTCACATCGCCCCCGATGGCGTGGTCACGATTATGGCCCGCGCCTCGGAGTCAGGTCAGGGCATGCGCAACATGCTGCCCATGCTCATCGCCGAAGAGCTCGACGTCGATTGGAAAGACGTTCGTGTGCAGCAGGCAGAACTGGACGAGAAGAAATACGGCCCCCAGTTTTCCGGCGGCTCCGCGAACACACCGGTGGGCTGGGACCCCATGCGCCGCGTCGGCGCTGCGGGGCGCCAGTTGCTCGTCTCCGCCGCCGCTGCCAACTGGAGCGTCCCCGCATCCGAATGCACCACGCAATCCGGCCGTGTGCTGCATGCCGCTTCGAGCAAGTCAGCAGGATATGGCGAGTTGGCCGACAAAGCCGCTGCTTTGCCTGCCCCCGCGCTCAGCAGCGTCAAGCTCAAAGACCCTAAGGATTACCGCATCATCGGCCACGCCCAGCAAGGGGTTGATTCGCATGCCATCGTCACCGGCAAGCCAATCTTCGGCATCGACGTTCAACTCCCCGGCATGTTGTACGCATGTATTGAAAAAGCTCCTGTCTTCGCTGGCAAAGTAAAGACCGCCAACATCGAACAGATCAAAGCCCTGCCGGGAGTGCGCCATGTCCTGATCATCGATGGCGGCATCACTCCCGCAGCCTACACGCCCTGGGAACCGGGTTTGGAACCGGGCATCGCCATCGTAGCCGACACCTGGTGGCAGGCGCAGCAGGCTCGCAAGCAGCTCAAGGTCGACTGGGACCTCGGCCCCGCGGCCACGCAAAGCACTGAGAGCTTTAACAAGCGCGCTGGGGAGCTGCTGCAGTCCCCACCCGCAAACACGTTGCGCAAATATGGCGACGTAGACGCGGCGCTCAAGTCATCGGAAAAAGTTGTCGAGGCCACCTACCAATATCCGTTCATTGCCCACGTCACGCTCGAGCCGCAGGGTTCCACGGCGCACTGGAAAGACGGCAAGCTGGAGATGTGGTCCACCAGCACGCTGCCCATTGACGGCCGCGGACTGGTAGCCAAAACGCTCGGCATCCAGGAGAGCGACATCTCCACCCACATGGTGCGCTCCGGCGGCAGTTTTGGCCGCCGCCTCCAGAACGACTACCTTGTCGAAGCTGCATGGATCGCCAAACACGTTGATGCGCCCGTCAAGCTGCTCTGGACCCGCGAAGATGACATCGCTCACGACCCATTCCGCCCCGGCGGAACTGTCGGCCTCAAAGCCGGCCTCAATGCGCAAGGCAAGCTTACCGTCTGGCGCCATCACCTCGTCACGTTTGGCGACGACAAGCACTCCACGTCCGGCGGGGGCATCGGGCAGGATGCGTATCCTGCAGGCTTCCCGCCGGCTTACGCACTCTACACCTCCGCCCAGCCGCTCACGCTGCGCACCGGAGCCCTTCGCGCCCCGGGCGACAACGCCTACTGCTGGGTGGCGCAGTCGTTCCTTGACGAATTGGCTCATGCCGCCGGTCGCGATCCGCTCGAGTTCCAGCTCGACCTCCTCAGCAACAAGCAAGCGCCCTGGTCCTCAGGCGAGCACGACGCCGTCGGTGACCACGAGCCAACTGGACAGTCTGTCCTCATCCCGGAGCGGTACAAGGGCGTGCTTCAGTTAGTGGCTGAAAAGTCAGGTTGGGCCCACCGCAGTAAGAGACCCGGCCATGGATTGGGAGTCGCCGCCTGGTTCTGCCATCTCGGCTACTTTGCCGAGGTCGCCGAAGTCACCGTCGACTCTGCCAACCGCGTCACCGTCAACCATGTCTGGGTCGCGGGCGACGTCGGCAGCCAGATCATCAATCCCGGCGCAGCTGAAAACATCTGCCACGGCGGTATCGTCGAAGGCCTCAGTCACATGGGCCAGGAAATTACGCTCGTCGATGGCCGCGTTCAACAGACCAATTTCCATCAGCACCCCATCATGCGCATGCGCCAGGTGCCTCCCATCGACCTCTTCTTTCTCAAGACGGACTACCCACCCACCGGCCTCGGCGAACCAACGCTGCCGCCCATCCTGCCCGCTGTCGGCAACGCCATCTTCGCCGCCACCGGCAAGCGCATCCGTACTCTGCCGCTTGCACGCAGCGGATTCAGTTGGGCCTGAAAATCATCCGCGCCACAAGCCTCGCAGGAGACTTGTGGCGCTGGCCTCACGTCGTCTAAAAGGACCTCCATGAATCGCGCCCTCATCCTGCTTTGCATCCTTCTCACTCCCACTCTCTCCCTCGCCCAGCAAGCCAAGCCGACGCGCCCCGCCATCACCGGCATCTCCCACATGACGCTCTATGCCGACGACTTCGCCAAGTCGCAACACTTCTACACCGACCTTCTTGGCTGGGAGCAGGTGCCCGCCAACCGCGCAGAATCAGGCGTCCGTTTCTATGCCAATCACCAGCAGTACATCGAGCTGCTCTCCACTCCCGGCACCGGAACGATGGACCGCCTCGACCGCATCGGTTTCTCAACAAGCGACGCCGAGGGCTTGCGCGCCTACCTCGCCGCAAACGGTGTCGCCGTTCCAAAATCCGTGACCACTGATCGCGACGGCAACCGCTCCTTTGAAGTGAAAGATCCCGAAGGACACAAGATTGAATTCACGCAGCAAGGTCCACATCCTCCCAAAGGCCTCAAGGCCGTCTCAACCCGCGTCAGCAACCACATCATCCATGCGGGCCTCGTAGCGCGCGATCGCGCCGCCCTCGATCGCTTCTACAAAGACATCCTCGGCTTTCACCTCTACTGGCAGGGCGGAGCAACCTCCGCGCACACCGACTGGGTCATGATGCAAGTCCCCGACGGCACCGACTGGCTCGAATACATGCTGTATCTCCCCGCAACGCCTTCACGCGAACAGCTCGCCGGCGCCAACCACTTCTCCCCCGGCGTCGTAAGCGTTACAGAGTTGGACAAGAAGCTGCGGCAGCACGGATGGACTCCATCAGCGCAAGAACGTCCCCCGCTGCTCGGCGTGGACGCGAAATGGCAGCTCGACCTCTACGACCCCGACGGCACCCGAGTCGAGTTCATGGAGTTCCAACCGGTAAAAGACCCGTGCTGCTCTCCCTTCACCGGCCCCCAAGCCGGCCCATTACCAACCTGGTAGCCCTGTCGCCGTTGTCACATCCACAAATCCCCCGGACAGCGCATACTTATGTCGCCAATACGAATAACAATTGGGGGCCACATGCGATTTCGTGTCTACGGCTGTTCCATCGCCATCGTTCTCTGCTTCTCTGTTTCATGTGTTACCGCATCAGCGCAACGCCCAGGCAACTCAAACCCCGTCTATCAGCAATTGCGAAACCTGCTGCCGGCAGGCGATGTTGTCACCGTGAGCAACCTCGAACTCCATCGCGACGCAGCCACCTTCACTTTTCGCACCGGCGACTTCGCATTCTATGGAGAAGTCAACGGCAAGACAACCGGCGCTGTATTCAAAGGCGACGGACATTTCCACCTCGCTCCTCCCACTGCCGGAGAGAGGCACAATCTCTCTATCCTCAATCACAGTGAAACGTTCGATGAGGATTTCGACCAATTGGTGTTGCGATTTACCGATGGGACTGCCGCCGATTTGCACAAAGCCGCAACAGGCAAGGGCGAGCCCGACTCGGTATACGCCTCCACCGCCCATAGCCTTCGCGAATTTCAGCGCCACAAATTGTTTGAAAATCTCGACCTGCGCTTGCTCGAGGACACGCTGAGTCCGTCACAGAGTGGGTACTTCTTTGCCGCCATCCGCGGCAAGAAGAATGGACACCTCATCTTCCGCATCGATCCGCATGGTGCCCACGAAGTGGCTCCCGAAGAGGTCTCCCTGCTCAACTGGAGCGACTGGGGCGAAGCTTATCCCGCGGTCTTCCACCTGAGTTCCGATGCGGGCCACGATGCTGGCTTGGCGAGCGAGCAGAATGCGACCTATCGAATCGACAACGAAGAGCTTGATATCACCATCGAGAGGGGAGGCTTCTTAACCGGGCTCGCAACGGTCCACCTCATCGCTCTCCAGGACGGAATTGCCGTCGCGCCGTTCTCGCTCTATCCAACCCTCCGGGTGAGCAAAGTAGAAACCGACAAGAGCGAACCCCTCGACTTCGTGCAAGAGAAAAAAGACGAAGACTCCGACTTCGGCGTCATCCTTTCTCATCCGCTCATGAAAAATGAGACCGCCACGATTCGCATTGCTTACGGCGGAAAAGACGTCGTCAGGAATGAAGGCGGCGCCAACTACTATCCAATCGCACGTCAGAGCTGGTATCCCAATTCAGCTCATGGCTTGGGTGACTACACCACCTATCAAATGACGTTTCACGTCCCTAAGGGCTTGCAACTCATCGCCACCGGCACCAAGGTAAGCGACACTACCGACGGAAAAATCACTACGACCGAATGGAAAACTGACGTGCCTCTCGCCGTGGTGGGATTCAATCTTGGTAAGTTCGTTATGAAAGAAGCCAAGCTTGAGAGCAAGACGAACAGCGGTTTGATCATCGACGCATATGCCAACACAGCGCCACCCGATAGCTTCAACCGCATGGAAAGCGGCCTTGCGCGCGACATCGACCCTGCGAATGAAGGCAGCGCCGTCGGCAATTTCAACGCGCCTTCGATGTTGCCAATGCAACTGAGCCAGGCGCAGGTTGCGGCGCAACTGTATACCAACTACTTTGGTTCACTATCCTTCACGCGGGTCGCCGTCACCCAGCAGTATGCGTGCAACTACGGGCAAAGCTGGCCGATGCTGGTCTACCTGCCCATCTGCGGCTTTCTTGACCAAACGCAGCAGCACTTCATGGGTTTGCATCCGGAAGATATGTATTGGAAGGTGGTTACCCCGCACGAGGTGGCGCACCAATGGTGGGGACAGACGGTCGGCTTCCGCGGCTATCGCGATCAATGGATGAGCGAGGGCTTCGCTGACGCCTCCGCTTCTATTTACTTGCAGGCGATTCAACCCAAGCCCGACCAGTTCATCGAGTTCTGGAAGCAGCAGCGAAAGTTGATCACGGAAAAGAACGCACAAGGATTTCGTCCGATTGATGTGGGCCCCGTAACCATGGGCTTCCGGCTCAGCACAGACAAGACGGGGTGGGACATCTACCAGAATCTCGTCTATCCCAAGGGTGCGTACATCCTGCACATGATCCGAATGATGATGTGGACGCCGCAGGAAGGTGACCAACGCTTTCGCGCCACCATGCACGACTTTCTCGACACTTACCGCCTGCGTGCGGCCACCACGGAGGACTTCAAGACCGTGGTGGAGAAGCACATGAGTCAAGAGATGGACCTGGATGGAAACCACAAGATGGATTGGTTCTTCAACCAGTATGTATATGGAACCGACTTGCCGAGCTATCACTTCGAAAGCCAGATTTCCCCGAACGGAGAGACCTTCAACCTGAGTTTCAAATTGACTCAATCCAGGGTGAATGCAAATTTCAGAATGCTCGTTCCGATCTATCTGGAATTGGCGGATGGAAGAGTCTTGCGCCTGGGCTCGGCAGCTATCCTTGGCCCAATGACCGCCACGCAGACGGTTCAACTGCCCAAGCTACCAACCCCGGTCAAACGCGCATTCATCAACTACTACTACGACGTGCTTTCAACCGATAACTAAGACAAAGCAACGGGCAACATTTCACGCCCCAGACGCAAAGAACGCGGACCAAAGTCCGCGTTCTTTGCATTTCAGCTTTGAGTTCGGTTACACCTTGGCCAGTACCGGCGCTCCCAGCCGCTCCGCCACGAGCTCATGCCCGCGTGCAAACAGCTCATCCACCGGTAGCTTACCGGCATCCACTTCAGCCAGAATCGCCTTCTGCGCCGCGTACTCCTTGTTGACAACGCCGGCCTTCGACTGCAACATCCGCCACGCCTTGCGCCGCTCCACGCAGAACATCACAAGCTGACGCGAAAGCGCACGGTACTCGATCTTCCCGTTCTCCTCGTACTTGATATACACGCCAAAGTCGGGAATGAACGAGCGGTGCGCCGGATTCAGATAACGCCGGTACACCACGTCCTGCTGCGTAATCCGCACCAGCATGTTGTCCAGGTGAATCATCTTCTCCGCCGCTTCCGGTTTGATCTTCTTCAAATGGTTGCGGAACCGGGCCTCGGTCGTGCACCAGTGAGCCACCGTGTAGCGCATCGGCTCGCCAGTCGATTTCAACTTCGTCTCATACCAATCGAGATCGATCGACGGGTTGCCCTTCACATCCAATGCCTCTTGATACGTCTCGCCCAGTCGCGGGTTGAAGACAAACTCCGGCACGCCGCGCGAGTCGCGCACGCGCTGCGCCTGGAAGAGCGCCATGTCGTCCGCCACGCCATGCTCCGGCTGGCAGGTGGTGAAGCACTGCAGGAACATCGTGCCGCGATACTCAAGCCCATCGAGAATCGCCCGATAAAGCTTCGGTGCGTTCGCCATCGAGACCTGCGCCACAAACGGCGATCCGTGTCCGGCGAGGAATGTCTCCGCCACCGTCTTCTTCTCCGTGTTCTTGCCTTGCGTCGCGGTGCCAAAGGTATTCATATCGCCGCCGCCCAGCATCGGAGTCGAGTCGCTGTTCTGTCCGCCAGTGTTTGAATACACCTGCGTGTCGAGCATCAGCGCCTTGATGTTCGGCCGGTTCTGCAAGATCACCTTCGACATGTTCTGATATCCGATATCGCCCATGCCGCCATCGCCGCCAACCACCCAAACCTTGGGCAGCTCAACGATCTCCTGGTCGGTCATCAGCGCGTCGGTGAAATGCGTGAACTCGTAATACTCGCGCTCCGACAGCACATTCTTCTCGCGAGTCAGCAGAATGTCCGCTAGCCGCTCAGGAATTACCGAACGCCGCGCGTGGTCCACAATGAAGCTCTCGCCCATCAGCCAGCCAACCGTGATGCCATCCTGGAAGAGCGAGTTCATCCACGGATAAGGATGCGGATTGTTCGGCGACGTCGAACCATAAACCGTGTTGCAGCCCGTGTGCGCGGCCATCGCCATCACGCTCATGCCGTTTGCCAGTCGCCCATCCACCGGCTGCAGGCTCTTGTGATTGAAAGCCTCAGTCAGCAACACCGCCGCGATCGCTTCCACAAGCTGCGCGTCGGTGATGGGACCGCTCGCCTCTTCATACGCCGCGATCCGCGACTTCGTGTCTTCAACCTGTTCGCCGCCCAACCCGAGAACAAGATGAGCAATCGCCCGCCGAAGCATCGCATGGGTCGCCGGATCGGATTCTTTCAGCGCCGCGAGCTTCGCAACGCCGTTCTTCTCCAGGTCTCCAGCCTTGGCCACGAGTCGATCGCTCTTCGCGTGATAAACCGGTCGCATATATGCTTCGGTGACCGCGGCAATCGAACGCAGCACGCTCTTTTCGCCGCATCCCGCGCACGCACCATCGCCCGACACCAGCGCGTCGTAGTTGGTGCGCACCATAAGCATATTGCGCAGCGTCGCCGTCTTCGAATCCGCCGGGTTCGCCGCGTTGAAAAGTCCCAGATACTTTTGCGATGTGTCCGGCAGCAAGCCCAGGAACGCCGTGCCTGTCTCGTGCTCGGCATTCACTTCCGTCGTTTCCTGCACCATCTTCAGAGCGTTGTGATCGCCGCAAGCCGTCACGCAGGCCGCGCAACCCTTGCACAAATCGCTCACAAAAATCGAGAAGATGCCGCCCGTCCCCGGCGCCTTGCGTTCCGGCGATGAGAAGATGGCATTCACCTTCTGATAAGCCATCGGAACCTTGTCAAGGATGTTGTAGAACTGTGCCTTCGCCTCCGCCGAGAAGCCGTCTACCGACTCCGTCACTTCGCGAATGATCTTCGGCAGCGGCGTACCCGCCTTCATCTCCGCCACCATGCGCTGCCGCGTGAGCTTCTCGATTTCCGGCAGCTTCTTCATCATCTTCATCCGCTCGCCTGCATCGCCCACATAGCGCGATACCGCCATGGTCAGCACCGTCGTCAGGTCCTGCGAAGTGTTCGGCAGCGCCGTATCCGGGCATACCGAGATGCATTCCATACACTGCGTGCAATTCTCGGGAATGTAGAGCGGCGTCTCGCGCCGTGCCACGTACTTCGACGCTGTGTCGCCCGTCGCCGCGGCGATTACGCCCATCGCAGCCAGCGGCGTCGCCGGCTGGTCATAACCAAAGCTCGAGCGGAACTCCGCATCGAACGCAGCAATGCTCGAAACCGGTGGCCGCGCCTCTTGACCAACCGGCGGCAGCGTCGAACGGCAGCCGCCCGTCGAGCAGCTGTCCCCGCCTACAGTCGCCATCTCGAGAATCGGGAGCAGAGGCTGGCCGCGCAGCGAGGAGTGATCGGTAGCCGACAGTTCTCCAATCGCGATTTCCTTTACGCGCTCAAAGCCCTGCGTCATCACCTCCATGTTCGATTGCACAACCGCATCGCCCAGCTTGCCAAACTTCTTGACATACTGCTTGAACACAACATCGCGGTACTGTTCCTGCGTGATGCCAAATTCCTTCAGCAGCGAGCTCACCGCAAAGAACGCGCCCAAAAATGCATTGCCCTGCATGCGCAACTGCAGATCGCCGCGGTCCGTCGCCTTCCGTGCAATCTCAAATCCCGGCAGCGTGAAGACGCGAATGTTCTTGTCGATAATCTGCTTGCGAGCCCACAATGGCAGATTCTGCCACGCCCGCTCGCCTTCCGCGTCCGACTCCCACACCAGGCTTCCGCCCTCTTGAATGCCGTCCAGCGGGTTGCAATGCGTGAAGGCCTTCGGATCGCAGCACAACACCACAGTCACGTGCCGCAAATCGCAGTTCACGCGAATCCGATCCTTCGCCGCGACCATGAAGTAGCTCGTTGGCGCGCCCTTCTTCTCCGAGCCGTACTTCGGGTTCGCGCTGACGTGAATCACTTCCTTCGGATTGCCAAGTTCGTCCGTCAATCCGTCGCGCTCAAACAACAAATCGTTCAAGTCGCCGAGAATAGCGCCAAGATTCTTGCCCGTCGTAATCGCGCCCCATCCGCCGATCGAGTGAAAACGAACCGCAACCGCGCCCTCGGGCAGCAGCGACGGCATCTCATCGCCGATCACCGCATACGGATGGTCGATGCCCAGTACAAAGAAATTCACTCCATCGGCCGCCGTCTTGCCGTCCTTGCGCGCGCGTCCCGCCGTCGCGTATTCATACGCGCCAATCACATGCTCCGGCCTGAAGTCGCGCGAGCCCAATCCGTAGCTGCCCGAGTAGATGTGCGGCACTTCAGTCATCGTCAGCGCCGGCAGACCCTCCGCCGCCGGGTGCCCCTCATATTGAATCGCCTTCGAAAGCGCCGTGCGAATATCGCGGCCCAGCGGATTGTCTCCCGACAGCGCTTCATCCGTCCGCTCCAGAATGATCAAATTCTTCTTGCCCCTGAGCGCCGCAACAATCGCAGCCTCGGGAAAAGGCCGAATCACGTTGACATGAATCGAGCCAACCTTCACGCCACGCGTCTCGCGCAGATAATCCACCGCGGCCTCGATGTTTTCCGCCGCTGAACCCAGCGACACAAACACCGTGTCCGAATCATCCGTCTTGTAGTTCGAAATCAGCCCGTAACGCCGGCCCGTAAGCTTCGCGAAATCCTCGTAGGCCTCTTCAAGGAACTGCAGAATCGGCTCGGCGAAGTTGTTCCTCCGCGCTATGATGCCATTCATGTAGTGTTCCTGGTTCTGCACCGGCCCCAGCAAAATCGGATTCGTCAGGTCCATCATCTTTGGAACCCGCCGGCGCGTAGGCCCAAACAGAACTCGCTGCGCCTCCGTTGGGCAATCGATTATGTCTTCCGGCGCTCCCAGGTATTCGCGAATCAGCTCCGACTCATGCTTGTAGAACGTCCGCTCCAGGTGGCTCGTCAAAAAACCATCCATGATATTCATGCCCGGGGTCAGCGACAGCTCCGTAACGCGGCGCAAAATCAGCGCCTGGTCCGCAGCCTGCTGCGCGTCCTTGCCAAACACCATGATCCAGCCCGTATCGAGCGCACCATAAATATCGTCGTGGCCGCAGTGAACGTTCAGCGCATGTTTGGTCAGCGCGCGCGCGCCAACCTCAAGCACCATCGTCGATCCCTTGCCCGGAGCGTGATAGTACTGCTCAACGCCGTACACCACACCTTGACCCGACGTGAAGTTCACCACGCGCTTGCCGCAAACCGAGTGGGCAATCGCGCCACCCTGGGCCGCATGTTCGCCTTCCGTCTCAATGGCAATCGTGTTGTGCCCGAAAACGTTCAGGTGTCCTTCCGCATAGGCCTGCTGGAAGAGCTCTCCGCCCTCCGTCGAAGGCGTAATCGGATAAAACACGCCGGCATCGGCGATCCGCGTCTCCGTGTGATACGAGACAAGCTGATTTCCGTTTGCGGTGACCCGGATTCCGGGATAACGAACAGCTTCGGTCATGAATTCCCCCAGTGTGCTTTCCTGCAATTTCCAAATCTTCGACGGCGCCGGCCACTTCTCAATTTCTCAATCCAGTCCAGGCGTCGCTCAAATCGCCCGCGCCACGCAGGCCGTACCCTTATTTACTGAGCGTGAGAAGTCTCGCCGCCCCTATCGTGCCTATGCATCACAAGGTGTGCAAAGCATTTCTTTTCGTTCGCTTCCAGCCAGATTCGCTGCCGGCTCTTCCTACCTTTGGCGCTCACGCAAAAATGGCGTTCGGTCATCCGGCCGGCTGCGGACAAATATGCAAATTGCTGACCCCGCAAGTCTAATGGCCGGAGCGGGAAATGGGGAAACGCTAAGGGAAGATTCCCGCCAAAATAGCCCACATATAAGTATGCTCCCACCTACGCGAACTGGCATTTGGCCAGCCGGCAACTGTCCCACGCAATGGGATGGCTGGATCTCGGGTATTCCATACGCGGGGGCTTGGCTCGCGATCGCTTGGTTTGCCCGATCTCGTGTTCGATGGCTTCGCCGATCTATGTCCTCATTGCAGGAAAGTTAGTAGTCGTCGCCGCCGATCGGCATCCCGGGCGGTGCCTCGACCGGCTTGCTCGGAACGAATTTCGCCGGATCCCTTTCAAACTCATTGATCCGGTCGATGAGCGCGGCTCGGTGAATCGCCTCTGCGCTATCCTGCAACGCTGGCGCTGTAGTCAACCGTTTCAAAATATCGGCAATATGCCAGCGTGTGATTGCTCGAGCCTGGCTCGACCCCGCCGGGTTCACAGCCAGCGCCAGCATCGCCTCCAGCGCGCGATACTCCACCGCCCGCTCCACTTCCGACGACATGCTGTGTCCGCCCTCGGTCCGCTCCGCCACAGCCGCCGACACCGCCTCCAGCACGTCCCGCAGCGCAGGCGACGCCGGCACGCGCATGTGGTATTCGATCAGCCGGCTCGCCCGCGCTGGGTCCAGCAGCACCGTCAGCGTCAAATCGGCAGCGGACTCCGCGGCCGCAATCGGATCGAACGTCAGCCCCGTGTGAGCCGGAAACGATTCGCGGGTCCGCGGATACCCCGGAGGCACAGGCGGCAACATTCGCAGCAACGATTCCGGCATCGTCAAAGTCTCCGGCGACAGCGTCTTCAGAACGGCCGCAAGAGCCTTCTGCTGCTCGGCGGGTTCGACGACCGACGGCATCGGCAGCCCGTCCCCGCGCAGGTTATACCGATAATCCAGCCCGCCGATCTCCTTGATGGCCGCTTCCGTCTGATAGCGATGAAAGAGATACAGCGGCGCGAGCGTCTGTTCCAGCTGTGCCAGCGGCGTGCCCGGCTTGATCGCGTCTTCGCCAAAATTCTTCAAGGCGGCAGCGCGCACCGCCAACACCCGTTCCAGTTCAGCCGCCGGATCTCTCCCGTTATCCCACAGGTGCGCCAGCGGATGCGCAGACCCAAACGGCCGTGCATCTTCGTCCGTAATGAACACCTGCCCCACGTGATCGCCATCGCTGAGAATCTTGTTCAGCGCAACCCTCTCGTCATCACCCGATAAGCGCGGCGCAAATTCCCGATAGCCATAATCGATCGCCATCTTGTCCCAGTCGCCAATGTTCCCCGCATAAGCATGGGAAATATCGACCCGCCCGTCGGCATCAAGCGCGGCGTAGGGATGCGGATAGTCCATCACGCTGTCCCCCTGCGACAAAGTCGAAGCCGCAAAGTTGTGCGCCAGCCCCAGCGTGTGTCCCGTCTCATGCGCGGACAGTCGCCGGATCCTCGCCAGCACCATCTGCAACATTGGATCGTCGCCCAAACGGGCCGCCCCACTCGCTCCTGAATTCGAATTCGTATAAGGAGACAGCAACGCCTCCGCGATCATGTAATCCTGCCGCCCCCGCAGCGAGCCCAGCGTCACATTTCCCTTGATAATCTCGCCCGTGCGCGGGTCCGCGATAGCAGCGCCATAACTCCACCCGCGCGTGTAACGATGCACCCACTGAATGATGTTGTAGCGCGCGTCCATAGGGTCCGCCCCGGCAGGCAAAATGTCCACGCGAAAAGTGCCCTTCGCCCATCCAGCAGCCTGAAACGCCTCATCCCACCACCGCGCCCCTTCCAGCAACGCAGTCCGAATCGGCTCCGGCGCCCCGCGATCCACGTAGTACTGAATCGGCGCAACAGCCTCGCAAGCCGTCACGCAGTTCGCATCCTTCTTGATAAGCCGATGCCGCAAAATAAAGCGCTGATTGAGGTCCTCTCCAAGCGCCGCGGTATAGTCCCGATAACCGCTCGGAAAGTATCCCGCGTTGGGATTGAAGCGGCGCGGCGTGAAGCCCGCCGGCGGCAGCTCAATCAACGACGTCCGCTCGCGAATCGTCAGCGCATGCGGATCTGGCGTGACACTGTTGACGAATTCCCCTTCCGCGAGACCGTCCGTAGTAAAGGTGAGCTCGGCCTCAACCTCCGTGTTCTTAGGAAACGCCTTCGTATTGTCGAGCGCGATCGTCGACCGGCTCGCATCGACCTTATATGTACCCTGTTTCAAACTTGCGAGCCTGTCGGAGACATCGTGCCCATCATGAAGAAAGAAGTCCGTCGCGTCGATCAGCACCGCCCCGCCCGGCGACTCTGCCGCAACCGTGAATCCCCACAACACCGACTCGGGAAAGGACTGTGTCACAGCAAGCTGCTCATCCACATCCTTGCTCAAAGCGCGAAATGCCACGTTGCGCTCAACCAGCAACACCTTGGGCCCGCTGCGCTCAAACCGAACCAGCCGCCCATGCGAAATCTGCCCGCGGTCCAAGCCAAGATCGTTCGACCCCGTGCCATACGGCAGCGAATTCACGTAAAGAAGATCCGCGCTCCTGCCGTCCGGACCAAGGTGCGGAATCTCCAAAAAGAGTTTTCCGCTCCGCGCATCCCAGTCCAGCGGAAGCAACCCCTCGAAATGCTTCATAGCCGCAGTCTTCGCGCTGATCGTAGGAATTGCAGCCGAATCGGCGGTCGGCTTCGTGTCTAGCGCGAACGAGAAGACAGGAGCGAACAGCAGAGCCAAAAAAGGAAGCTTGCGCATGTTTCCTTCTACCACGGACCAGCGATGATGCAACCAAAAGTGTCCTCCCCAAAGGCATTCCATCGGCCTTGTTCCAGCCACGCTCTTCCGCCGCAACCTCCAATGAATGCAGAGCGGGTTGTATAGTTGGGTCGACCGCGCAACTGCACTTGAACCAGTATTCTGCGCGCCACCATGGAGAGCAATTCGAAATGCAGGACGGCACTCCAACCTCCGCCCAATACCCCAGCTTGAAAAACCGCGCCGTCCTCGTCACCGGCGGCGCCACCGGAATCGGCGAATCCCTCGTCACTCACTTCGCCCGCCAGGGCTCCCGCGTCGCCTTCCTCGATATTCAGGACGAGCCGGCCAACCAGCTAGTCGCCGGCCTCACCGCCGAAGGCTGCCCGCCGCCCCTCTACCTCCACTGCGACCTAACCGACATCTCGGCCCTCCGAGCCGCCGTTAATCAGGCCCTCGCCGCCCTCGGCCCCATCGACGTCCTCGTCAACAACGCCGCCAACGATCAGCGCCACTCCATCGACGAAGTCACCCCTGCCTACTTCGACACCTCCATCGCCACCAACCTCCGCCCTCACTTCTTCATGATTCAATCGGTCTTGCCCGCCATGCGCGCCTCCCAGCGCGGCTCCATCATTAATATGAGTTCCATCTCCTGGCTCATCCCCTCCACCGGGGTCCCCCTCTACATCGCAGCCAAAGCCGCCATCGTCGGCCTTACCCGCACCCTCGCCCACGAACTCGGCCCCCACAACATCCGCGTCAACGCAGTCCTGCCCGGCGCCATCGTCACCGAACGCCAACGGCAGCTCTGGTACACGCCCGAGTACAAAGCTGAAATCATGGCCAGCCAGGCCCTCAAACGCGATATCCTTCCCGAAGACGTCGCCCGCCTCGTCCTCTTCCTCGCCGCCGACGACTCCAGCGCTATCACCAACCAGAGCTACATAATCGACGGCGGCTGGGTGTAACGGGAGTCAACAACACCGCCAAAAACAGTTAGGGGCGAGAAGCCCCCCATACCTTAAGATTCTTCGTGGAGCGAATCGACATGTTGCCAGCCTCAAAGCAGAGCCGCAGTAATTCCGTCCAATCCTTCTTAACCCTTGCACTTCTTGCCGCCACAGTCACCGTCCTGCTCTTCACTGCCCGCGTCACCGCCCAATCCGCCGCGGATGCCGCCAAAATTTCCACCACCCTCTCGCCAGAATCCCGCGCCGTCATCGACCGCCTCTCCGGCCTTCGTGAACTGCCAGACGGCAGGTGGAAGATGCACGCCGGCGATCTGGCGCATGGCGAGGCCGCAAACCTCGACGAAAGCAGCTGGCGGTCCATCACCGCTCCTGATTCACCTGGTCCCAAAGATGCAGCCTGGTTCCGACAAACCTTCGAAGTCCCCGCCACGCTTAACGGATACGACCTCACCGGCGCGCGCATCTGGTTCCAGTTCCACGCCAGTGCCAACGGCCCAATGCCCGAGATCCTCTACTTCAACGGCCGCCGCGTCGCCATGGGTGATGACCTCGAACCCGTCGTTCTCTTCGACGGCGCCAAGCCCGGCGAAAAAGTCACCATCGCTGTCAAGCTCCTTCACACCGTCGACGACAAGTCCATCCATGGCGCGACGCTCAAGATCGACTTCCCCGAGGGCCGCCCCAACCCCGAAGCCCTGCGTCTCGAATTCCTCTCCGCCGCCATGCTCGTCCCTGCCCTCGCGCCTAATGACCCCGCGCAGATGACGACGCTCAACAGCGCCGTCACCGCCGTCGATCTCAAAGCCCTCGACGCCGCCAAAGCGGATAACGCTGAGGCGCGATCTAAAGCCCAAACCACCTTCGACGCCAGCCTCAAATCTGCCCGCGAAAAGCTAGAAGCCCTCAAGCCCCTCCTTCAGCAAGTCACCCTTCACCTCACCGGCAACTCCCACATCGACGCCGCCTGGCTCTGGCCCTGGACTGAAACCGTCGACGTGGTCAAGCGCACCTTCGGCACCGCGCTGCAACTGATGTACGAATACCCGCAATACACCTATACGCAATCCGCCGCCGCCTACAACGAGTGGATCGCGCAAAAATATCCCGACATGAACGCCGACATCGCCCGCCGCATCAAAGAGGGCCGCTGGGAAATCGTCGGCGGCATGTGGGTCGAACCCGACCTCAACATGCCCGATGGTGAATCGCTCGTCCGCCAGCTTCTCGTCGGCAAGCGCTGGTTCAAACAAGCCTACGGCGTCGATGTCCGCATCGGCTGGAACCCCGACTCCTTCGGCTACACGTGGCAGCTCCCGCAGATCTATAAGAAGTCCGGCGTCGACTACTTCGTCACGCAGAAGATGGCGTGGAACGACACCAACCAGTTGCCCTTTAAATTCTTCTGGTGGCAGTCACCCGACGGCTCCAAGGTCCTCGCCTACTTCCCGCACGACTACG
>WNGL01000472.1_pt1 | contig 48108 bp, 40 predicted proteins | sample 5400591 | NCBI WGS metagenome assembly WNGL01 (sample SAMN13153377, study PRJNA577476) | soil metagenome | isolation source: 80 cm soil or saprolite under Garry oak tree replicate 1 | place: USA:California | collected 2016-06-15 | reverse complement strand
CTTTTTGAACCTACCTTGAGCCAGGCCTCGGGCGGATTTCCCCGCTCCCCGACCGCGATCCCAGCGTCGCCGAGCAGCAGCCACCGGCGCGCTTCGTTGACGGCCAGCACCTCGGTGACGCGGTCCGGCCATCGAGCGTAGAGCTCAGCGGCCAGCCTCGGCTCGAATGCCTGAACTTGTGCGCACGCCTTGAACCAGGTCACGCCACCCGCGACCGGCACGCGCATCACCGTCGCCCACGGCCGATCATGAGTCGTTTCGATTACACCCGCCGGCTCGACGTGCTGGCGAATCCACTTTTCAACGGCGATGACGTCCAAGACGCTAACCGTGGCTACCAGACGTCGGCCAGCACCGGCGGGGTTTGAACCAACTGGGTATGCGCTCCAAGGCTTTTGATAGTCGTCGTGCCGGCCGACTTGGCTGGGCCGACGGATGGTTTGGAGGCTTTACGGGCGTCTTCGTCGTCTGGGTTCATTGTGATGGCGGAGCTTGGCGGTACTTTCCAGGGTCGTGCCATCCCAGAAGATCAAAGCCTCACGGTAGGAATCTCTCTCCCGGTTGACGTCCATGATCCGTTCACCCCACGCGTGGTGATCGCGCGTGTAGCTGTCGCCCGACACGGTTCGCTGGAACCACCTCCCCTTCGGCTGACCAGCCCGGGTACCGACCATTGTCACTGAGTCGTGCATTTCCAGTCTGTCTTCGGCCGTGACGCGGACCTGGCGTTTGGTAGATCCGCAGTCCGCGCACGGCTGGCGCTGATCTGCTGGCAGTCCCTGCGGTTCGTCCAATAGGCGCCCGCATTCGCCGCATGCCACGGTGGCCGGCAAAGTAGGCGGTGGTGGCTCGCTGGGCTTCGGACCAACTTCTTGACGCACCCTCGCTTTGATGTTCCGGCCATCACTGTGCTCTACATGCACCTGATGCGTTCCAGGTTCTCGGCACCCGGACCAATCGCAATCAGACCCAGTCACGGAGCCACTCAGTGGGAGGGCCCAAAGCGCTTTTGGAAGTCCGCCAGCGGGGTCGATATCTGCCCTTCAAAGGCCTTGGCCCACTTGTGATTCGACCTGTAGAGGCCTACCAACTCCTTCTCGATCAGGGACAGGTGGTTACCGACCATGCCGGCGAGAGGACCTCCGCCGACGTGCCACAGTTCTCGTCCTTCCGCCAGCTCCACCAGCCGCTGCAGTAGACGCCAACCACGGGGCGGGTCCAGGTCTTCGTGGGTCAGCTTGTATACGCGATCCCACATGTCTGATCCATAGAGGTCGTGATGAGTCGCGTCAAGCCAGGCGCGTGCCAGTGCGCCGTCTGCCGACTCATCGCGCCAGTCGATCCCATCAGAACTCCAATCTGTACCGCGAACGCGGACGCGGATCTGATCGGCGCTAGGGAGACCCTGAGTAGCGCCAGGCGTGAAACGCAACCATTCGAGCGAATCCAGGCGACCCGCTCGCACCCAGACCAGCACCTCGCCGATATGGTCGTCGTCTCCAGCAGGGAGCAGTGCGCGAATCGGCAAGGCCCCGTCCCGGATGGTTGATGTCGGAGCGCCCTCCGGGGTCCTGAGGCGCCAGCTGCCCCGTCCGGCACGGGCTTCGAGGACCTTCCCGCTTGATGCCTGAACCTTCAGCGCGTCGATGCCCTCGATTGGCACTTGGTCGAGGATGTGGTTCAAAAGCGCTAGCTTGCGTTGACTGATCCGGCGCCACCGAGAATAGGTCCGATCGCTCTGGGCGGTCATCGACCTGAAGAGAAGGCCGCCTTCGGCAGGACATATGCCTAGTGCACCGGCGCAGCGCTCATCTTGCCGTTCGGCTGGCTATTGAGGGACGGTCAGCGTGCGATCAGCGTGCGCACGCCTTCTGCTCCTCTGAAGGGCCGCGTTTGGAGGCGCCACAGCCAATCCTGAGCCTCCAATGATCCTTTTCGAACTGGATCATTTCGGATCAATCATCGCAGTCGCGACCGCCACCTTGAAGCTGCCGAAGCGGCGCCGGATTGTCTTCTCAGACGGCCGCATGGTGGCCTCTGCCCAGCTCTCGGCGGTCGGGAGCGAGCCGTGCTCAGCGACGAACCTCCGAAGAGCCGCGACAGACTCCGCGATTCGGGTATCGGCCACGTCGGACAGTGAAACCGGCTCACCGTCGAATACGCCGGGTGGGTTCGCATTGTGGGAACTTAGGTCCACCAAATTTCCTGGGATCAAAACTGACCTCAGATGGCTCAGGCGCGGTGGCTGTCCCAAACGGAGTGAGCAAGGTTCGCGGCCTGTTCAAATCCCAGGGTTTGTCCGGCTGACCATTCGGGGTGACGCCTGGCATCGCCTCCCGCGATCGCATTCATGCGTTGGTCGAAGTCCTGGTACCAGAAAGGGGCGTCATACAACCCAATCATCTGGCGCAAGGCGTCGGCCGCACCAGCCAATCGGAGCGCGACCAGCGGCTTGCCACTGATCACGGCCAGCCTGGCAAACCATTCGAGCAGATCCGGAATCGCCCAAAGATAACCGCCTCGGCTGTACAGGCTTAGGCTTTCCGAATAGCAGGCCGCCGCGCCGTCGTAGTCGGCCCGGTCGAAGGCGATGCGGCCCCGAAACAACAGCCCGAGTGCTACACCGCGGCTGTCGCCCAGTTCGCGTTCGATTGTCAGGCTCTCGTCAATCAGCCGCGCGGCGGTGGACTCATCGTTCTGCAGGTGAGAAACCATTCCGAGGGCCCTGAGCGAGTATGCAATCACCGGCGGGTAGTCGCATTGCCGCGCCTCTCCCAGAGCCTCTTCAAGCAACGTACGGCATGTTTTGAGGTCAAGGGACTGCCAGTTACGTTCGTCAAGATAGAAACTCTCGCCTAGGTAGAAGAGGGCGATCGCCGCGCCCTGATGATCACCAAGGCGACGTGCCATTGGCAGATATCGTTCGAAGTAGACGCGAGCGGCACGAGGGCCGAAATGTCGGGCCTCAAGGTAACCCAGCTCGCGGAGCGCGGCGGGAACACTCTCAAGCTGCCCGGTCGCATCCGCTTGCTCGACAAATGCAGCAAGAAGACTTCGGCCCTCTCCTATGAAGCCCCGCCAGCCCCAGAAGCGCGACAACGCCGCCCCCAAACGAAGGCCAGTGTTGAGATCACCATCCGCTAGCGCCCTCGATAGTACGGCGCGGAAATTATCGAGCTCCAGATGAAGCCGATCGAACGCTGCAGCTTCGGCTGGCCCGTGCAGCGCCCCCCGCGTTTCCTCAGCTAGGTTGACGAAGTAACGGGTGTGATGGGAATTGACAGCGTCCGTCTCACCGCTCTCGCGCAACCTTTCCAGCGCGTACTCTCGAAGAGTCTCCAACAGCCGGTAGCGGTTGCCCGTCACCTCAACATGGACGAGTGACTTGTCCACCAGCTGAGCAAGGATTCGTACTACTTTGCCCGTCGAGATTCGGCCGCCAGCACATACTGCCTGGAGAGACTCTTGCCCGAAGCCACCCACGAAGGGACTCAGCCTCCGAAAGAGGATCCGCTCGTCGTTTGAGAGCAGGGTATGGCTGGCGGCGATCGCCTCGTGGAGGGTTTGGTGGCGCTTAGGGAAGTCGGGGCCGCCCTCAATTGTCAGATCGCTCGGGCCCTTAAGGCCAGACAAGATCGCAGTTGGCGTCTGAAACTTGGCCCTCGCAGCAGCGAGCTCGATCGCCAGAGGCAATCCGTCCAAGCGAACGCATATCTCGGCAACGGTCTCGGCGGTTTCATTGCTGAGCGCAAACTGGGGATTGCGTGCAAGGGCCCGGTCAACGAACAGCGCTACTGCTGGGATCGTCGACATTAGATGCGCTGGCGGCAAGTGGCCGAGGTCGGGCAATTGAAGGGGTTGGACCGGATATTCGTGCTCCCAGCGCTGCAGATGCAGGCACTCTCGGCTCGTAACCATGATCTTGAGGTGCGGGCACGACGCAAGCAGTTCAGCGATCTGGACTGCTCCTGGCAGGATCTGCTCAAAGTTGTCGAGGACGACGAGCGTCCGCTTGGCCCGAAGGGTGGCGGCCAATGCGTGCAGCAGCGGCTGTGAACTAAGGACTTGACCGATCGCCGATAAGATGAGGCTCGGATCGAAGATCGGTGAGAGGTCAACGAAATGGGCTCCGTTATCGAACTCGCCGGCTAGGTCAAGAGCAGCCGACGAAGCCAACCTGGTCTTGCCAGTTCCAGGCGGTCCAGTAAGCGTCAGCAGGCGCACGTCCGGCCTAAGCATCAGCCCTCGAACCTCGAGTAGCTCACGCTCCCGGCCCAGGAGCACCGTCGGCTGGGGCGGCCACCCAATCCTTGTTCGGGTCAATTCGCTGAGATCCCCGTGGCGTGACCGCGTGACATACCATGTTGCAATCTGCGTGCGGGTGCCAACCCCTAGTTTCTCGCGGATATGCTCCAAGTGCCCATCCGCCGTGCGTTCAGAGATGAAGAGGTTGTCCGCGATCTGACGATTGGTAAGGCCTTGTGCGACCAAGGTCGCAACCTCGAGCTCGCGATGCGTGAGGCTGGATCCGTTGCTGGCGCTGCTCGGTATCGCCATCCCTTTGACCTACGCATATTAGCCAACGGAAGCGTCGGCAAATTGTTCGCCCAGTGTGTGGCGCGTGTAGGGCCGAGCGGATATCAAAAATGGGTACCGAGGCGGGTACTTTGCCCGTTGCGAAGGGCCTCTTTGGTTCCTAACCTGGCTAACACAAATGCTTCGAAGGCAGACTGTTGGTGGCATTGATGCAAGGGTTGCAGCGGTTGATGATGACCTCCTGACTCCAATAGTTCGGAGCGCTCTCCGGACTCCTTCCGTAGATATGGTCACGTGGAGATCTGCGCAGATTCATGGTGGCTCCGGCGGCGGAGTTGGGGCGAGCGCTACGGCCGTCTACCGCTACTCAGGCCACGCTCGCGATCACGGGATGGTTCGGCCCTGGTCCGTGATCCTGAAGATCCTTTACGCGCGGGGCGGCGACGATCCGTCGGCAAGCCATTACTGGAGGCGCGAGGCAAACGTCTACCTGTCAGAGTTGCCGAAAACGTTGCCGTCGGGCCTGGCCGCACCGCGTTGCCTCGGTGTGTCGGAGCATCCCGGCGAGTCGATCTGGCTGTGGCTCGAAGACGTTACTGATGAGATCGGCCAATGGTCCCTGGAGCGCTACGGTCTGGCGGCATACCAGCTCGGCCGGTTTAACGCTGACTATCTGACCGGCCGGCAGTTGCCAAATTGGACGTGGTTGAGCACAGATTGGATACGACACGATCTCCAGCAAATCGGCACGCAGATCGAGCGATTTGTCGCCAATCTTCAAAATCCCCTGATGCGCCGCTTCTTTCCAGGCGACGCTGGAGCAAGGGTGATTCGTTTGTGGTCAGAACGGGAGGCGTTCCTGGTCGTGTTGGACCGTTTGCCGGGTACTCTCTGCCACTACGACGCGTTTAGACGCAACTTGTTCGCAAGAGATGAGGACCAACGCCAGCAGACCGTGCTCATCGACTGGGCATTCTTAGGGATAGGCCCGCTGGCGGCTGAAATCGTCTCTCTTGTATGGGTGAGCTTGGTCTTCTGTGAAGTTGACGCGGCAAGCGCTCAGGAGTTTAGCGATATCGTGTTCGACGGCTACCTGAGCGGGTTGCGCGATGCCGGCTGGCGCGGGGACGAGCAACGCGTGCGGCTCGGGTATGTAGCGGCAATGGCCATCCGGAGGCTCGGCACCATTGGATACATGCTCCCGGACATTCTTGACGAGACCAGGCACGCTGAGGCGGAGGGAGTGATGAGGCATCCGATGGTCGAATGGGCGGACCGTTGCGCGGAAGCCGGCCGCTTTATCGAGGTCGTCGCTGACGAGGCCCGGGACATCATGAACGAAGGAAGATCGCACTTTGAGACTGCATGAGAATGCCTGCCAATTCCCAGTCTGTCCCACTCCGGGGTGCAATTCAGATGCGCAGCGATGATTAACCCCCTGATCGCGTCTGCAATTGAGTTCAAAAAGGCTGGCGGGCGGCGCCGATTTCGCGGGCACCAGGCCAGCGATCCTCAACCGCTCAGCCGTTGGTTTGTGCGGTGGATTTGCCTTGCGATGTCCCTCGCCGTGGTTGTGCTGTGCATGAGAACGTTCGGCTCTCCACTGCCGCCCACGACTGCGATCGGCATTGCGTTGCTAGGCTGTCTGATCGGATGGTTTGTCGGCGCGAGCCGGCTGCATGAGAAGAATCCATTCCATGAACGCCGGCCTGAGGAGCTGTCCGACGTCCGCCGGACGGTTGATCCACGCGAGGCTGATCGCGTGAACTCCGTCAAGGCCGCGCTCGAGCACCTGCGCGAGCAGCCCGTGCGGCGGGCAAACGTGCTCATCGGCCGTCCCAACGTGCGGACTGGCGAGGGTGGAGCGCACGACGTGCGGAGCCTGCTGTCAGATGTGGTTGGTGAGCTTGCCGGCTCACCTAGACCACGCGACGCCGAGGCCGGGCGGCTGCTGCTCGACTACTACATCAAGAGGGTGGGCAGCCACGAGGTCATCATGGAGCGCCTCTGCCTGTCGCGTCCGACGTTCTACAGACGACTTAAGCATGGTCTCGGGCTGGTGACTCAGCGACTCGATGAGATGGCCGATCCGCGGTTGCCCACGATCCTGTTCACACATGTGAGCCGGCCTGTGTTAGAGAACGGGCTCGACGAATTGGCGTCGCGTAGAAGCCGAGCCCAAGGACGCGCTTCGACTCAGGTCTTGCTCGGGGATCCGACAATCGCGTGACGTCAGTCGGAGCCGCGACCCCTGGAATTCATAGGTGTTCGAGTTGTGTATGTCCGGGTCCACTCTCTTGCTCGGTCGCCGCACCCGCACTAGACTCACCCAGAAACCGTGAGTACGTCGACAGCCATCACTCCCATCCTCCGTCTTGCCCGTCTGGATGAGGCGGACGCGGTCGATGCGCTGATGAAGGCCTCGACGCGAGACCTCTTCCCACTCTTCTACGACGCCGCGCAGACCGCGTCGTCACTTCGCTACGTCGCAAGTGTGGATCGAACGCTGATCGAAGATGGAACCTACTTCGTCGTGGAAATGAACGGCGAGCTCGTTGCCTGCGGCGGCTGGAGCCGGCGCAACAAGCTGTACACGGGCTCAGGCGATGCGGCGGAAGACACTCGGTTGCTGGATCCGCCGACTGAGCCGGCCCACGTTCGTGCGATGTTCACGCGGGCGGACTGGACAAGACGTGGTCTTGGCACACGGATTCTGGAGGCATGTGAGGCGGCTGCGAAAGCGGAGGGGTTCCGCAGGCTATCCCTCATGGCCACCCTGCCGGGAGTTCCTCTGTACGCGCGCTACGGGTTCCGGGAGCTGGAACACAAACTGGTCGAGATGCCGGACGGCGTCGCCGTCGATGGCGTGGCGATGGAAAAGCCCATCAGCTGAGGAGCGAGCTGAAGGACGAGGTACCCTTCCGCTGTTCGAGACTTGCATTGTGGGAACGGGTCCACAAATTTTCTGATCTCAGCCGGTCGCCAACACCTTGCGCAGCGTCTCAGTGAACTCGCGAGGATGCCTCATGTAGCCTCCATGATCACCAGGAAATATCACGACAGGGGTCCCCAGGCGCTCCGCCAGTGTCAATGCACCTTGCTGGGCCAGGTTTCCTTTCGAATCCTCGCCGACCCCAGCCACGATGCGAGTCGAGCCGGCTTTGAGCGCGGTGATGTCGGGTTGGTACGTGCTGACGGCCAGCGCGTAGTGCGCGAGGAAGAACTCCATGTTCCGCTGCATCTGGGACATCGCTGCGGCCGTTTCGGGGGCGGGTTCTGGCTGCGGTTCAGACCCCACTCGTTGCTGCCCGCCCTCGCCTTCGAGCCCCGAAGCAATCATGAACTTCTGCATGGCGGGACCGATGCCGGAGCTCACGTAGGTGTCGTGAACGTCTTGGATAGCCGCCCGGTGAAGTGGGCTATCGGCCAGCAGCGCGATGGCCGGGGGCTCGTGTGCAACGAGCACCTGCACCTGTGCAGAGTGGCCCGTTACGAGATCGAAGGGACGGCCTGCAACGCGCTGGCTGCAGGCGAGGTCATCGCCCGGCTTCGGGGCCGGCCGGGCTACAAGAATGCATACACCGAGAAAGTCGACGAATGGGTTGCTGCCCACCCGATCGTCCCACCTGACCGACTCGTGGCCCGAGGCGAAGGCGTGATCACCCGAATTCTCGGCCCGGATTCCGAGCTTCGCGAGCTCTGGGCCGATGCGGGAGACGAGGAGTGGTTGGTCGCCGTCGATGATCTTCGGCGTCGAATGTCGGGCTAGGAGTCCTCAAATGGTGGGCGCAGCCTGTAATGTGGCGCGCCGACGACCGTGCAGACGAGGCTGAGGCGCCCTGGAATCAGGATCGCGGGCTACGCCCTGGCGATTGTCGGGATTACCCTCATCACCGGAGCGGCGCAGTCGCATTTGACGTCCAGTGCCTCGGCCGCTGCCGGCATTGCTGCGTTCCTGATGCTGATGATTCTGTTCTTCGCCGCTCTGCGACTGATCGTGCCCCCGCGCTACATGACCAACCCTCGATTTCAGCGATTCGATATCGCGCTCGGATCCCTGTCCCTGGCGTCAATGGTCCTGGTTGCGATGACTGCTGTGCTTGCAGTGCTCGCGGTGGACGGCCAATCGCCCCTGCCGGTGGAGTTCGTGGCTGCGGCTGTGATCGCTGGGATAGCCGCGGGAGGTGTCAACGAGCTGGCCCGGCGCAGCTTCCCCGACGCATGGATCCCCACGGCGGCGAAGGCCCAGACCGCGGCCTCGCAAGCCGCGACACGTGGAAACGTCACCATCAGGCCGACTCGGTTCACCCGATGCTTCGTGGCAGCCTTCCTCGGAGGGCTCACGGTCGTCGCGATCGTCGGGACAGCGCAGGGCGGGACGGTCGCCGGCGGCATCGCGCTTGCGGCTTTCTGCCTGGGTTTCACGGCCTTGATCTTTTGGATGAGCGCCGGGTGCAGCGACGAGCTGGTCTGGTTCATGTGGCGCACCGTGGATCGAACCACGTTGCGGTCCATGGACCTGAGCACCCGCCCCGGTTTAGCGGTCGACTATGGAGGGCTCCAGTTGTTTGACTCCAACGGTGTCCTGGCGCTCACCGTGCCTTCACTGTTTTTCGCCGACGATGACATGCGGAGGCTGATCGAAGCTCTCGCGCTCGGAATGCGCCCGACGTGATCACCAACCCCGCGAGGCGTACGACAGATTGTTGCGGCACAAGCCGATGTCGCTGCTCCTCTTGCTGGGATTTGCGTTGGTGCTCGGATTCCAAGTCTTCGCATGGTCGCGTGGAGCCGGAGTGCCCACGGCCGTTGGCCGCGGCCTCGTGGTAGCGGTCGCCACGGGACTCATCGGCATGCTATTCCTCAGTCTGGTCGAGTCAGACCTCCGGGCCCGGCTGGGGGCACCTGCCCCCTCGATTCAAGCCACGGCTCCGTCGTCCGAGCTCGTTGTCCTGCCGACGCCCTGGAAGACCTTCTACTACCTGACCGTCCCCGCCATCGTGGTCGGCGTTTCCGCCGCTTACATGTGGTCAGCCGACAGCCTTCTGGGATGGGCGTTCGTGATCTTCTCCCTGCTGTTCACGGTTGTTTTCATCGCGGGTGCGTGGCTGTTCGTCCATAACTCGCGGCTCGTTCTCACCGACGAGTCACTGATCAAAACGAACTGGCGCGGCGCAACGAGTCGGGTCCCTCGAGACGCAATAGTCCGAGTGCTGAGACTCGCCTACGACCGGTCCGGTGTCTCCGAGCGTGCAACCTGGATCACCCGCTATTGGATCTTCGAGTCGAGAGTCGGCAGGGCGCTGGTCATTGTGAACCAGGCCATGTGGCCATTAGGGGATATTGAGATTCTCGTCGGCCGGCTTGGCGTCCCGGTCGACGGCTCGTGGAACGATGTCCTCAAGCCGAACGAGGCGCGTCACGAGGTGAAAGGGGTCGTGAGATGGACGACCGCGCATCCCTGGCTGGTGCTCATTGCAGCTGTGATTCTTAGTTTCGCCCTCATCGTTCTTCTGATCGCGCTTTTCGCTCCAAGCAGCTGAATCTCAGCATCAATCCGACTCGCCCCCGTCGTCCTTCACCTTCTGCATCAGGTGCGTCGACACATAGCCGGCCACCTGGTTGCCCAGCACCGCCCCGTCATCGCATGCGAAGCGGAAGTGGAAGCCCGCCCAGACACGAGCGTCAGCGACCTGGGCGATGCTGTCTGAGAACGAGGTGAAGCTGCGCTGGACTCCCGGCAGTGCTGCAGCCGTCAGTGTGAAAGCGTTCTCGTTTCCAAATGTCGCCGCCAGGATCGAGGTCGCGGCGCCGCTCACCCCGGAGTGCGCCGACACGTATTCCTGGAAGTACGGCGTGGCCATGAGCGGCAGCCATCCCGCCTCCGGGGCCGTGTCCGGGTTGCCGTCCGTGCCGGCATTGGCGATCGCCGTGACCGGCCGCCACGAGTTGAAGGTCACCTTGGCATCCCACACCGCCATCGCGGCGTCGGCGATCGAGTCGTTGACCAGCGCGAGGAGGCGCGCGCTGCGGAGCAGGTTGAAGTGGTGGTCGGAGGCGAGCGAGTCCGCGACCCGATCCCACATCGCCGTGGGGTTGTCACCCTGCCAGAACCTGGCGGTTTCCGTCTGCCATGGCGTCCGGACGGTGCTCGTCAGACTTCCCAACACCTTGACCTCGGTGTAATCCGCGGCGTAGCGAGCGCTGGTCAGGGCAGGCGGTCCGGCGGGTCGAAATTGCGACGGTGAGGCCAGCGCAAACGGCGTCGTGGTAGCCAGGGTCTGGAACCTGGGCGCGCCACAGCAGGCGGGGCCCGGCGTCGGCTGCCAGATGCCGGGCGTGGTGTCCAACGACCACGAGGGCGGCGGCGCGCTGAATCCATCTGTGGCGCGCCATGCGAGGGTCTGCTGAGCCACCGTCTGGCCCCACGAGAGGCCCGCAGCGATCGATCTCGCGTCCTCCTCATCCTGCATCGACGCAATGGAGCTCGCCAGCGCGCCGTCCAGCAGTGACGTCTTCTGCGAAGGGTAAAGAGCAAGCAGGATCGTGTAGGCAGCGCTCGCCGCCGCAGCCTGACCCGATGCCCCGTCTGGCGCGGCGGGCTGGACGTGGATCGCCGTGTACTTCGGATCGATACCGTTCACGGCATCGAACACTGCCGATTGGAATATGCCGCCTTGCCGCGTCGCGACGGGCGGCGCCACGGACGCGGTCGTGAACGCGGTGATCATGGTCTGGTTCCACTCGATGACCATGTTGGGATGCGCTGCCTTTGCCACCGCGACATTTGCGGATGCAAGCGCCAGGGCGCCCGTGAGCGCGACACCAACAGCTGCTGAAACGGCGGCGACCCTGTATCTCATCGATGTCCTCCAGGCTCTTGATTCGCTTGGTTATTCGCGTCGCGAGCCCATGAATTTGTTACAGGGAGCAAGGCGAAATTTCCAGCCGTGTCGCGACGCTAGTCCTCGGGTGGAGGGATTGCTAGTACGAAAATTGGACTTGATGCTACGAAATCAGTACTTGTGCGGGGCCGGCCCGGCGCGCAGACTCGGCGGCATGCCGGGCTATGGCCAGTTCTGCCCCATCGCGCGTGCGTCCGAGATTTTTGCCGAGCGCTGGACTCCCCTGATCCTTCGCGAGATCACGGCCGGCGGCCATCACTTCAGCGAGATCCTGAAAGGCGTCCACCGAATCTCTCCCAGCATGCTCGGCCAGCGTTTGAGGACGCTCGAACGCGTGGGCGTCATCGAATGCCGACCCAATCCGCTGGGACGCGGCTCGACCTATCACCTCACCCCCGCCGGGACGCAGCTGGCCGATGTGGTCGGCACCCTCGGGATCTGGGGCCAGCAGTGGCTGGAGCTGGGGCGTGAGCACCTCGACCCGGACTTTCTTATGTGGCGCATCTTCAAGCACCTGCATCTCGACGACCTCCCGGTGAGCCGGCAGGTTGTGCGGTTCGAGTTCAAGGACGAATCGAAGCGGTACTGGTTGGTGCTGAAGCGCAAAGACCCGGACCTCTGCTACAGCGACCCGGGCTTCGGCGACGACCTCATCGTCCGCGCCAACCTCGAAGCCATGACGCGCGTCTATCTCGGGCAGGTGGACTTGAGCGCGGCACTTCGCGCCGGCCTGGTCGAGGTTGAGGGTCCCCGCGATCTCGTGCGTGCGCTCCCGACCTGGCTGCCGCGCGCTGGGTTGGCGCCTCACGCGAGGCCGTTCAGGTATGACCCCGCCGGCAAGGAATTCGTCAGATCCGAAGAACGCCCAGCCTTGCTAACAGCAGCAGTCCCGCAATCCCGATAAGCGCGATTCCGGCGAGCCGCTCGGCCCCTTCGCGAACTGACTCACCGATCCGTCGCCCCAGGCCAAACCCGACCTGAGAGATCACGAAGGCCTGGACGGCGATCAGGATCAACGCCGGGACGATCGGCACGCGGGCAAGGCCAAGAGCGAATCCAATCGCGAGCTCATCCAGGCTGACGCTGAGGCCGACAGCGATGAGCGCGAAACCCCTCGACCGAGCGAACTGCGCGACTCGCGCCTCCTCCTTCTCTTCGTCGGCGAGCAACACATAAACACCCAGGGCCGCGAGCGCGACGACCGCGACGTAATCGGCGAAGCCCCCGATGAGGCTGCCGATCGCAGCCCCGACCGCAAGGCCCACAAGCGGCATCCCTCCCTCGAAACCAGCGAAGAGAAGCCCCAACCGCAATCGCTGCTGCGAGCTGACGCCCGCGATCCCGAGCGCGGCGGAGACGGCGAAGGTGTCCAGGGCAAGTGGAACGACAAGCGCGAACAGACGCCACATCGGCGTTAGCTTGAGATCTGCGCCGCCTCAGCCGCTCTCCGGCCCGTAGATCGCGTCCTCGAGGTCTCGAATCCGCTCACGCTCCGCCGCGAGATCATCAGCCCGCAGCTGCTCCCAGGTCGGACCGCGTGGCTCACGCGGGCGACGCCGCGCATACATAAAGAGGAACACGCCGAACGCCGCCAGCGGCAGCGTGTACATGAGAATCCCGCCCACCAAGGGGAGCCATCCGGGCGGGGGCGCGCACGCCGACGGAGAAAAGCTCAGCACGCCCACCGCGCTCAACGCATACACCACGCCGGTCGCATCGTCGATGACCGCGCCGTGGGCGCTGTCTGACGTCTGGACCTGAGCCACGAACTGCCCGTCGCCGTCTAACACTCCAACCGAGCTGTCCTTCGGACCGTGTGACGACCCGACCAGGAAGCGGTCGGCCCTGGCGTCATAGCTCACCAGGTCGCCGCCGGGCACGGTCCGCGACACCTCGTTGGCCCCGGTCCGGAGGTTGATCAGCCCGGTGCTGCTGCGGCAGGCCACCATGGCGAGCTGCCGGTTGGGATTGATCGCCAGCCCCGCCGGGTGGCAGTGCCGGATCGTGTAGGTGCGGGTCACATTCCCGGTGGCGGTATTGATCTGGAGGAGGGAATCGTTTCCGGGCGTCGTCACGTAGAGGTTGCCGTCGGTCGGGTCGAAGCGTGGCTGCTCGACCGCGGAGGAGGCATCGAATCGACTCGTGACCTTGTCCGTGTCGGCATCGATTGCGACCACTGCGTTGCTGTGACCGGTCCCCACGTACACCGTGTGCGTCTTCGGGCTGTAGTCGAGCAGGTCGGCCTGTGTCTGGTCGACTGTGACCTGGTCGATCATTTGCATGGAGTGGGCCGACGCCGGGTCGGTGTCGATGACCGCCACGTAGCCGCTCTCGATGCCGGCATAGAGGCGGTGCCGGTCGGGCGCGTATGCCAGCCCCTTGGTGGCGCCGCCAACGTCGATGACGCCCACGAATCGCGGGCTCCCAGTGGAGATGTCCACCACGTCGACCCCGTGGGTCGCCTGGTCGGCGAAGTAGATCCGGTGTCCGGCCTGGTCAGCGTCCACCGCGTCGAAGTTGCCCGCGGCGAGGACGGGCAGCGCGGTCTGGCGGACGATGGAGTCGCAGCTCGCGCAGGCGCTGAGGAGGACGCTCCCGGCCGCCACCGCCGCGACGGCGGCCCCCATAGACCCGACCGCTGCAGCCGCGGAAACGAGCTTCGCCCACGATCGCATACCACCGAAACGTGCCGGCTACGCCAAGTACGTAGCGGCGGGCGGCTAGGTTTCCCCGGCGGGCCCCGCCGCCACCAGCTCGCGGAGGCGCTGGCGTGTGAACCGGCCTACGAACAGAGGTACGAACTGGGGTACCCTCGAATCTACGAGGCGCTGGATGGACTCGTCCGCGGCCAGGTCGATGGACTCCTCGGGCACCCGGCCCTCGTATTCGGCCTTGATCGTGCGCAGCTCAGATTCGATCTGCCTGAGCACGGTTGGGTCGAATCCAACACTCATGGTCTTCTCCCTACACAACCAACGTGCCGGAAATCTCCCCCACCCGGCTAGGGTCGTCGGGCAGGACGAATCATAGGGCCTTCCCGGGTTGAGGCTCGGGAACCCTCCGAGCGGCCTGAGCCCCCGCCGGACGCCGGATGGCAAGGGTCGAGCCGGCGAGCACGAGGACGAATCCAAGTCCCATTCCGAGGGTCAGGTTCTCCTGCATCTGGGGGCGCGCCGCGCGCCCCCCTCGTGGAATCCCTAGGCCTCCACGAACGTGGTTGCGGTCTCCCTGATTGCCGCGGGAGAACGCGCTGACAAATAGAAGTAGAGCACGGCGCCCAGGACCAGCCAAGCGAGCACGACCCACGGCGCGTAGCTGGCCGGCGCGACAAGGCCCACGATGCCCAGCCCGAAGAAGTTGATTCCAAACGAGGCGAGCAGGACCGGGATGAAGATGATGATCCCGAGCACCGGCACGACCACGTTCCAGATCGGGTTCAGCTCCTCGCGGTGCTCGCGCAGGTAAAAGACGAGGTTGCTCAAGTTGGTGAGGATGTAGATGATCACGATGACCAGCGTCGCGATTGTGCCCAGCAGAGCGAATGCGTTCAGGGGACCGCCAAGCGCAAAGCCGAGGATCAAGGCCAAGGCGATGCCCAGCGCTCCCTGCACGTGCACCGCGACGTACGGCGTCTTGAAGCGGGGATGCACGTTCGCCAGAGCCCGCGGCAGGATCCCCACCCGGGCGAGCGCGTAACCGACGCGAGTTGCCGCGTTTGCACCGGCGTTCGAGTTGGCGAACGCGCTGTTGATGATGGCCAGCAGGACGAGGATCGAGAACGGTCCCCAAACCTTCGCCGCCAGGCCGTCCCACGGATCGCCGCCGTTGAATGCGAAGAAGCCTTTGGTTGGATCGGCGGCCTGGTTGGGACCGAAGTAAACGATCGCCCCGTAGTAGCAGACGATGTAGAAGACGCCAATCAGGACGCAGGACAGGATCACCGCGCGCGGAATCGTTCGTTTGGGATCCTTGGCCTCCTCTCCCAGCGGCGCGGACGCCTCGAAGCCGATGAATGCAAGCACCGTGTAGACCATGCCCGCGAACACCGAGCCCAAGCCACTGGAGTTGCCGGTGCTGGGACTGAAAACCGCCAGAGTATTGTTCGAGCCGGCGGCGATGATCAGCGTGATCGCCAGCGCCAGGAAGACGACTATCTCGAATGCCCCGAGTGCAACGCCCGCCTCGGTGGAGATCCGGATGCCGCGATACACGAGCAGCCAGACTCCGATGCCGGCAAGCGCCGCGAAGGGCGCCCACAACCAGGTCGGAGTGTTGAAGTGGCTGTTCAGGTACACGCTGATGACGTTGCCGAAGATCAGGTAGAGCAGCGGCGCGACGAGCGGCTCGGCGAGCATGAAACCCCACGCCACGAAAAAGCCGACCGTCGGGTGCAGCGCGCGGGCGTTGTAGGTGTAGAGGCCCCCCGCCGACGGAAGGTGCCGAGCCAGCTGCCCGATGCTGATCGCGACCATGAGGCACGCGACCAGCGCCAGCACCACTGCCAGGGGCGTCGCGCCACCGGCATAAGTGACGGCAAAGATGATCGAGAACGCGACGGCGGCCGCTGGAGCCATGTGCGTGATCGACTGGAACAGGACAGGAGCCAGGCCGATTGCGTCACGCTCCAAGCGGGCCACGGCGCTTGCAGGACCCTGGGTGCTCATAGGTTCCCTCCCCCTTTGAAGTGGCTCGGAGATAAACACCTCCCGGAGCCTGCGTCAAGTACCCCTCCCGCTGAACCCGTTCTCTAGGTGATGTTCATGAGGTTCAGGCTGACGCGCCTGATGATGTGGATGGGCCTTGCCGCCGCGGCGACGTACTTCTTCGACCCCGACCGCGGGGAGCAGCGCCGCAAGGACATGCGGAAGAAGATCAACCGCATGCGCAAGGCGGGAGAGAAAGCGAAGACTTCCCTCTCCCCCTAGGGGACAGGGCTGGGGTGAGGGGTGTGGACCCGTAAGAATGGGTCGATGTCGCCACGCCCTCATATCCTCGACCGCCACGCGCTGAACCGCGCCCTCCTCGCGCGCCAGCTTCTGCTCGAGCGACGCCGTGCGTCCGCGGCATCCACCATCGAACGCCTGGTCGGCATGCAGGCCCAGGCCCCCAACCTGCCGTACGTGGGCCTATGGGCTCGCCTGGTCGGATTCCGCCACCAGGATCTCTCACGCCTGATCGAAACCAGGGCGGCAGTGCGCGTGTCCTTGATGCGCAACACGATCCATCTCGTCACGACGCGTGACGCGCTGGCCCTGAAGCCGCTGTTCATGCCGCTCGGCGAGCGCGGCTTCATGCACGGCAGCCCATGGGGCCGCGGCATGAAGGACGCGGATATGATCTCCATCCGGCAAACCGGGCGCGAGATCATGGCCAAGAAGCCCCGCACCGTGGCTGAGCTCGCGCGAATCATGGCGGAGCGCTTCCCCAACCACGACGCGAACGCGCTGGCATACGCCGTGCGCTACATGGTCCCGCTCGTCTTCACGCCCCCTCGCGGCATCTGGGGCGCGGGCGGCCCCGTCGCACAGACCACGTTCGAAGCGTGGCTCGGCCGGCCGCCCGGTCCGGCGATCGAGGCCGAACAGCTGGTGCTCCGCTACCTCGCCGCCTTCGGGCCCGCGTCGCCGGCCGACATGCGAGCCTGGTCAGGCCTCGCGATGCGCCGTTTGTTCGAAGAGCTGCGGCCCCGCCTCATGGTGTTCCGAGACGAAAACGGGCGCGAGCTCTTCGACCTGCCTCGGGCCCCTCGACCGAATGGCGACACCGCTGTGCCTGTGCGACTGATCCCCGACTACGACAACATCTTGCTCGCCCACGCCGACCGCAGGCGGATCATGCCGGAGGGCCGGCACCTCGGAATGTTCAGCAGCAACGGCGTGATGCAGGGCGCGGTCCTCGTCGACGGTTACGTGCGCGCGATGTGGCGGCCAAAAACCCACCAGGGGGCGACCACGTTGCTGATCACGCCGTTCGGCAAACCCCTGCCGCGATCCGAGCAACCCGCGATCGCCGAAGAAGCGCGGCCGCTGCTGGAATTCCTCGCCCCGGGCGAGAAGCACGACGTCGGGTTCGGACCGGCGAAACCTTAGGCCAGAGCCGGCGTTGGGCTGGGCTGTCTTGACCCCGATCGCTCCGCCTGCGACAGCACGACCACCGCGGCCTCCACGACTTGCGGATTCCACTGCGAGCCGGCGCCGCGACGCAGCTCCTCCAGCGCCGACTCCCACGGCCTGGCGCCGCGATACGCGCGAGCCGTGGTCATCGCGTCGAGCGAGTCGGCGACCGGGATGACCTGCGCGATCAAGAGCAGCCGCCGCCCCACCGTCCCGTTCGGGTACCCCTGCCCGTCATATCTCTCGTGATGGGTCAGCACGAGGTCCAGCACCTTGGCGTATTCCGAGAACGGCCGGAGGATGTCGAAGCCCAGGCGCGGGTGCGTCTCCATGATGCGACGCTCGGGCGCCGTCAGCTTCGCGGGCTTCAGGAGGATCGAGTCGGGGACGCGGATCTTGCCGATGTCGTGGACCTTGGCCGCGAGCTCGAGAAGCTCGACGTCGGAGGGGCTGAGGCCAAGCCTGCGAGCGATCGCATGGGTGTAGATCGCAACGCGCTGTGAGTGGTTGAAGGTGTATGGGTCGCGCCGGTCGACCTCGTCCGCCATGCGCTCCATGGCGCGCATCGCGTCGCGCCGCATCTCCACGCGCTGCCGCAGCGACTGGTAAACGAGGATGGCCGGCACGATCGCCAGCAGCGGCACCCAGACGAACTGCACGGCCGCAAAGGCGGCGATGGCTCCAATCACATACATGCTGGTGAACTGCACGTAAACGACCCGCTGAGTGTTGAGGAACAGCGGCACGGGGCTGCGCGAAGTCGCGAGCGCGATGGCTAGAGCGACCAGGAACAAGTTGGCGACGTACATTACAGCCGCGGCCGCGATTAGCGTCAGCCCAGCTTGAGGTCCGGCGAGTCCGGCCCCCGCCGAAACACCGCCGATCGAAAGGACCAGCGCCGCGGCAAGCGTCGAAAGGTAAGCCTGGCCGCCATTGAAGACGAGGTTGACCCCGACCGCCCACAGCGGGGGCCGCTCCCGGCTTGCCCTCACCCGCTTGAGGGCCGCGAGGCAGATGTCCGCCGCCTGCAGGGCCCCGACCAGCGCCGCCGCCTGCCACGTGGGCAGGAGCAGGATCGCCGCGAAGAACACCGCCGTCGCGACGCTCACCTTCTCGCTGAGATTCACGTGCAGCGGGAACTCAAGCGCCAGAATCCCCGCCACCGCGAGCGAGGCGATCAACCACCAGTCGGCGGGTTCAGCCCGCAGGCGGTCGAAGGTCGCCGTGAAGAGCCCCAGGCCCGCCAGGCCGACGGCGAGGCGGTAGATCTCGGATCGCCTGCGCGGCGCCATTGATTACGTTTGGGTGATCGTGAACTTCAGCTGGACGGGCGTGCCGCTCGTGCCGCTCTTCCTTGCCAGGACGGTGCCTGACCCCAGGAGCCCCGTCGTCACCTCGTCGGTCGTCGAGTACTGGAACAGCAGACCCGTAGGCGTGGTGATGGTCATGTCGACCGCCGTCACCGGGTGTCCCGCCGCGTCGTAAGCGCGCTTGACGGTGTAGCTCTCGACGGGCACCCCCAGGTCGAGCGGGCTAGAGGTCCAGACGCTGTCATAGACGGCCACGATGTGTCCCGCGGGGGTGACGATGAGGACCAGCGGGTCCCAGTCGCAGTAGGTGGCCCATGCCCCGGCCGATGCCGGCGAGGCGACCAGGATCCCAGCCGCCATCGCGGCAGCCAAAAACACCCTTTTCACGATTGCTTCCCTCCTGAAAAACGAACCCCAGACCCTTGGAAGCAGAACGCTAGTCCGACTCTTGACGCCCTCAGGTAAGAAATTTGTAAGTTTCGGTCTCTGCCTAGACGGATAGGTCCCTGCGCGAGAAACGGAGGGAGGCGAGCCCGAGCGATACGGTGGCGACGACCACGACTACCGCCAGGTTGGCGAACTGCAGCCCATGCAGCAGGGGCGTGCCGTAGTAGTAGAAGGGCGAGAGGCGCAGCGCGGCGTCGGGCCACTTAAGGTCCGGCCCGACGAAGCTCAGGAAGAACCACCCCGCGAGCAAGAAGCTGATCAGGCCCGTGTCGGCGGCGGTCCGCAGCCAGCCCGATGCGAGGTAGCCGATCGCGGCCATCAACAGCCCGAGCGGGATCATGCCTAGCGTCGCTTCGGCGAGGTTGACCCAATCTAGCCCCACACCCGCGATCGCCGCCGCCAGCGCCGACGCCAACAGGGTCAGGACGCCTATGACCACAGTCGCGGTCGCCAGGGCCGCGAAGCGGCCGAGCAGCACGGCCATGCGCGACTGCGGGGTCGAGAGGACGATCTCAAGCCGGCCATCGTCCGCATCGGCGCTCCACCGATTGACCTGCGTGACTGCGAAGGCCATCAGGAGGACTGGCAGCAGCTCGAACATGGCGCCGAGGAAGATCGCGTTGAGTGCGGTCCCCCCGCCGCCGATCTTCTTGAGCACGTCGAGTGCCACCGACGCGCTCGGCGAGCTCGTCAGCAGGGTGTTCAGCTTGTCGACCATCTGCTGCACGACCACGACCATCCACGCTGCGAACCCCGCTATGCCGAGCGTCCACCACAAGGTCGGCATCGCCACTGTGGCAAGGCTGCGTGCATATACGGAGCCGAGCGACCAGTCCCGCTCCGGCAGCGCCCCGCTGGGGGGCTCGGACCGGGCGAACCGACCGAAGCCCGCGAGTCCTACGGCATCGCCGATATCGCGCCGCGCGAACAGCGCGATCGCCGCCGCGGTAAGCAGCGCCGCGAGCGCCAGCATGACGAGCAAGCCGCCGATGCTTGTGCCGTAGCTCGGGATGAGCGGCTTGCTCAGGTTGTAGTAGTAGATCGGCGACAGGTGCGAGAACCAGTCGGTATTCTGGATCACGCGATGGACCATGTCGACGACTATGAAGACCAGCAAGAGGCCACCGGTCGCACCGGCCGCCGGTCCCCTCTCGTGCGTGAACTGGGAGATGAGTAGCGCCAAGCCCCCGATCACAGCGCACATGAGGGCGAGGTTGAGGCCGAACAGCCATCCGTCGACGAGGTTGAAGTCGCCCTTGAACGCGACGCCACCGAGATAGGCCATCACACCGATCACGACCGCCATGACGAGCAGGGCGGTCCACATCGCAGCGACCTTCTGTACCGCGACCTGGAGCCGCGTACGCGGTAAAGACAGCAGGACGTCGAGAGAACCCGCCTCCTCCTCGCCGCGCAGCATCCGGCTTGCCGCGAGCAGCGGCCAGACCGCCATCAGGAAGATGAAGATGCCGATCTTGAAGGTCGCGTAACCGCCTACCGTTCCGGCCGCGACCGGGTCCGCGTTCCAGGCAAACTGGGCGGCGAGGGCGGCCAGGGCGGCACGAGCCTGGGGCGTGTTGATCAGCGCCGCGACACTGGCCATCGGCGACACGATTACCAGCCCCATGCCGATGCCCCAACCGAGGATGGCGATCCGGTAGTCGCGCAGGGTTTTCAGGTAGACGCTGCTAAAGAACACCGGCGGCTTCCCTGGGGGTCTGACCGTCACCCTCGTAGTAGCGAAGGAAAATGTCCTCGAGGCTCGGCTCATAGCTGGTTAGGGAGACGACTTGGTACTGCGCCGCCGCCTTGATGACCGCGTCGGCCGAGCCCTGCATCGCGAGGCGGACGGCCGATCCGTCGCCGAGCCGCTCCACGTTCGAAACTCCTTCGAGCCTCGCGAATGCGTCCGCCGGCACCGCTCGGGCAAAGTGGATGGTGATCTCGTAGCGCTTGATGTCTTTGAGCTCCGCAACTCCACCGATCCGGACGATCCTGCCATCGCGGATGATGCCGACCCGCGTGCAAGTCTTCTCGACCTCGCTCAACACATGCGAGGACAGGAAAACGGTGCGCCCCTCGTCGCGGGCCTCGCGCACCATGCCGTCGAACTCCTGCTGGTTGAGCGGGTCAAGCCCGCTCGTGGGCTCGTCGAGGACGAGAACTCGCGGCCGGTGCATGAAGGCCTGGATGAGCACGACCTTGCGCTTGTTGCCGGTCGAGTACTGCCGAAATTTGCGGCTCGTGTCGAGGTCGAACCGGTCGACCAGCGTTTTCAGGTAGGCTCGGTCGACGCCTCCCCGCAAGTGCGCGAAATATTCGAGGATCTGACCGCCGGTAAGATTGTTGTCCAGTGACGGCTCGCCGGGCACGTAACCGATCAGCCGCTTGATCTCGACGGACTTGTCCCACACATCTCGGCCCGCGATTTGCGCGCTCCCGCCGTCGGCACGGAGCAGCGCCATGAGGATGCGGATTGTGGTGGTCTTGCCGGCGCCGTTGGGACCGAGGAAACCGAACACCTCGCCCTCGGCGATCTGAAGCGACACGTCGACGATGCCTCGCTTGCCGCCGTAGCTCTTGCTCAGTTTGTCGATTTCGATGATCGGTGCCGTCATCTGCTCTGCCTCCTGCGCCTCCAGCGCTCCATCATGTCGTTGCTCTCACGAAGCCAGAATTCGTGGACTTCGACCATCTGTTTCATTCTTTGTTTGGCCTTCCCCGCACCCAACCGAGACTCGGCCCGATCCATCGCCTGGAGCGCATCGTTGACCCTCGCGAAGGTGCCACTGAAAGTCGACTCCATCTCGTCTGTCGCCTCGTACACCACGCGCTTGCTTCCAGGCGTGCCGCGCCTGATGACGACGCCGATGCGCTCCAGATCTCGCGCGGCCACGCTGGCGCCGCTCTTGCTGATGCCCAGCGTCTCGGCGATCTCATCGAGGCTGAGGGCTTGATTGCTCGCGAGCAGCAGCCCAAAGACCCGGCCAATGCTCAGCGCGAGACCATACCTGGCATAGAGCCGCCCGATGTCATCGGCGATGGCGAGGCGGACGTCGGCCTCAACCCGCCGGCGTTGGTTCTCTATTTTCAGCACATACTGAATATAGCAAACATTGGGAAGCTACGCGGCCTGGCTTAAATCCGGCCCACGGGCGAATGCCGTCCTGAGGCGTTCAGGCGGAAGGAAGTGGAATTCGTTACCGGCCTTGACGACCTGCCATCCGCTCTCGTGCACCTGGCGATGGTGGTAGTGACACAGGCTAACAAGGTTGGTCAGAGTCGTCCGGCCGCCCGTCGACCAGAACTCGATGTGGTGCGCATTCGTCCAGCCAATCGGCCGATCGCAACCCGGCCAGCGGCAGCTTCGGTCTCTTTTCTGCAGCGCCCTTCGGGTAGCCGGCGCGATGGTCCGAGTCGCCCGTCCGACATCGATCACCATCGAGTCGGCGAGGAGGACTCGCGACATGGTGCAGTCACAGGCCAGACGCTCAACGGTCTTGCCGCCGATCAGACCGCCCCTCTCGAGCTCGGCCGCGGGCGATCCAGCCTGGCCCTTCAAGCCCTCCAGCGTCGTGGTCAACGTGACATGCGGCCGCACGCCGTTCTTGCGCGGCAGCCGGCCCTCGCTCAATTGGTGGTCGAGCAGCTCGCCGAGAGCGTCGGCCATTCGCTGGCCGTGATTTCGCCTGTCGCCTTCGCCGCGCCACAAAGCCAGCGCCTCGAGAGCGGTTCGAAAAGCCGCGCCGGTTGCGGGATCGAGCACGCCGTCTACGGCGTGCATCCCATCGAGCATCGGGCTGACCACCAACCAGCGGCGCTCATAGTCGTCCTCCGCGTCTTTCTCGAATCCTTCCGGATCCGCCGCGTGCCGAGCATGCTGGCAGAGAGCGCGGAAGTCCTCGACTGAAAACCTGCGCGCGAAATCGACTGTTTCTGATTCGTTGGCCGGGTTCCACTTCTCTCCCAGCTGGTCTCGTAAGTGGCAGACTGCCGAAGCCGCCTGGAAACCGATCTCACCCCGGGCGAGAGCATCAGCGACGGCCGGCAATGAGCTCAGGTGCTTGCCGACACAGAGCCGATCCGCCGCAGCCGGGCGGGAGAGCGAACAGGTCCGTGCGACCCATGACGTGGGAGTGAGCCTGGCGAGCTGGTGATCTCCGCGCCGCCGAGCCTGGTGCAGGACCTTGCAGAGCTTGCCCTGAAGGAGGTCGATGACCGCCGCCAGGGCCTTGGGATCTACGAAGTCGTCGTCGGCCGCGAGGTCGAAATCCCGAGCAGCGGCAGCCAGCTTTTCGAGCCCGTCGACCATGCCCAAAGCATACCAAACACAAGTTCGTTTGTCAAGCCTTCTTAACCAACAAATCTATTCAACCCTGCCCCCTCGCCAGCAACCCAGACTCCCCGCGACACCCCTTCCCAGCCGTCCCCGTCGAGTCCCCTAAAGCGCCGCATACCCCTCGTACCAAAGCTCAAAGGCAAAAAGCGTCCAGAGCTGCTTGCGGTTGTCCCGCCGCCCCGCCAAATGCTCCCCCACCAACCCCCCCACCGCCACCGGATCAAAAAAACCCTCCGAAGCAATGCGCTCGGGCGAGAGCACCGACATCATCTGCTCCTTGAGCGGCCCGCGGAACCACTCCGCGACCGGGATGCCAAACCCCTTCTTCGGCCGGTTCAGGATCCGCTCCGGCAGGATTCCCCGCAACGCCCGCTTCAGCAAGAACTTCGACCGCAACCCGCGCAGCTTGAGGTTCAGGGGCAAGCCCGTCGCGTAAGCGACGAAATCGTTGTTGAGCAGCGGCACCCGCCCCTCGAGCGACGCCATCATGGACGCCCGGTCGAGCTTGACCAAAATGTCGTTCTCGAGGTACATCCGCATATCGATCATCAAAACCTGGTTCAACGGATCGATCGCTCCGTAATCCTCCACCGCCAAGTCTCCATTCAAAGAAGCCAACGCACCGCGCAGCTCCGGAGACAACACGGCTTTCCGTTCCTCGGAAGTGAACGACCCCATCCACCGCTGATGGCGCTCGGCGACCGTATGCGCGGCGCCGCTAACGAAACGCTTGGCGCGGTAATCAAAGCTGAGGTTGCCGTGTGACACCGGGAGGCGCCTGACCAGCGGCTCCACGAGTCCCCGCCGCAACGCGCGAGGTGCGCGGAGGTAGTAGCCCGCGAGGCGGTGCGCCTGCAGCGTGGGGTAGCCCGCAAACAGCTCATCCCCGCCATCTCCTCCCAAAGCCACCTTCACGTGCTGCCGCGTGAACGCGGAAAGCAGGTAGGACGGGATGATCGACGCGTCGCCCAACGGCTCGTCGAGCAGGACGGGAAGCCGCGGCACCAGGTCGAGCAGCATCCGCGGCTCAAGCGTCAGCTCGTGGTGGTCCGTGCCAAGGTGTCGCGCGACCTCTCGCGCGTACGCCGCCTCGTCGAACGATCGCTCCGCGAAGCCGACCGAAAAGCTCTTCACGTCCCCGCCGAGCTGGGTCATCATCGCGGTCACCGCGCTCGAGTCGATCCCCCCGGACAGGAACACGCCGAGCGGGACGTCGCTGATCAGCTCCTTGCGCACCGACTCGCGAAGCACCGCGCGCAGCTCGCCACACTCCTCATCCAGGTTCCTCTCCCGACCGCTTCCATCGATGTTGAGCTGCGGCGCCCAGTAACGCCGCAGCCGTGGCCGCCGCACGGCGAGCGACCAGGTCAGCGTGTGCCCCGGCCGCAGCTTGTTGATGCCCCGGACGATGCTGCGCGGCGAGGGAACGAACTCGTAAGCGAGGTACTCGTCCAACGCAACCGGGTCGACGCCGCGCCGCAGCGCCGGATCCTGGAGGAGCGGCTTCAGCTCCGAAGCGAACACGGGCCGCTCGCCGTCGACCGCGTAATGCAACGGCTTGATGCCCATGCGGTCGCGGGCAAGGAACACAACGCCGGCGCGCCCGTCGACGAGCGCGAACGCGAACATGCCGTTGAGCCGCTCGACCATCTGCTCGCCCCACTGCTCATAGCCGTGAACGAGCACCTCGGTGTCAGATTGCGTGATGAAAGCGTGTCCGGCGGCGGCGAGCTGCTCTCGCAGCTCGAGGTGGTTGTAGATCTCGCCGTTCTGCACGACCCAGATCGTGGAATCTTCGTTGTGCATCGGCTGGTGGCCGCCCGCGAGGTCGATGATCGAGAGCCTGCGCATGCCGAGCGTGACGCCACCGGCCAGGACGACGCCCTCGTCGTCCGGTCCACGGTGGACCATCGAGCCACACATCCGCTGGACGAGCTCGCGGCCGCGTGCCGGCTCGCCGCCCGCCACGCCGCAGATCCCGCACATCTAACAGGGACTCCCGACGGCCGCACGGGCCGCGGGTCGGGGCAGGCGACCGTCAGGGCGCCGGTCAGGACGCCGAGACGAAGGAAGGGGTGGCACTAGGAGGAGCGCAGCCAAAGCTGCGTGACGACGACGGGCCGGGCCCCCTGACGCGCGTATCGGCGTCCTGAGCCCCGAGATGCGGTCTGGGTGGTCGGCGGGAGTCACCTCGTCCGGACGGAGGGTCTCCCGTTCGTGGCCGCCTGCTTGTGGTGAGCCCTTTCGATCACCTCGCGCACCACGTACGTGGGCTTCTTCTGCGACTCGTGATACGTGCGGATCACGAGCTCCGCGACGAGCCCCATGAGGATGAACTGCACGCCGATGATGACCAGCACGACGGACAGCAGCAGGAGCGGGTTGTTGTGCGCGTAGGGGTATGGCGGCAGCAGCTTCTGGACGATGACGGTCACGGCGAACAGGAGCGCGAGCGCCCACAGGGCGAACCCGGCAAAACCGAAGAAGTACATCGGCTTCGTCGAGTAGCTGCCGAGCAGCTTCACGGTTATGAGGTCGAGCATCACCCTCGAGGTGCGCGCCAGCGAGTACTTCGATTTCCCGTAGGTGCGGGGCCGGTGATTGACAGGCAGCTCGGTGATCCGCGCCCCGACCATCGCCGCAAACACCGGTATGAAGCGGTGCATCTCTCCGTAAAGCTTCACATCCTCGATGACGTCACTCCGATAGGCCTTCAACGTGCAGCCGAAATCGCTCAGCGGCACGCCGGTCAGCCGGCTGATCATCCAGTTCGCGACCTTTGAAGGCAGCACTCGGGTCCAAGCGTCGTGCCGGTCGCGCCTCCATCCGCTGACGACGTCATACCCCTCGTCCATCTTGTCGAGCAGGTGGGGGATGTCGTGCGGGTCGTTCTGCATGTCACCGTCGAGAAACACGAGGATGTCGCCCCGGCTGTTGTCGATCCCCGCCTGGAACGCCGCCGTCTGGCCGAAGTTGCGGCGAAAGCTGACGACGCGAACGTGCGGGTCGCGTGACGCGAACTGGCCCAGGCGTTCCGTGCTGCCGTCGCGGCTGCCGTCGTCGACGTAGAGCACCTCGTATGACCGTCCCAGTCCATCCAGCACCCCGATGAGCTCGCGGTGGAGCGGCTCCACGCTGTCCACCTCGTTGTAGACGAGGACGATCACCGAGATCTGCGGAGTTTCCGTGGCCGGCTGGCGGGCCATGCCCGGATTATGCCTTGATAAGCTCCGCCTGCGATGACGGTTGACGCCCTCCGAATTGGCGGCGCGCAGCGGGAAAGGGCCACCACCGAAGCGTGGTGGGTCTATCCCGCCATCCCCATGCTGGCGGCTGCGATCGCCTTCGCCTGGACCCTGCACGGCGAGCTGCAGCGCATGTACGGCCTGACCAGCGACGCATGGGACCTGGCGTACGACCAGCAGGTCATCTGGGGCATCACCCAGGGCGACTGGTTTTACTCGAGCTTCGCGCGCGCCAACTTCCTGGGCATCCACCTGGAGCTGATCTTCGTCGTGATCGCGGCGATCGAGAAGCTGTGGCCGAGCCCGACGGTGCTGTTGATCTTCTCGTCGGCGGGTCTCGCCGCAGCCGGGCCGGCGGCCTACCTCTTCTTTCGCGCCATCCTCCCCGCCGACCGGCGTGAGTCGCCCTGGCTCGCGGTGGCCTTGTCGGCGCCCGTCCCGTTCTGGGCTGCGATCCAGGAGTCGGCCCGCGATTTCTTCCACCCCGAGAACATGGCGCTGGCTTTTGCCCTGCTTGCGGCGTGGGCCGGCCTGCGTGGCAGGCGGGGGTTGATGTGGACGTTCTGCGTGCTCGACCTGACCTGCAAGGAGGACCAGGTCTACACGGTGGGGGTGATCGCGCTCCTGATGTCCGCTTACGGGGCGCCGGAGGTCAAGAAGCACTGGCGCTTCATCCTCTATCTCGCGGTCGGATGGTTCCTCATCGGCACCGGCATCGTCCAACAGCACTTCCGCAACTACGGCTACACGGACTTCGTCTACTACCGCTGGCTGGTCGGCCTCAATCCCAAGATTCCCGTCTCGCCGCTGGCAATCGCAGAGGCGCTCACGCGGCCGGAGGCGCTCATGATCGTCGCCGCGATCATCGCGTCGATGTTTGCGCTTCCGCTCCTGGCGCCACGCTGGCTGCTGCTCGTGATTCCGCCGTACGTCGCCAACGTGCTCAGCGAGCACATTCCGCAGAACGTGCTCAACCTGCACTACGTGATGTTGCTGATGTTTCCGCTCATGGTGGCCGGCGGTGTCGGCGCGCGGCGGTTCCTCGGACGGACGTCGATCAAACCGGCGGTGGCGCTTGTCGCCGCCCTGCCGGCGCTGATCCTCGGCTGGGGCACCGGCGGACTTCCGCCGGACCTTCTTGCATGGTCGGCCGTCTACGCAAAACCCAGCGCGGTCGCCGAGCTGCAGTCATCCACGTCGATGATCCCTGCCGACGCGCCGGTGAACGCCGACGCCGGGCTTACCGTCTGGCTCGCCAACCGCCACACCATCAACGACTTCCCCGACATGCTGGAGGCAAGCTCCTACGTGGTGATCGACGAGGAGTACTACCTTGGTTCAAACACCGACAGGGCCAAGCGCCAGGCGGCGGTCGACGCGCTTCCCACCAGCGGACGGCGGCTCCTCTACGACGACGGCCGCTTCCAGGTCTGGAGCCCGGTAGGGGACTAGTCCGTACCCTTAAGGGTCACCATGGCCGGCCCCACCTCGGTCCGCGAGCGCCTCGATCAGCTGTTCCAGCAGCGGATCGCGATCTTCGACGGGTCGATGGGCGTCATGCTGCAGCACAAAGGCCTTTCCGATGCGGAGTTCCGCGGCGAGCGGTTTCGCGACCACCCCAAGCCCCTGCGCAACAACAGCGACGTGCTGTGTCTGACCCAGCCCGAGCTGGTGACGCAGGTACACCGCGAGTACCTCGAGGCGGGCGCGGACATCATCACGACGAACACCTTCACCGCGACCCGCGTCTCCCAGGCCGACTACGGCCTCGAGGAATTCACCTACGAGATGAATCTTGCCGGCGCGCGCCTTGCCCGCCAGGCCGCCGACCAGTTCGAGAACCGATTCGTCGCAGGCTCCCTGGGCCCGACCAACGTCACGCTCTCGCTGTCGCCTCGCGTCGAGGATCCGTCCTATCGCGACGTGACCTTCGACCAGCTGCGCGACGGCTACGCCGAAGCGGCGCGGGCGCTCAAGGAAGGCGGGGTCGACTTCCTGCTCATCGAGACCGTCTTCGACACGCTCAACGGCAAGGCGGCCATCGCGGCCGTCAAAGAGGTCGCGCCCGAGCTCCCGCTGTTCGTTTCAGTGACGATCGTCGACCGAAGCGGCCGCAACCTCTCGGGGCAAACGGTCGAGGCCTTCTGGACGTCCGTGGAGCATGCGCAGCCATTCGCGGCGGGAATCAACTGCTCGCTCGGCGCGACCGAGATGCGGCCCTACATCGCGGCGATGGCACGCGTGGCGCCGGTCTACGTCACGTGCTACCCGAACGCGGGTCTACCCAACGCGTTCGGCGGCTACGACGAAGAGCCGCCGATGACGAGCCGCTTGCTGAAGGAATTTGCCGAGGCGGGCTACCTGAACGCGGCGGGCGGGTGCTGCGGCACGGGCCCGGAGCACATCCGGCAGATCCGAGAGGCGCTGCGCGACGTTCCGGCGCGCGCGGTGCCCAGGCGCGATCCACGGCCTCGGTTCAGCGGGCTCGAGCCGTTCGAGATCGGTCCCGACTCGGGGTTCGTCGTGATCGGCGAGCGCACCAACGTCACCGGCTCGATTCGCTTCCGCCGTCTCATCGAGTCAGGCGACTTCGCGGGTGCGGTGCAGGTCGCGCTCGAACAGGTGCGCGGCGGCGCAAACCTCATCGACGTCAACATGGACGCCGACCTGCTCGACTCCGAGGAGGCGATGGTGCGCTTCCTCAACCTGATCGCTACGGAACCTGAGATCGCCCGGCTTCCCATCATGGTCGACAGCTCGAAGTGGTCGGTCCTCGAGGCGGGCCTCAAATGCCTGCAGGGCAAAGGTGTATGCAACTCGATCAGCCTCAAGGGAGGCGAAGGACCCTTCCTCGAGCAGGCCAGGAAGGTGCGCGAGTACGGGGCTGCCGTGGTGGTCATGGCTTTCGACGAGGTCGGCCAGGCGGACACCGTCGAGCGCAAGGTGGCGATCTGCTCCCGCGCATACAAGCTTCTGGTCGAGCAAGCCGGCCTTCCGCCGGAGGACATCATCTTCGACCCCAACATCCTTCCCATCGCGACCGGCATCGAGGAGCACTCGGCTTACGCCAAGGCCTTCATCGAGGCGACCAGGCAGATCAAACAGCGGTGCGCCGGCACGCACATATCGGGCGGCATCTCGAACCTTTCCTTCTCGTTTCGCGGCAACGACCGTGTCCGCGAGGCGATCCACTCGGCCTTCCTCTTTCACGCCATCCGCGCCGGCCTCGACATGGGCATCGTCAACGCCGGCCAGCTCGTCGTCTACCAGGACATCCCCAGAGACCTGCTCGAGATGGTCGAGGACGTCATCTTCGACCGCCGGCCCGACGCGACCGAGCGACTGGTGGACTTCGCGAAGTCCGTCTCTGGCGCGGGACAGAAGCGCGAGTTGGACCTCAGCTGGCGCGAGGGCTCGGTGGAGGAGCGCCTCAAGCATGCCGTGCTCCACGGCGAGGTCGCGTACATAGAAGAGGACGCGGAAGAGGCGCGGGTCAAGTACGGCAAGCCCCTGCTCGTGATCGAAGGCCCGTTGATGGACGGCATGCAGGTCGTCGGCGACCTGTTCGGCGCGGGCAAGATGTTCCTGCCGCAGGTCGTGAAGAGCGCGCGGGCGATGAAGCGCGCCGTCGCCTACCTCGAGCCCTTTATGCAGGCCGAGAAGGAAGCCGCCGGCGACCGTCGCGTGCGCGGCAGGCTCGTCCTTGCGACTGTCAAGGGCGACGTGCACGACATCGGCAAGAACATCGTCGGGGTCGTCCTCGCGTGCAACAACTACGAGGTCCACGACCTCGGCGTGATGGTGCCGGGGGAAAAGATCCTCGACGTCGCCGTCGAGCTGGGCGCCGACGTGGTCGGACTGTCCGGCCTCATCACTCCGTCACTCGACGAGATGGTGGTGGTGGCCAAGGAGATGACGCGCCGAGACTTTCGCATTCCGCTGCTGATCGGCGGCGCGACGACCTCGAAGCAGCACACCGCGGTGCGCATCGCCCCCGCATACGACGGGACGACCGTGCACGTGCTCGACGCATCTCGAGTGATCGGCGTCGTTTCGGACCTGCTAGACGACGGCCGCCGCGGGAAGTTCGAGCAGGACAACTACGCGCTCCAGGAGAAGCTGCGCGCCCAGCACTCTTCGGCGCGCCGGCCGTTGCTGAGTCTCAGCGACGCAAGGGCTAAGCGGCTCCGCGTGCCATTCGACGACGTGCCGAAGCCGCCGTTCACCGGCAGGAAGGTCATCGAGCCCCGGATCGCGGAGCTGCGCCAATACATCGACTGGACGTTCTTCTTCCACGCCTGGGAGCTCAAGGGCAAGTACCCGGCGATCCTGGACAGCCCCTCCCACGGCCCCGCGGCGCGAGAGCTGTTCGAGCACGCGACGGAGCTGCTGGACGAGATCCAGGCCAAAGGCTGGCTGCGCGCGCGCGGCGTCTACGGCTTCTGGCCTGCGCGGGCCGACGGCGACGACATCGCGCTCGAGAACGGGGTGCGCTTCCCGATGCTGCGGCAGCAAGTCGACCACGGCAACGACAAGCCATACCTGTCGCTGGCTGATTTCGTATCTCCCCAGGACGACTTCATCGGCGCTTTCGCCGTGACCGCGGGCCTTGGTGTCGACGAGCTCGCCGGGCGGTTTGTGGCCGAGCACGATGACTACCGGGCGATCATGGTCAAGGCGCTTGCGGACCGGCTGGCCGAAGCCTTCGCCGAACACCTGCACGAGGTGGTGCGGCGCTCCTGGTATGAGACGGGGCCGAAGCTGTCCAGCGAGGAGCTGATCGGCGAGAAGTACCGCGGCATCCGGCCGGCCTTCGGGTACCCGGCATGCCCCGACCACACCGAGAAGCAAACCCTTTTCGACCTGCTCGACGCGCGCTCGATCGGCATGGAGCTGACCGAGTCGGGCGCCATGACACCGACCGCTGCGGTCTCGGGCCTCTACTTCGCCCACCCGCAGTCGCGGTACTTCATGGTCGGAAAGATCGGCCGCGACCAGGTCGAGGACTACGCGCGCCGCAAGGGCATGACCGCGGCCGAAGCGGAGCGATGGCTGCGCCCGAACCTGGGCTACGACGAGTAGCCCGCACGCCAAGACGCGCGTGTGCCGGAGCCCGCGCGTTTGAAAGCCCAGCGAAAGCCGTAGATGCCGGCATTGGCCTGAGTACGAATGTTCGCGTGCTCGAGTCCGACGCTCTTTCAGTGGGTCGCAGGCCACTCGTCCCGATCGAGTTGACGCGCGGTCCGTTCACACTCGAGGACGCGCGGCGAGCCGGACTCAGTCGATGGCATCTTGCGGGCCACACCTGGACGCGGTTAAGACCTGCAACGTATGTGTGGGCGGGGCTCCCCGACACGCCGCTGCAAAGGCTGGGTGCAGCTTTGCGGCGGCTCCCTCGGGGTGCGGCATTTTCTGGGCTTACGGCAGCATGGCTGCACGGACTCGACGTTGCGCCGTGCGACCCGATCGAAGCGACCATTCCGAAGGGAGTTGGAGTTTCCGGGCGCGCCGGCATCGCGGTGCGCCGCGCCGCTCTCGGCACAAACGACCGCGTTCACGTGAGTGGGATGCCCGCCACCTCGATTGTTCGGACGCTGCTCTGCATGCTCGGCGCGTGAGCCGTGCTGAGCTGAGCTCGAGGGCAAAATCCCATGCCGGGCGACCAGGGGTCGCGAGGTTCCGGCGTGTCCTCGAACTTGCGGAGCCCGCCACGGAATCGCCAATGGAGTCGCGCTTACGGATGCTGCTGATCCTCGGCGGCCTCCCGCGACCCGAGGTACAGGTCTCCATTCACGATGGGTGGGGCCGGTTCATCGGCCATCCGGATCTCTACTACGAGAGTCACCGACTCGGAATCGAGTACGACGGCGGGCTTCATCGATACAGCCTCGCTGAAGACAATCGCCGTCAGAACAGACTGCTCGACGCAGGAGTGCGCCTCTTGCGCTTCACAGCAGGGGACGTGCACAACAACCCCGATTCAATCGTGCTGCAAGTCAGTCGAATGCTCATGGGGGCTGAGGCAACGTCCCCTAGAACAGAGTTCCGTGCGCGAGGCGCACCGGCGGCAGGTGCGCCTCGATGAACGCCGTCGGGTCGACGAACTTGTAGGGAAACGCCGGGAATCCTGAGCACGCACTCGGCGGCAACGCGCCGTTCCACGTGTGCGATTCGAGATCGCCGTTGAACACCGCGAAGTGGAAGTGGGTCTTGTCCCCCATGTCCGCGATGTCGGCGAACGCCTGGCCCCGTTTCACGCTGGCACCGACCGTAAAACCTGACCGCAGCCACACATGCCAGTACTGAGTGATCACAACCCCTGCGGTGGTCTGATGCCGGATGAGCACGCCACCGCGAAAGGTCGGGTCGACCAGGTAACCGGCGATCACGCCGTCGCCCGCCGCCACCACGGGCTGCCCGACAGCAGCAACTTCATCCGTCCCGGTGTGCAGCCACACCTGGCCAGACGCGCAGGCGCGCAGCGGCGTGCCGTTGCAGTACCTCCACTCGCTACCGAAACCAAGGCAGTGCGGCTGCCACGTGGGCAGCGGGTACTGGAAGACGTCCGCCGAATTCGGCTTGGCCTCGGGCGGCGCGGGCACGGCCGCCGCCGGCAAGGCGCCCGGACCGGTGGGAACCACCAACGCGAGCTGGAATGCGCTCAAGAGGAGCGCCGCTGTGCTCCGGCCCACCCAACCAGTATCGCCCTGGATGCGCACCGCTGGCGTCAGACGCGCCGAATCCGGGAGCGGGAAGCGCACGTGTAGCGTCAGACGTGCGGAATCCCGAAACCAGGATCAGGCGATGTCGACGATCACGTTCTTGATCTCTGTGTAGAGGTCGAGCGCGTAGGGGCCGAGCTCGCGTCCCCACCCGCTTTGCTTGTATCCGCCCCAGGGCGTCACCGCGTCGACCACGTGGTAGCAGTTCACGTAGACGGTCCCGGCCTTGAGCGCGTGCGCCACCCGGTGAGCCCGCGCGACGTCACGCGTCCAGACTCCCGCGACCAGCCCGTAGATCGTGCTGTTCGCTTTGGCGACCAGGTCGTCCTCGTCGCTGAACGGGATCGCCACCACCACGGGCCCGAAGATCTCCTCACGCGCGATCCGCATCTTGCCGTCGACGTCGGCGAAAACAGTCGGCTTGACGAAGTAGCCGCCCTCGAGTCCCTGCGGCCGGTCGCCCCCGGCCATCAGCCTCGCGCCCTCCTGGCTCCCCGTGCGGATGTAGCCGAGCACCCGCTCCATCTGCGTCTTCGACACCAGCGGGCCCATCTGGTTCACCGGGTCGATGCCGGGGCCGATCCGCGTGTCGGCCACGGTCTTGAGCAGCTCGTCCAGCGTGTGGTCGTAGACCTTCTCCTGCACAAACAGCCGCGAGCCGGCCGAGCACACCTGGCCCTGGTTGAAGAAGATGCCGAGGAACGCGCCCGACGCCGCCTTGGTGATGTCCGCATCGGCGAAGACGATGTTGGGCGACTTACCGCCCAGCTCCAGGCTCACGCGCTTGAGGTTGCTGTCGGCAGAGGCCTTGGCGATGAGCTTGCCGACGTCGGTTGAGCCGGTGAAGGCGATCTTGTCGACGTCGGGATGGGCCGCCAGCCGCGCCCCGGCGACCTCGCCGAAACCCGGAATCACGTTGACGACGCCGTCCGGAACCTCGGCTTCCTGCAGCAGCTCGGCGAGGCGCAGGGCGCTGAGCGGGGTCTCCTCCGACGGCTTGAGCACGACGCTGTTGCCGCACGCGAGGGCCGGCGCCAGCTTCCACGCGGCCATCAGCAGGGGGAAGTTCCACGGGATGATCTGCCCGACCACGCCCACGGGCTCGCGCAGCGTGTAGCTGAGGTACTGGCCCGGAAACGAGGTCTGCTGCGTCGCGCCGTCGAGCTTGGTGACCCAACCCGCGTAGTAGCGAAACGTCGCGGCCGCCAACGGTGCGTGGAACAGGAGCGCGTCGTTGATCGGCATGCCGTTGTCGAGGGTTTCGAGCTGGGCGAGCTCCGTCGCCCGCTCCTCGATCATGTCGCCGATCTTCCAAAGCACCTTGGCCCGTTCCGCGGGAGGCAGCTCTCGCCACGTGCCGCGGTCGAATGATTTGCGAGCCGCCGCGACCGCGCGGTCCACGTCTTCGGCGTTTGCCTCGGCGACGTTCGCCAGCACATCGCCGGTCGCAGGATCAAGCGTGGCGAACGTCCTGCCGCCCGCCGACTCCACCCAGCGGCCGCCGATGAGCAGCTTCTTGGGCTGGCCCTTTAGAAAGGACGCGACCTCGAGGTCTTCGGCGACCGCCATGTGCGGCATGGTACGCCCTCACAAGGTAGGCTCTTGGCATGCTGATGGAAGTCACCTGCAGGTGCGGCTGGACGACGCGCGGATCGAGGTCGGAGGTCATCTCGAAGATCCAGGAGCATGGGCGCTCAGCGCACCAGCAGGAGATCACGCCGGCCCAAGTGCGCGCGATCTGGCGCGTCGTTGAAGGCGATGGCGCGAAGAAGTAAGCCTCCGATCCAGACCCTGATCGACACGATCGGTCCGCCCATCTCGTCTCTGCCGTGGTCGCCTCGCTTCACGGCGCAGACGCTCGAGGTGCTGCCGGTCGGGCTCAGCGACGGAGCCCTTTTCTGGATGAAGCCGCTCCACGCCGATTCGCTGCGCGTCGGGCTGCCTCCCTCGGCAAAGCCGGCGGACGTCGTGCTGGACGTCTTGACGTGGTACCCGCTAACCCCCGTCGTCGTCCACTCCACGTCGTGGCGGCATGAGGAAGGCCGGATCATCCTCACCTACATCGCCGTCGTCGCGCGGCCCTCGGCGCTTCCTGCGGATTCGTTGACGATCACGCCCGTGAGACGCGGCGAGATCGCGCGCGGTGAGGCGATGGCCGCCCCAAAGTCGATCGGGGTCGATGCCGTGCTCGAGCACGCGTTGCGCCACCTCTCATGGCTCGTGCGAGACGATCCGTCCGTCATGCGGGCGCTGTCGGATTGGAAGGATGTTCTAGCCGACTTCCAGCCCGAGCCTTTTCGCGCACTGGCCTGATTTCCGAACGAGCTCGACGCTGGGGGATCCTGCCCGCCTACAAGGGGTGGAAGGGCGACGTCGTCCAAACGCCGCCGGAGGTCGAGAGCGCGATCCTCGAGGCTATGGGCGCAACGGCGGAGCGCCCGACGCGGCTGCGCGGGCCGCGCCTGCGCGACGAGCCCTGCACGCCCGCGCCGGAGCGCGCGTGGGGTTGGGCCGTGCAGCTTTACGCGCTGCGCTCGCGCGACAGCTGGGGCATCGGCGACCTCGCCGACCTCCGCCGCTTCGCGCGCTGGTCGCGCAAAGCCGGGGCCTCACTCATCCTCCTCAACCCGCTGGGCGCACAAACCCCCACGCTGCCCTACCAGCCTTCGCCGTATTACTCGTCGACGCGGCGCTTTCGCAACGTCATCTACCTCCGCGTTGAGGAAGTCGAAGGGGCGGACCATATTGATCTGGGCCCGGCCAAGCGAGCTTCCGGCTATCTCAACCTCCAACGGACCATCGATTACGACGCGGTCTACCAGATCAAGTCGAGGGCGCTCGAAGAGATCTTTCGCGGCACTCCTGAGCCGCGCGGTTTGTCGGGTTATGTGCAGCGCCAGGGCCGAGCGCTCCGCCACTTCGCGACCTTCAACGCCCGGTGCGAGATGCACGGCCCGGCATGGCGCAGCTGGCCGCATGGCGGCGATGCACCGAGCCCAGCGCGCATCGCCTATCACCAATGGCTCCAGTTCCACGTGGACCGGCAGCTGGCTCGCGCCTCGCGCGAGATCGGTCTCATCACCGACGTGCCGATCGGGTTTGCGTCGGACGGGTTCGACGCGTGGCGCTGGCGCGACTACCTCGCGCCCCGCATGCGGGTCGGGGCGCCGCCCGACGAGTTCTTCCGCGACGGCCAGGACTGGGGCCTGCCGCCTTTCAACCCGTGGCTCCTGGGCCGGGCGCGATGGGACCCGCTCATCGACGCCATCCGCGGCGCAGGGCGGCACGCGGCCGGCATCCGGCTGGATCACGTAATGGGGCTGTTCCGGCTCTTTTGGATACCCGACGAGATGACGGCGGCGCAGGGCGCCTACGTCAGGTACCCGGCGCCGATCCTGCTGTCGCTGCTCGCCAATGAAAGCCGGCGCGCGAACGCCTTCGTGATCGGCGAGGACCTCGGCCTGGTCGAGCCCACGGTGCGCAGGCACCTCCGCAAAAAGGGCTCGTTGTCCTACCGGCTCGTCTGGTTCGAAGGCTCGGACCCGGGGCGCTGGCCGCACGATGCGGTCGCGGCGATCGGCACGCATGACCTCCCCACGATCGCCGGCATCTGGACCCGCAGCGAGCCCGAGCACCGCCTGCATCACCTGCGCGACAAGCTGGTCAGCCTGACGCACCTCCCCGACGAGACCCCACCGGTGGACGTGGCGGTCGCGGCCTACCGCCACCTTGCGCGCGGGCGGCCACGCATCGTCCTTGTGGCGATGGAGGATGCGCTCGGCGTGCACGAGAGGCCGAACGTCCCGGGGACCATCGACGAGTTTCCGAACTGGCGACTCGCCTTGCCCGTGCCGATCGAGGAGATCGAGCACGCGGAGGGCGTGATGCGGATCGTCGCCGAGATGAAGGCGGCCGGGAGGTGAAAACGTTCGCACCCGTCGGCAACGGACGCGTGCTCGCCTACTTCTTCGCCCGCGAGAACGAAACCCTGAGCTACCTGCGCGGGACCAGCGTGCTCCGCATCACGTCCGCCGGCGGCGAGACCCGCTACGCGGCGGTGGGAGACGAGATCGCTCGCGGCGATTTCGATCTCCCACCACTTGGAGGCGCGACGAGGGCTGCGGTCGTCGAGCGCATACCGAACCTCCCCGACCGCGACGCCGTGCAGGCCGTGTATGCCCGAAGCGTGCTGGTGATCGCGCAGCATCAGCTGCCGACCGGCGAGTTCATCGCCCGGCCCGAAGATGACGTGCTGATGGCCAACGCGCTCGACGTCTGCGGTGAGCGCGGTGCGGCCGAGGCCTTCTTTGCGTGGGCGCTCTCGCACCGCAGGCTGGACGGTCTGTTGATGTGGGGCCTCGAACAGCACCTGCGTTACAACCACGAATCAGGCGTGCGCGAGCGTTACTTGCACTTGAAGGATGGTCCCGAGCCCGAGCTCGCTCCGACGGCGCCGGATTTGCCGAAAGCCGACCCCGCGGCTCTCCGTAATGCAGTGAACAATCGGTCGAGCCTCGACCTGTTCATCGGCGAAGACGGCGTCGACCTCGCCGCGCACGCGCGTTTCCTGCTTGCCGTGCATGACCTAATTCCGACGATCAAGGGCGGCGAGGATTTCTTCTTCGAGCACCAGGCGCATGCGCAGGAGATCCATCGCGCTCGCGCGCTTTACGGCGGGGCGTTCCATGACGGGATGACAGCCGCCGGCGCCGATCCCGTTCGGGACGTGGAGGTTCGCGCGGACCTGGGGCTGAGCACCGTCACCGAAGAGCCGGCCGCCGGCGGCCGCTACAGGATCCGGGTCGAAACCGACTCGGGCAGGCTGTGGGCTTCGTCCTCGGACCCACGGTCGGGGGGCCAGGAGTTCGCGTTCGGGGCAGACGCCGACCCGCCGGACTGGACCCGCGACGCCGTGATCTACCAGTTGATGGTCGACCGGTTCGCCCGCACAGACGGCGCGCTGCCCGAGCCGGGATCTGCGACCGCGCTCTATGGCGGGACGCTCGACGGCGTTCGCGATAACCTCGACCACATCGCTGGCCTCGGCTGCAACGTGCTGTGGCTCACGCCGGTGCACCAGACCCCGTCGCATCATGGCTACGACCACGAGGACTTCTTCAAGGTCGAGCCACGCTACGGAGGAGATGCCGCGCTGAAGCGCCTCATCGAGAGCGCCCACGCCCGAGGCATGCGTGTGCTGCTCGACTTCGTGCCGAACCACACCGGCCGGGGCCACCATCTCTTTCGCGACGCGATCGCGCAAGACGGTGAGGCCGCGGAGTTCTATCGATTCTGGCAGTGGCCTCACTACTACCGCTGCTTCGCCGACGTCATCTCGCTGCCGCAGCTGGACACCGGCAGCCGCCGCGTGCAGCGATACCTCGTCGAAGCGGCCCAGCACTGGCTCACCGAATACGGGGCGGACGGCGTCCGCTGCGACCACGTCGCGGGCGTAGACCCATCGTTCTGGATCGAGCTGCGCCGCGGCCTGCGCGAGGTCAAGCGCGATGCTCTCGTGCTCGGCGAGGCGACCGGGCATTTCGACTGGCTCGCGCGGTACGCGGGACGCATCGACGCCATCTTCGACTTCGACTTCGCCCACATGACGCGGGAGACATTCGCGCGGCGCCGTATCGGTCTCCCAGATTTCGCCGAGTGGATGGACGCGCACGACAGCAGCTTCCCCGGCCTGGCGCTCGCGACCCTGCTCGACAACCACGACATGAACCGGTTCCTGTGGATGGCGGGCGGAGACAAGGGGCGCCTGAAGCTCGCCGCGACGCTGCTCATGACGCTGCCGGGGATGCCCGTCATCTATTACGGCACCGAGGTCGGCCTGACGCAGCGCCACGACGGGGTGACTGAAAACGCGGAGGCGCGCCTGCCCATGCTGTGGGGCGCGGACCAGGACCGCGAACTGCTCGCGCATTTCCAGGAGCTCGGGCGATTGCGAGCAGAGTCGCCGGCGCTGCGGCGCGGCTCGAGGCGGACCCTTTCGGTCGACGCCGACAGCATCGTTTTCGAGCGGGCGCTCGGCGACGAACGGGTGGTGGTCTCGCTGAACCTCAAGACATCAAGCGGGACGGTCGTCGACGGTTCCGGTCGCGACCGCCTTGGCCAGGATGATGTACTCCGCGTGGGCCCAGACCAGCGGCCGGGCTGACCCGGTCGGAAGGCCCGAACCCTCCCACACCTGCTCGCCCAGCAACTCGTCGCCGCCGGCCAATAGCTGCATCTCGTCGAGGTAACCCTTGTCGTCGCCGCCGGCCAGGACCGTGTAGACCCCTCGCTCGCCTGTCAGCAGCGGCCACAGGTGACCCTGACCTGGTGGCGATGAACCAACGTTTCGTTCGCCGTAGCCGTCGTGCGGATAGCGGTACCAGAGCTTGACCGATCCCACGTGGCCCGCATCGACCTCGTCAACGACACGCAGCGTCGAGATGATGCGTGGGTCGTTCGGTTGCCTGACGCCGAGCCGCACCAGCTCAAGGAAGCTGGGGTCGACGATCACGCGCTGATCCCACACGCCTCCGCCGTTGGCGATGTCGATCAACTCGGCCGCGTCCGCTTTTCCGCCCGAGACGCGCAGGTAGTAGTCGACCCCGGCCGGACCGGCTGGTGCGAAGGTCCATGACTCTAGCGACGCGTCCCATCGAGCCGCCGTGTCCAGCCAGCCGCCCGCCTGCGAAGCGAGGCCGTTGCGCTCGCCCCAGCGCGCCGCGACTCTCAGAGCCGCGATCTCCGAGGCGATCGTGGCCGGCGAATAGCCCGATGCTTCCTCCCATCGCTCCTGCTGAGTTCGGGGACCGTTCTTGGCGATGTAGTCGGCGGCTCGGGCGATGTCAGGCCCCGATGCCTTCCCGGCAAGCCGCACCGCGAGCAGGATCGCGTCCGCCGTCTCGTCGAGCTGCTGCCCAGGCCACACCGGCGTGCCGTTGAGGTCGGTGTTCTGCGGCATGCTGCCGTCGGGCCTCTGCTGCTTGCCCATGAAACTAAGCACGTCGTAGGCGGTCGCCGCGTCGCCGGCGGCAAGCAACCCGCTCGCCGCGTGATAGAGGTCGCGCGGCCACACCTTGCGGTATCCGACATCACCGTCGTCGTCGGGTGCGGTGTCGCCCCAAGGGCGCGCGAGCGAGGCGACGATCGCGCCCGGGTGGAGCTTGTCCTCGGCCATCTTGATCACCTCGGCGCTGTAGAAGAACAGCGACGCGTCGCCCGGAGGCGCGCTCAGCTGCGACGTGTACCTGCGCCAGCCCGACCGGTAAGCGTCGAACACGCCCTGCGTCCCCACCTTCTGCGTCGCGTCCAGCTCGCGATCGGCCGCAGCGCGGGTCGCGCCAAACGCGAGCTCGGTGACCCAGGAGCCGCCCCCGCTGTTGAGCTTCCAGGTCAGCGTGACGCGGCCAGGCCCGGCCTGCCGGAAGCGGCTGGTGAGCGCATCGTGGTGGAGCTGGTCGTAACCGTCGCCTTGCCCGAGATAGCCCGCCGTCCGCTGGCTGTTCGTCGTGTCGCCTCCCACCGCAAGCCACAGGCCGTGCTTGTTGACGTATCCGCGCGAGCCCTCGAAGAGAGCGGTCTGCCCTGCGCCCGAGCCGCCGAGGTGCGGAACGAGGTAGCCGTAAACCTGCAGGTTCGACGTGTGGCCGATGAGATGTCCCCGGACCACGACGACCGGCTGATCCGGGTCGGTGGCCACCTCGGTGACGAGGCTGAACTGGTGTACGGGGTCGTCGACCTGAAGCACGTAGGTGAGCGCGCGATCGTCTGTAACCCGCGCGCTCGCTACGCCCTGCGTTGCGGCATCGAAAAAGAAGCTCGATCCGTCGGTGACCACGAAGCCGAACTGCCGCAGGTTGTCGGCGTCGACGGTTGGATAGAGCACGTCGGCCAGCGTGCCGTGCGCGGCGGTGAACCACACGTTCGACTGGCGGGTGGCGGCGGTGCCGATCGCGTCCTTGTCGCCGGTGGTCCAGTGATCGGGCGCGACGTTGGCAGCGGGCGCGACGTCCGATGTCCACTCGCTGGTCGGTCGGAAGACGACGATCGCAACGATGGCCAGCGCGGCGATGAGCGCGCCCGCGACAACAACGAGCCGATGGGTTCGGATCAGCCCTTGACGCCGCCCACAGTCAGCCCGGCCCGGAAGTACCTCTGCAGTCCCAAGAAGAGGGCCATGACCGGCACCGAAACGATGAGCGAGGCGGCCGCAAAGTAACCCCACGGCACCCTGTAGTCGTTCTGCAAACCCCAAAGGCCGACGGGGACGGTGTACGTGTTCTCGTCCAGCAGCAGGACAGAGGCCATCACCCACTCGTTCCACGCCGTGAGAAACATGAGCAGCGCGGTCACCGCAAGGGCCGGCAGGGACAGCGGAAGGATGATGCGCCAGAACGCCTGGGTCACGGTGCATCCGTCGATCAGAGCGGCTTCATCGAGCTCACGAGGGATGGTGTCGAAGTAGCCCTTCAGGTTCCACGTGCAGAAGACAAGCGCGACCGACATGTACGCGAGGACGAGCCCGAAGGGTGAGCCGACAAGGCCGATCGTCTTGAGGATGAGGTAGATCGGGATCAACGCGAGCACCGACGGAAATGCCTGGATGGCAAGCAGCAGGATCAGGGTCATCTGCTTGCCGGCAAAGCGAAAGCGCGACAGCGCGTACGCCCCCGTCGCCGAACCGACGAGACCGGCCAGCATCGTGCCCACGGAAACGCCCACGCTGTTGCGCAGCCAGAGCGGGAATGGAATCTTCGTCCAGATGTAGACGAAGTTGTCCAAGGTCGGATGGTCCGGCCAGAGGCTCAGCGTGAGCGAGTAGAGCGACTGCCCGGGACGGAATGCCGCCTGCACCACAAAAAAAGCCGGGAACAGGGCGAAGATCACCATTGCGGACAGGAAGGCGTACAGCAGAGCCGGCACTCCGAAGCGCGTGAGAATCCTCATCGAGCCTCCTCACGCACCAGACCGCTGAAGCGCAGGCTGCCCAGCGTGACCCCGAAGAGCATCGCGAAGATCACGACCGCGAACGCGGCGATGTAGCCGAAGTTGAAGAGCTGGAAGGCTTCGCGGAACGCATAGACCATCACGAATTCGGTGGCGCCCGGTTTTGCGGCGCTGACAAACGGTCCGCCCGTGGTGATGAGGTATGCGGTGTTGAGCGTGTTGAACGTCAGGATGGCGCTGAGCACGGTCGCCGGAAGGATCGCCGGGCGCAGCAGCGGGAGTGTGATTCGCCAGAACTTGCGCCACGCCCCCGCGCCATCGACCGCAGCGGCTTCATAGAGCTCGCTGGGGATGCTCTGGAGCGCACCGAGGATGACCACCATGAAGAACGGGTACGACATCCATAGGTTCGCGAGCACGATGGACGCGAACGCCCAGTTCGGATCTGTCAGCCACGGAAGACCTGCTTGCGGCCCGGCGACCACCCGGTACAGCTGGTTCAGCGTCCCGAACTCGCCGTTGAAGAAGAACTTCCAGACGAGGGCCGTGATGTAGCTGGGCACCGCCCAAGGCACGATCAGCGCCACCCGCCAGAACGCCTTGAAGCGAACCGCGGGATGGTTCAGCGCAAGCGCCGTCAGCATCCCGACCCCGAGGAACAGCGGGATGCAGATGGCGACGAATAGGAAAGTCCTGCCCAGCACGATGAAGAAGTCGGCGTCGAAGGTCTTCAGCAGGTTCTGGTAGTTGGTCAGGCCGACGAACGTGTAGTGGCGAAAGTGATAGAGGTTCTGATTCGTTCCCGAGATGAAGATGTTGTAGAGAATCGGGTAGAAGCTGATCAGGCCGACGCCGATGATCATCGGCGTCAGATACGCGAGCGTCGTTCCCGCGCGTACCCGATACATGTTTCAGCGGACAGCGGAGGGCGGCAGAGTCTGCCGCCCCCGCATTTCGACCACTTACCTACTTGAGCTGAGCGACGTTCTTCTCCGCGGCAGCCTGTGCATCGCGTAGTGCATCGTCCACCGACTGCTTACCTGTCCACACGGCTTCGAGAGCCTTTGCGACCGGGTCCCACAGCGCGGACATGAAAGGTGTGTTGGGAAGAGGCACGCCGTTCTTCACCTGGGCGCCAAACCCCGCAATGTCGGGAATGGCCTGGACCTTCGGGTCCGCGAGCGCCAGCTTGTTGGCCGGGATCTCTCGCGTCGTGAGGACCATGTTCGTCTGGTTGGCCTGGTTGGAGAAGAACTTCATGACATCGACCGCGAGCGCTGGGTTCGTGGAGTACGCGCCCAGCATCAGGGTCTTTACTCCGACAAACGGCGACGCGGCTTTTCCGGAGGATTGGACCGTCGGCAGGGTGGCGTAGCCGTAATCCACCCCGGCCTTCACGTAGTCGGCCACCGACCAGGGTCCGTTGATGATCATCGCCGCCTTGCCCTCTTTGAACAGCGTGTCGGCGATGCCGTAGTCAACGCCGGCGGGCATCGCGCCCTTGAAGCTGGCCACGTAGTTGAAGCCGGCTTTGGTGCCGCTGGTGTTCAAACCGACGCTGCCGTCGGCCTTGACGTAAAAACCACCCGAACCGTAGATCCACGGCGCCTGGAAGTAAGCGTCCTTGGGGTTCCAGACCACGCCGTACGACCCCGGGTTGCTCTGGCTGTAGCTCTTGGCGAAGCTCACCAGGCCATCGGTCGTCTTAGGGATCTGGCTGCTGGTGATCAGCTTCTTGTTGTAGATGATCGTGATCGCTTCGACAGACTCCGGCATGCCGTAGGTCTTGCCCTCGAATGTCGCGGCGTCCACCGCGGCCGGGGTGAACTGGGAGCTCATGTAATCCTTGGACACGTATGCGTCCATCGGCTTGATGGCCTCGAGCTTCACCCACTTACCGATCTGGTCGTCGACCCATGCCACGATGTCGGGGCCCTGGCCGGCGCCTGCCGCCGCGGTGACGGCGTCGGTGAGGTTCGGCTTGTGGACAAGGTTGATCGTGACGTTCGGATACTGCTTGGTGTACGCGTCGTAGATCGCTTTCTTGGCGTCGAGGTAGGTGCCCTCGTATCCGTGCCAGATGGTGATCGTGCCGCTGCGGTTCAGGGTTTGGGTCGGGGTGTTGCCACTGCTGCTCCCGCACGCGGTCGCCACCACGGCGATCAGCGCGAGCAGCGTGAGCCCCGCCGATTTACCCCATCGGATCCAGGCCATCAAGTCTTTCCTCCCTTGATTCAGGCAAACCTACCCCCCTCATCGGCCCCGATCGGGACACGTTCAAGAGGCGGGAGTAAATCGGTTTAGCGGAATCTATTCCGCTCCCAAATTCCTGTCAAGGACCAATTCGGCCGCCGATCGAGGACGGATCAAAAGACCCGGTATCTTTGCCGTGAATGATCCAGCGGGCGAAGCTTGGCGGGACCGACCTCGAGTTCTACCCGGTGAAGGGTCTCGGCGACGGCCTTCCGATGACGGTGAAGGTCCTCCTCGAGGGGCTCATCCGGCTCGCCCACGCCGGCACGTCCGGCGAGGAGAACATCGCGGCGCTGGCGAAGTGGCCGGCCCCGTCGCCCGACAGCGAGCTTCCGTTCCTCCCGGCGCGCGTCCTCATGCAGGACTTCACCGGCGTGCCGGCGGTGGTCGACCTGGCCGCGATGCGCTCCGCGATGCGTCGAGCCGGCAAGGACGCCGGAAAGGTGGATCCGTTGGTGCCGGTCGACCTGATCATCGACCACTCGGTGCAGGTCGACTCGTTCGGTTTCCGCGACTCTTACACGCGCAACATCGAAAAGGAGATCGAGCGCAACCGCGAGCGCTATTCGCTCCTGCGGTGGGCGCAGCAGGCGTTCCACAACTTCTCCCTCGTGCCGCCGGGCATGGGCATCTGCCACCAGGTCAACCTCGAGTACATCGCCAGGGTCGTGCAGGTCCGCGACAGAGTCGCCATCCCCGACACGCTCATGGGCACGGACTCGCACACCACCATGGTCAACGGCCTGGGCGTGCTGGGCTGGGGAGTCGGCGGCATCGAGGCCGAGGCTGCGATGCTGGGCCAGCCGGCCTACCTCGCCTCGCCTGTCGTCGTCGGGGTGCGCTTCCACGGCGCGCTGCCTGCGGGATCGACCGCAACCGACCTCGTCCTGACGCTCACCGAAATGCTGCGCAAGCACGGCGTGGTGGAGAAGTTCGTCGAGTTCTGCGGCGACGGGCTGTCCAGCCTCTCCGTCCCCGACCGCGCGACGATGAGCAACATGTGCCCCGAGTACGGGGCCACGTCCGCATTGTTTCCGGTCGACGCCCAGACGCTGCGCTACCTGGAGATCACCGGCCGCAGCCGGGAGCAGATCGACCTCGTCGAGCGCTACACCAAAGAGCAGGGCCTGTTTCGACGCGACGGCGATCCCATCCCTCGGTTCAGCGAGCTGCTCGAGCTCGACCTCACCAAGATCGAGCCCAGCCTCGCCGGCCCCAAGCGCCCGCAGGACCGCGCGCCGCTGCCCAGGGTCTGGGAGAGCTTCAACGCGGCGTTCGCCAACGACCCCAAGCCAAGCCCGGAAGCGATCTCGCGCCTCACCGGTGAAGGTGGGCCGGTCGATGGGCGCGCCGCCGTTGCGGTCGCCGCCGAGCCGACGGCGAAGCTGGAGAACGGCTGCGTCGTGATCGCGGCCATCACCAGCTGCACCAACACTTCAAACCCATCGGTCATGGTCGCAGCGGGCCTGCTGGCGAAGAATGCGGTCGAACGCGGGCTCTCCGTACACCCCTACGTCAAGACGAGCCTGGCCCCGGGCTCCCGCGTCGTGACCGATTACCTCAACACCGCGGGGTTGATGGAGCCGCTCGAGGAGCTGGGCTTCTACCTCGTGGGCTACGGCTGCACCACGTGCATCGGCAACTCCGGCCCCCTGGCGAGTCCCGAGGTGGAGGCGGCGGTGACCAAGGACAACCTCAGCGTGGTCGCCGTGCTTTCGGGCAACCGCAACTTCGAATCGCGCATCCATCCCCTCGTCAAGGCAAGCTACCTCGGCTCGCCGCCGCTGGTCGTCGCGTACGCGCTGGCCGGCACGGTGCACATCGACCTCACCAAAGACCCCATAGGGCACACGAAGGAAGGCAAGCCCGTGATGCTGTCCGAGCTGTGGCCTTCGCAAGAAGAGGTCAATGCGGTCGTGCAGCAGTGCGTGAAGCAGGACATGTTCCAGCGCGAGTACTCGCGCATCTTCGAAGGCGACGAGCATTGGAAGAAGATGAGCTCGCCGACCGGCCCGATCTTTCATTGGGAAGAGCGTTCCACGTACGTCAAGGAGCCGCCGTACTTCGAGGACTTCGGTGCGGAGCCGCCGGCCCTCAGCGATGTGGAAGGCGCGCGCGTGCTGGCGGTGCTTGGAGACTCTGTGACGACCGACCACATCTCACCCGCCGGCGCGATCCCGGTCGACAGCCCCGCAGGCAAGTACCTGATCGCTCATGGCGTCGAGAGGACCGACTTCAACAGCTACGGCGCGCGCCGCGGCAACCACGAGGTGATGATGCGCGGCACCTTCGGCAACGTGCGCATCAAGAACCTGATGCTGCCCACCAAAGCCGACGGCTCGCGCACCGAGGGTGGGCTCACCTACCACCAGCCTTCGGGCGAGCAGATGCCGATCTACGAGGCGGCGATGAAGTACATCGCCGCAGGCGTGCCCACCGTGGTGTTCGGCGGCGAGGAATACGGCACCGGTAGCTCGCGCGACTGGGCTGCCAAGGGCACGCTGCTCCTCGGTACGCGCGCGGTAATCGTCAAGAGCTTCGAGCGCATCCATCGCGCCAACCTCGTCATGATGGGCGTGCTGCCCTTCCAGTTCATGGGGAACGACTCGGTGGCGTCGCTCGACATCAAGGGCGACGAAACCATCGACATTCTCGGCATCGAAGGCGGCGTGCATCCGCGCCAGGAGGTGCCGCTCGTCATCCGCCGCAAGGACGGGACGACCCAGTCGATCAAGGTGCTGCTGCGCATCGAAACGCCGATCGAGGTCGACTACTACGTCCACGGCGGCATTCTGCCGTTTGTGCTGCGTGAGCTGCTCAGCACTGCGAAATCCTCCGCTCGTGCCGCGTAACCATCGCGCCGCCTGATGGCGGATTGGGACGTCATCGTCGTCGGCGGAGGCAACGCCGCGCTGTGCGCGGCGCTGTCGGCGAAGGAAACGGTGAAGCGCGTGCTCGTTCTCGAGCGCGCGCCCGAGGCCGAGGCCGGCGGCAATTCGCGCTTTACCGCGGGGCTGATGCGCATCGTCTACAACGGCGCCGACGATCTCGGCCAGTTGATCGAGCTGTCCCGCGAGGAAATCGAGCGAACCGATTTCGGAACCTACACCGCCGGGCAGTTCCTCGACGACATGGCGCGCGTCACCGAGTATCGGTGCGATCCCGACCTCACCGAGATCCTGGTCAAAGAAAGCTTTCCGACCGCGCTGTGGATGAAGAAGAAAGGGCTGCGCTTCACCGCGGCCTGGGGCAGGCAGGCGTTCAAGATCGACGGCCGGTTCAAGTTCTGGGGCGG
>WNGL01000449.1_pt1 | contig 48174 bp, 41 predicted proteins | sample 5400591 | NCBI WGS metagenome assembly WNGL01 (sample SAMN13153377, study PRJNA577476) | soil metagenome | isolation source: 80 cm soil or saprolite under Garry oak tree replicate 1 | place: USA:California | collected 2016-06-15 | reverse complement strand
CTGGCTGGTCGTGTTGGCCGAACCCTGGCCGGTCGAACCCGAGCTGTTGCCGACCTGGCTGGTCGTGTTGGCCGAACCCTGGCCGGTCGAACCCGAGCTGTTGCCGACCTGGCTGGTCGTGTTGGCCGAGCCCTGGCCGGTCGAACCCGAGCTGTTGCCGGCCTGGGTCGAAGCGGTCTGCGCCGAACCGGCTCCGGTCGAGCCGGTGCTGTTGCCCACGTCGCCCCCCTCGTGGGACTTGCTCTTGTCGTCGCCGTTGCCAGACTTGCCGCCTGCAGTGTCGCCACGAGAATCCGAGTTGTTCTCCCCGGTCTCTTTGTGGTTCGAGCTGGCGCCGGCCGGTGTGTTGGCCGATGCCTGTGCGCTGCTGCTCGCGCTCGCGGCACTTCCACTGTTGGCGTGGCCGCCGCTCGAGCCGCCACCACCGGTGCCTCCTCCTCCGCCGCCCGTCCCGCCACCGCCGCCTATGTTTTGCTCACTCTTCGCCGAAGGGCTGTCCTGGCGGTGAGCTACTGCGGAAGCACTCGTGTGATCTTGTGCTTTGCCCTGGCCATGTCCAGTGTCCGATGCCAGAGCCGGTGACGTGCGAGCCAGCACGAGGAGAAGTCCGGCCATCAGGATGAATGCATTCACGACCAGGCGCCGAGCGAACGCAGGTCGGCTGGCTAAGAACTCGCCGAACGCTTCCAAATGCCCACCTCCACGTGGAAATGAGCGAATTGCCTCGCCGCAATCCTGGACACGGACCCCGCAGCTCCGGGGATATGTCGCAGAACGCCCCGCTCAGCGTTCCCTAGTAGGGCAATGCGCTTGCAATGGAAACGCAAACTTCATCTTTAGTAACCATGGAGGCGGCGACCGATCAGCAATCGGTCGCCGCTTTCGTGGAAGAAACACTGGCCGGCACGGGCTGGGAGGTCGACTCCATCCGGCACCGCGTGGACCGGGTCGACCCTCCGAACTCCTACTGGTCGCTCTTCAGCATCGACATCAATAAGGACGGGGAAGAACGGAACCTGCGGCTTGTCGCCAAGGGCGCTTTGAACCCCGAAGCATGGGAACAGCTCAGCGCGCGCCTCATTCGGCACGGAGCCGGCAACCAGTGCGACCCGATCAACGGGCTTGGGTACCCGCGACTCTTTCCCGAGACGCAGCATGCCTACTGGTTCTACCCATACGACCCTTCGATGCCCAACCTGCCGCTCGCGAACGACGCGGCGCGGATGGCGGGTGTGTTGTTTGGGCTCGAAAGAGCCGAAGACATGCAGGCCGCGGCTGGACGTGTGGACATCGAACGCGTGCGCTACCTGCCGGAGGTCGGCGCGATCCTTCGCTACACGATCGACGTCGGGGGCACCCCGACAGTGATCTTCGGCAAGGTCCAGCCCGGCCAGCGAGGCCTTCGCACCAGCCGAATCGTGGAAGGGTTGTGGCAAGCCTCGGCCAAGTACCCCGGATATTTGAACTTGCCGCGTCCACTGGGCTATGTCGAGGAGATGGGCATGCTCATCGAGGAAGGCATTCGGGGCAAGCCGGTAGGTGAGAGGCGGACGAGCACCCAGTTCGCCCTCATGGCCGAACCTGCGGCTGAGGCGCTGGCTGTGATTCACGAATCACGGGTGGAGAACGACGAGCGAATCACGATCCAAAACGAGCTGGCACGCCTCGATAAGGTCGCGGAAAAGTTCGCATACGTCCATCCGGAAGGACATTTCTTGCTCAAGGACCTCATAACTCACATGCGCGAGCGCGTGCAGAAGACCACCGAAGAGGAATGGTTGCCAACTCACGGCGACCTCAAGTACGACCAATTCATGTTCCACAACGACCGGTTCACGCTGCTGGACTTCGACTATTTCGCGACGGCTGAAACCAGCTACGACCTGGGCAAGTTCTGTGCGTACCTCGTGCCGACACGCCCAAAGGACTGGAGGGACTCCGTGGCGGTGGAGCAGGCGCGCGTCCGGTTCATCCGCCGCTACCGCGAGCTGCGACCCCACGCGACACTGCACCGGTTTGCGGTCTATGAGGCGCTCCAGTTTGCGCTGCGCGCCATGGCCACCATGTGGGGGGCGAAGCCCGGGTGGCACCGAGTCGCGGAAACCTACCTGGTGCTAGGGTTCGAGCGCCTCAAGAGCAGGCTGCCCGAATAACGGCCGTTTCGGTTGCTGGCGATTCTTTACAAGCCTTAACTCCGAGACGCACAGGTTAGACGGCCGGCGGCCGTCACACTCTGCCGTCTGCTATGCGGCTTGTTTCATGGTTCGGAGGATTTCTCGTCGTCGCCGCCCTGCTCGTGGGCGTGGGTTCGGCAGTCCAGCTTCGCACGGCAAACGGGCACTCGCTCACCGCCTCGCACCAGCCCGTGGCCTTGTTCGGGATTCGCGACCCCGTCCCAGACCCGCCCCACAAGGTCCTGCCACCCAGCCCCACCGCGATCCCCGTTGTGCCGGCGCAATCCGCCCCCGCGCCCGCCCAACCCTCACGCCCTGCGCCGGTCGTCAATTCGACGCAACAGGCCTTGATCAACCAGGACCGGGCCCGCAACGGACTCCCAGCGCTTACCTGGAGCAGCTGCCTCTCCAACGTGGCGCGGGGCCAGGCCGCGTACCTTGCTTCACCCAACGTTGCGTTCCAGCATTACGGCGGCGTGCAGCAGGACCTGGGCTGTCACCTCGGCGCGCAGGTCGGCGAGAACATCGGCTGGTGGTCGCTCGGTATCAACGACTCACAGCTCAACACGATGTTCATGAACAGCGCCGAACACCGCGCCAACATCCTCGGTCCATACCGCTATGTGGCGACCGCATGGGCGGTTCGATCCGACGGTCGAGCCTATATTGCGGTCGAGTTCGGCTAGGCCCAACCCGCCGAGTAACCCGATTTAACCGGGCGTTGTTCTGACGTAGCGCTCCAAGGCGGCGCCGAGACGCCCAGCAGAGCGCTCGTAGGAGGAGCGGGAAGGGTGTCGACTGGACCGGTCGCACGCAGCGGCCAGCATGCGCTCTGGGTTCGACCACTCGATTGGATGTGGGCCAAGCGGGCCTGGATCGCGGCTCTGATCGGAGTCTTCCTCATCACTTCGACGCTGTACGTGTTGTGGGCGATCAAGGATTTGCCCGACCCAAGCCAGAACGTGCTCGCGGCGGGGGACGTCGTCGTGCTCGACCACAACGGCAAGCTGATCGAGGACTGGAGCCCCGCGGGCCACTACCACGTCACCCTCACCCTCCAGCAGATGGGGCCTTTCGTCGCCAAGGCGGTGCTCGCGGCGGAGGACCGCAACTTCTACAACCATGGCGCGATCGACCCCGGGTCGACCGCGCGCGCCGCGTGGGTCGACATCACCACGCACGGGCTGAACGAAGGCGGCAGCACGATCACGCAGCAGCTGGTAAAGATCCAGCTGCTCACGCCTCAGAAATCGCTGACGCGCAAGGTCCAGGAGGTCGTGCTGGCAATAGTGCTCGAGCAGCGGTACTCCAAAGACCAGATCCTCGGCATGTACCTGAACCGGGTGTACTTCGGCCACGGCGCGTACGGGGTCGGCGCGGCGGCGCGCACATATTTCAACAAGGACGCGAAGGACCTGTCGGCGGCGCAGGCCGCTTTTCTCGCGGGCCTCATACAGGCACCGACGCTGTACGACCCAGTGGCCCACTACGACCTTGCCCATAGCCGCGAGGTCTATGTGCTGCAAGGGATGATTTCGACCGGCGCGCTCAAGGCCGACGAGGCGGACAAAGCCGCCAACGAAGACATCAAGGCGGAGCTGCAGATCCAGCCGTCGGCGCGCCAGAGCCTGGCGCCGCACTTCGTCGATTACGTCCTGACGCAGCTGGAAAGGCTGTTTGGCGCGGCGGCCGTGCAGCAGGGCGGCATCGTCGTCCACACCACCCTCGACCTCACCTTGCAGCAGGCTGCCGAGGCTGCGGTCGCCAACGGGGTGCAGGACCTCAAGCCTTTCAACGTGAACAATTCGGCGCTGCTCGCCGCGGATCCAAAGACAGGCGCGATTCTGGCCTGGGTTGGCTCCGCCGACTACGGCAATGACGCGATCGGCGGCCAGTTCGATGTGGTGCTTTCGCCGCGCCAGCCAGGATCTTCGTTCAAGCCTTACGTCTATGAGGCTGCGCTGCGCGATCACAAGATCACATGGGCGACGATCCTCCACGACCAGCTGACCAACTTCAACGGTTATCAGCCGCGTGACTTCGACAACGGCGGCATGGGCGACATCAAAGCGAGCACCGCCATCCTTTACTCGCGCAACATCCCGGCCGTCGAGGTCGGTCAGATGGAAGGTATCAACAACGTCATCAACCTCGCCCACGCGATGGGCGTCAAGAGCCCTCTCCAGCCTTACCTCTCGACAGCGATCGGAGCAAGCGATGTCACCCTCTACGAGCACGTCCAGGGCTATCAGACCTTCGCCAATCAGGGCCAGCGCATGGACCTGCGCGTGCTCAACGAGGTCGACGACTCCAGCGGCCACGCCGCCTTCAAGTACGAGAAATCGACCAGCACCTCAGTCCTATCGCCCGCCGAGGCGTTCCTGATGTCGGACGTGCTGAAGAACTACCAGAACACATGGCACTTCGGTTGGAACCGCCAGATGGCGAGCAAGACTGGCACCAGCGACAACGGGAAAGGCGGCATCCCCGACTCGTGGATCATGGCCTACAACCCCGACATCGTCACCGGCGTTTGGGTGGGCAACACGGCGCCCAACGGCGGGGGCGGGCTGATTCGTGCCTACGGTGAAAACGTCGGACTGACCATCATGAAGCGCTTCGTCAACGCGCTGCCATCGGGCATGCGCGAGTGGTACACACGCCCCGCCGGCGTCGTGCAGGGTTGCGGCGGCGACTCGCAGGACCCGTTCCTGCCGGGAGCCTGCACCGCGTCGCCATCGCCGTCGCCGTCACCGAGCCCGTCGCCGTCGGCCAGCCCTTCGGTCCTTCCCTCTGTCCTGCCTTCGATTCTCCCTTCGGCATCGCCGTCGGCCCCACCGCCGGCCTCTCCGTCACCCAAGCCATCGCCGAGCTGATGCTCGCCATGAGAAGTTCCGAGACTCCGTTTCTCGACAGTGTCGAGCGGCGTCGGCCGGGCACGTCGCTGCGAGGCTACGTGATGCGAACGCTGCCCCACAGCTCAGCGATCGTCGTCGCCAACCGCGCGCCGCACGAGCCCCGTCCGGAGGGTGGCTTCACACGAGGCGCGGGCGGGGTGATCACCGCGCTGCTCACGCTGGCCGAGGTCGCCTCGGCGGACTGGGTCGCCTGCGCTCGCACCGAGGGCGAGCGCGCGCTGATCGAGGAGCACGGCACGACCTGGAACGCACCCCTCATTCGGAGCGAAACCCGACTCCACTACGCGACGCCGACGCCCGAGCAGTACGAGCAGTACTACTCGGTGATCTCCAACCCGGTGCTGTGGTTCGTCCAGCACTACCTCTGGGACCTCGCGCATCAACCGGTCATCAACGGCCGCATCCACCGCGCGTGGAGGAACGGGTACGTGGAGGTCAACAAGCAGGTCGCGCGCAAGGTGGTCGACGTGGCGCGGGGACTCACCGGACGGCCACTGGTCATGGTTCATGACTACCAGCTCTACCTCGTGCCGAAGCTCGTGCGTGAGCAGCTGCACGGGGCGATCATCCAGCACTTCGTCCACATTCCGTGGCCGACGCCGCAGTACTGGAAGGTGCTGCCGCGCGAGATGAGGGACGCGATCCTCCATGGCCTGCTCGGATGCGACATCGTCGGCTTCCAGACGAGCCTCGACGTGCGCAACTTCCTGATGACGTGCGAGGAGAACTCGGGACTGGCCGTTGACGAGCGCGAGAAGGCGGTGCTGGTGGACGGCCGCGTCGTTTACGCGCGCGCTTATCCGATATCGATCGACGTCGCGAGCACGACCCGCCTTTCCTTTTCGCACGGCGTGATGGTCGAGGAGCGAAAGCTGCGCGACTGGCGGCCCGAGCACCTGATCGTCCGGATCGACCGCACGGATCCGTCGAAGAACATCGTGCGCGGCTTCCTCTCGTACGAGAAGCTGCTCGCCCACCACCCCGAGCTCAAGGGCAGGGTGCAGTTCTGGGCATTTCTCCAGCCGTCTCGCCAGGATGTCGCCGTCTATCGCAACTACGTGCGCAAGGTCCGCCAGACCGTGCAGCGCATCAACGCCCAATACGGCGCGCACGGCTGGCAGCCGATCCGGCTCGAGCTCGGCGAGAGCATGCGCAAGGCGATGGCGGCGATGCGCAACTTCGACGTGCTGATGGTCAACTCCGTCTACGACGGGCTGAACCTGGTCGCCAAGGAAGGCGCGCTGGTCAACCGATCAGACGGCGTGATCGTGCTGTCGGAGAACGTGGGCGCGCACGAGGAGCTGCACCCGCACGTGCTTTCGGTCAACCCGTTCGACATCGAGGCGACGGCCAACGCGATGCATCAGGCGATCGTGATGGGAATCGAGGAGAAGCGGCGGCTGAACGAGGGGGCGCGCGACGTCGTGCGCAGCAACGACATCGCGCGCTGGATCACGCGCCAGGTGCAGGACATCCGGGACCTGGCCGCGGAGCCCGGGCTCCGCGCCGGCTAGAAGCCCCTCGGCCGCAAACCGCCCGAGCGTCGCGCCACCGTTACGTTGCGGTAGAAGATGATCGCGACGAGCCGCGCCACGGCCCACCCCGCGAGGGCGTAGACCAGGATCGCGACCACGACCGACATCTCGAGCTGGGACTGCGTGGTTCCGATCGTCGGCAGGATGTTCTTGAACGGCCCGAGAAAGACGGCGGTCACGTTGTAGAGCCAGATGGAGAAGCCCGCCTCGGGGTTCGCGCCGAGCAGCTTGAGAACCAGCCGCAGCAGCAGCAAGCCGTCGATGAGGCCGAAGGCGAGATAAACGAGCTGAACCCCTCGCCAGCCGGGATTCGAGGTGCTGACCACCTCCGCCTCTTCGGCGGGCGCCACTCCTGGACCCTCGCTCGTCACGGTCCGGTGCTCAAGCACGTGGCCGGTTACGGAATCACGCTCGGCGTCGGTGTCCCTGCGCTCCATTTGAATTCTCCCTTTGCCTGGTTAAAAGTTCTGAAACGAGGCCATGAATGAAAACGCCCGGTGATTTTTGCCACCCGGGCGCTTTGCGGGAGGTAGGTCAGCTCAGGGAGTGTTCGTGGGGTACCAGAGGGGCAGGGTGGAGAGCGCTTCGTCCTGATCGACGTCAGGGTCCGGACCGTTGCTGCCGAGCTCATATTGCCAGGCTTCGATGTTGCTGGCGCAGCCGGTGTCATATGGAGAGTAGCTGGGTGCAGAAGACTTGGAATAGCCACCCAGCAGTGATGGCTCGAACGACCACAGATCAGAGCCCGTGGCTATGTTCGGCACTGATGTGGCAGCGGTGCACCACGCTGCGGCAAACTCGCTGCCGGAAGTGCCGTTGCCGTAGAACACCGGCACATAACCGGCTCGGCTCACGCCGTCATACCAGCCTTCGATGAAACCAGAGTCCACGGAACCGGCCCCAGGGCACGCCTCGCCGTAGGGCTCGATATCGATAGCAAGCAGGCGACCATTCGGAATGCCAATCCGCTGCGCTGCAGCTACTGCCTCGGCCGCATAGCCGTGACCCGTCTCGTAGGAGGAGACGTTCGAACAGTTGTAGTCGTTGTAGATCGGAAGTATGGCCATGTGGTTGCGGGCTGCGAGCGCCACCTCAGCTGCACTGATCCCCGGGCACACCGTGTTGGTGAGGTAACGACCCCAGAAATCAGGCGCCCCAAGATTGCTGACCACCGACGGATACACCTCTTGGCCGCTAGGGTCGCCAGTGAAGGCCTTGCACGAATCAACGCCCCAAAGGAGGTGCGTAGGTTCGAGCGCCGCCGACCGAGCCTGGATGTCGACCAGGCCAGGAGTTCCAGCTCTACCCTGGCCCTGTCCAGGCTGTGCGCCTTGCGATGCTGAAGGAAGTGCCCCGATGATGGCGGTATATGTGGGGGTGGTCCCGCCGCTGATCCAGGCGCGCACGCTGCATGTGTCGCCAGACTTGCAGGCGTGATCGACGAGACGCCCTTTCTCGTCGTAGATGCCGACCACCCACGGAGTGTTGGTCAGGTCGGCATTCGTGACCGCCTTCAGGTATACAGCTCCGCCGGTTGCTGGCCCGATAGATGTGGCAGACAAGCTCACGTTGAGCCACGTGACGTATACAGGAGAGGACACGGCCTCAGGCTGGCCGTTGACATAGCCGACGATCTCGTGAACGCCGCCGGATGAGGGCTTCATTGAGGTCGTGCAGACCGTTCCACGGCTGCAGTAGGTCAGTCTCGAGTTCGTGGTGAGGTCATAGATCTCTAGCCAGCGCCCAGTTCCCTTGACGTCGACCGTTGAGGTGGCGACAAGGGTGACGGCTTGGCCCTGGCCCAGAACCGTGCGGCTCGCCGTAATGCTGCTGCTCAACCACCCGACGCTGACCATGTTCGACGACACCGCGCTGGCGTCGTCAGGAATTTGCGAGGTAGGTCGAGTGGCGTATGCCGTGAAGTCATGAACTCCTGAATCGGCGGAATAAGCGACGCTGCATCGATTGCCCTGGGCACAGGCCGCCACGACCACTCGTGATGTTTGATCGAATATCTCGATAGCGAGTCCGGTCCCAGACAAATTGGAGTTGGCGGTCGCACTGAGAATGACCTGGGCCCCGGCTCGAACCGTGGTGGCGTCCGCTGTCAGAACAACGTGGTCAGGTCCGTGCACCCCCAGAGACGCGACAGGAACGCTGGGAATGACGAGTGGGCCCGAGGCTCCGGCCTTGTTGCCTGGCCCCTCAGGCTGAATTACTTCATCGCTGCAGGTCGCCGGAGTGGGCGGCACCTGCTCCGTATCGCCGGAGGCACAGGCTGTCTGTCCAACTGGTGTGCCTGGCGTTCCAGGTGCAGCCGGGCCGGGTGAGGTGCTGGTGCTGCAAGCGGACGCCGCACCCGAATCGGGGCAAGGCTGGAGGCCGGATGGGACCGCCAGGCTCGGATCGATGCGATTTGCAGTCTGGACTGCGCAGCCGTTGGACGATTCGCAGACCGCCATATTTGGATGAAGCGGAGGAACCGCGAGGACCGCCGGAGCAGCAAAAGCCACGATTGTCATGTGGTTTGCGATGGCGACCAAGCCGAACCCGAGATGGACGGTCGGCCGCGGTCGAAAAGTGGCGAAAAGCCGTCGAAGCGAGCGCACTGATACCCCCGTTTGCCGCGCACCCACGGACGGGTGGCGCTAGATGTCAGGGGGAACCTACGGGCGGTGGGCCGGTGCGCCCACGGCGCTTGGGTTAATTAGCCTGAAGCGTTGTCAATTGCCCTGAATCAGGGCAAAAAAGGGCGCTTTTGCACTCCGCCGATCAGGGCTCGAGCCGGCAGCGGAAGCATTCTGACTGAAATGCCGCCGTTTGACGCCGAAAAAGCGAAGCAGCCCGGGGCAGTGGGCTGCTTCTGTCAGTTAGAACGCCGGGCCGCGGGCGTCTACGGGCTGGCCTGCACGGCGCCAAGCACGTTGCCGTACATGACACCCAGCGCGAGCAATCCAAGGAGCGAAAGCAGGACGAGCACAAAAGCCCGCGCGCACGCGTCCATCAACCACGAGTCCTCAGTCGAGTCCGAATCGGCGACGTTCCAACGTCGCCCGTAGAGGCCGGCCCTCACGGACAGGCCGATGGTCGCCAGCAGGATGATGAATAGGACACCCATGAGATGAGTCGAGGGCGTGGACACCGAGCGGGTCAGCGTCCACGCCATCCAGACAACGCGCCGCAGGGCGATTGTGAACATGTCGGGCGGACTTCAATTTGCGCCCGTCGCCGCGCGCCACCTATAAGGACGCGCGCGCTCCCGCGCCGGCCAATACTCGCGCCGGGGGAGGCGTTCTTCTAGGCGTGGAAGTCCCGCTGCTGTTGCAATTCTCGATCGCCTTGTTCACGGGCATGGTGGCGGCCACTTTTGTGCCGCCCGTCAGGAGATCGATCCCCAGGCCCGTGGAGATCCTGCTTTGGGCGGGCTTCGTGAGCGTGTGCGTGCTCGGTATGGCGAGCATCACGGATCCCAACGCACGCGAGCTCAGCGCATCGGCGGCATGGGGCGCTGACCAGATCATCAACACCATGATCGGTCTGACCTTGGGAGGGTTTGGCGGCTGGATCCTGGACCATCGCTTCCCAATCGCGAGCTGGTTCGTGATCATCGCCGGCGCCGACATCTTCGCCCTCATGTTTCTCCGCTTGATGCGCAGCGCCCAGCCATGGAGGCCACGCATCCGGCTGCGTGAATGGATGGAGGTGCCGGTCGCCGAGCCGGCCGCGGTCGTGGCGCGTCGCCGGCTTGTCCTGGCGGACCCGCTCGCCGATGTGAACCGCAGGCTTGTAGCCGCCGGCGCGATTGCCGGGACGGCGGCCCTTGCGAAACTGATCGATCTATCGATCTGGGTGCGCGACGTCATGGTCCCGCGCGAAGCTCGCCGGCTGGCGCAAGTCGCGGTGGCCGGCCGGGTCGAGTCGCAAGCTCGCCTGGAAGGACTGCGTGATGCGACGGCGCACCTCCAGTACGCGGCGCGCTCCTGGTATGCGGCCGCAGGAGAGCCCGCGTTCAACGTTCTCGCCGTCAAAGCCGGCAGCGCGGTACGCATCGCGCGCGCGGCCAAGCAAGGCCTCAGCCCGACCGCTCTGCGATCGGGTCAGGTGATCGACATCCACACGCTCATGAGCGCGCAATCGCTCGGCTGGTACGGACCTTTGAACACCGCGCCGAAAGAGTCACCGGGGGAACAGGATGGCGAATCACAACGACCGGATCGTCTGGCCTCATAGGGAAAACGGGATGCGGCGGCGCGCCAGCGCACCGCACGTTCTGAGCAAGGGCAGGGTTTCGCGACCAGCCAGCTGGCTCGTTCGGCTGTTCATCCTGCTCGCGATCGCCGTGCCCAGCCTGATCGTCACGTCACCGGGCTACGTCGCGTTCGCGGACAAGCTGCCCGACCGGAGCCAGGTCACCTCGACCGTTCCAGAGGACACCCTCATCTATGCGTCGGACAACAAGACGCTGCTCGCGGACCTGCACCCGCCGGGTTACCAGAGCTACTACGAATCGCTGCCGGACATGGGGGCGCTGCTCCCGGAGGCGGTCATCTCGATCGAGGACCACAACTACTACTCGGAGCCGGGCATCGACCCGCAGGGAATCATGCGAGCGTCGATCGTCGACTATCAGTCCGGGTCGGCGGTCGAAGGCGCCTCGACGATCACCCAGCAGCTGGTCAAGCTGCGGCTCGTCGGCAACAAGGCGTCGCTTGATCGCAAGATGCGCGAGGCGCTGCTCGCGTTCGAGATCGAGCGCCACTACACGAAGGCGCAGATCCTCGAGTTGTACCTGAACAGCGTGTTCTTCGCCAACACCGCATGGGGCACCGCGGCGGCGTCGAAGATTTACTTCCACAAGCAGACCAAAGACCTTGACCTGGCCCAGGCGTCGATGCTGGCCGGCATCATCCGCGGTCCGACGATCTACAACCCGCTCGTCAATTGGACCTCCGCCAAGAACCGGCAGAAGACCGTGCTCAACGCCATGATCCGCGACGGCAAGATCACAGCTTCGGATGCCGCCCAGGCCTTCGCGGAGGATCTCTCGCCGCCGACTCACATGTTCATGCCCACGAACACGTTCTGGGCCCCGGCTTTCGTTGGCTACGTGACGGCCGAGCTCCTGGCGAGGTTCGGCAAGGAGGCAACGTACAGCGGCGGACTTCGAGTCGTGACCACGCTCAACTTCCAGCTGCAGCAGATCGGTCAGAGCATCGTGGGCGGCACGATCGCGTCGCTCGCGTACCGCAAGGTCACCCAGGGCGCACTCGTCGCGCTGGACCCGACCTCGGGCGCAATCCTCACCATGGTCGGTTCGGCCAACGCCTACGCCTACGGCGGGCAGTACAACCTCGCCGTCTGGCCGCCCCGCAACCCAGGATCCTCGATGAAGATATTCACGTACACGGCCGCCATTGCGAGCGGCAGGTACACGATGACCACGCCGATCGCCGACAGCCCCTTCTCCTATCGCGATCCAATCTCACTCGAGGTCTACGCGCCGCGGAACTACGACGGCCGCTATCACGGCACCTGCCAGCTGCAGGCATGCATGGGCAACTCGCTCAACATCCCCGCGGTGAAAGTTGAGCTTGGCATCGGCGTCTCGAGCGTCGTGCAGATGGCGCGCACGATGGGAGCTCCGCCGTACCAGCTGCACGGCAGCGATGCCAACGGCTTCCCGAACTACACGAGCGACGACCCACTCAACACGTTTGGTCCGTCGCTGACCCTCGGCGGCTACGGCGAGACCCCGCTGCAGATGGCCACAGGCGCTTCGGTGCTCGCCACGCAGGGCGTCCTGCGCCAGCCGTATGCGATCACCGTCGTCACCAAAAACGACAGCCTGGTCTACGTGCACCAGTACAGCGCGGGCCAGCAGGTGCTCGATCCGCGGGTCGCCTTCATCATGGAGCAGATCATGTCCAACGACAACAACCGCGCCATGATCTTCGGCCGCAACTCGCTCCTCACTCTTCCGGGACGTCACGTCGGCGTGAAGACGGGAACCTCTGACTCGTTCGCCGACGCCTGGACGGTCGGCTACACGCCGCACCTGGTAACTGCGGTGTGGGGTGGCAACGCCAACTGGAACATGAAGATGACCAAGAACTCGGACAGCTACTACATCGCGGCGCCGATGTGGCACCCCTTCATGCAGCAGGCGCTCGACACGCTCGGACTGGGCGACGAGTGGTACACCGAGCCGGCGGGCCTGGTCAACCAGAGCTGCCACGGCCAGATGGCGTACTACCTGCCGGGCACCCACTGCTAGGCGGCGGACGGATGCAGGCCAGGTTCGACAAGACAGGCAGAAGGCTTCCCGACACGGGACACGGCTGTGGCTGCCAGCTGTGCGCCGACTCGAATGCGCCGCGTTACGAACGCCGCGATGATCCGAGCCGTGAGCCTCGAGCGTGGAGTCCGCTTCGCCGGCGCGTCATTCGCATTTTCAGGAGCGCAGGGGCGGGCTGAGATTTCGCACGCCTGACGCCAGACGTGGGGAAACGCCTCCTCTGGTCAGCCCTCTACGGCAAGGCCACGTTCCGCGACGCTCCCTTCGAGGGCGGCCTGCGGACCGTACGAGTGCTTCAGCATCACGCGCAGCCGCTCCTTCGCCACGGCGAGTCTCGAGGCCACGGTGCGCTCAGGGATACCGAGGGCCTGCGCGATCGCGCGGTTGGTGTAGCCGTGGTAGTGGCGCAGAACGATGGCGGCGGCCTGCTTCGGCGGCAGCTTGGAGAGGGCGATCGCGAGGTCGCGGTGTTCCACAACCTCTTGCGGGTCGGGCGCAAGGCCCGGCCGGCCCAGCCGGCGAATGACCTCGCCGACCTCGCGCAGGCGCATCTTGCGCTGGTACGAAACCGCGGCGTTGATCGCGATGCGGTGGAGCCACGCCTCGGCCGGCGCGATCGGCTGCCATGTGGCCCACTTCTTGTACGCGCGCTCGAATGCGTCCTGGGCGCAATCCTCCGCCGCGGCCCTGTCTCCGAGCATGCCGGTGAGGGTGCCGAGGATCTTGCCGTATGAAGTTTGATAGAGACGCTCGAAGTCCGCTTCGTTGCCGGCCTGGTAGCTGGTCGTTGGCTCGTTCGTTTCGCTGGCGCTCGCAGAGATCGGGTCCGCCATATCGTTCCTTAACCCTCCGTTAAGTTCGGTGAGCACAGGCTCGACCTGGCCCTAACTTTCGGCTAGGAGAGGTGTTTGGGTCGCCGTACGGATGGGCGGATTTTGGCTAACTCAGTTGCAGTAGCAGGTGTCGGGGTGCCCCGCGACGTTTTCAAGAAGGATGAACCCTGGGGCAGAGTCCGGCGGAACGTACGCGGTGGACGTGCTGGCGACCCTTGCCAGCGGTCTCAGCGTGGACTCTACCGAGAGTGGCAGGAAGGCCCTCGAGGTCGTTCGCGCACGTTCGCCCGAGCTGATCGCGGTCGGCGAGCAGACAGGCGAGGACCTCGTCACGACCTCCGCGGGCTTCATCGACATGATGCTCGCCGCGCTGCGCAACGACGTCGAGCTGCCGTGGCTGGACTTCGAGCAGCGATCGCGGGACTACGGCCGGCTCCGGGCGGCGCAAGGGCTGCCGCTCGAGTTGCTGATCGATGTGCTCGCAGTCTATAGGCGCGCGACGATCGAGCTGCTTTCACAGCCCATCCAGGGCAAGCCGCACTACGACGAGATCATCGCCATCGCGCAAGGCCGACTCGAGGATGTGACCGAGCGCCTGACCACTGCGATCGCGCGCGGCTACCTCGACCACATCGACGAAGAACATCGCGCGCGCGAAAGCGAGATGTACGGGCTTGCCGCGATCGTGAGCGCGATGGGACGCTCGCTCGACCTGGGCGAGACGGCGGAGGTCGCGCTCATCGAAGCCCTCGCCGCGCTTCGATTGAGCACCGGGGCATTGTGGCTGCGCGAGCGCTCGTCCAACAAGCTGATCCACACGGTCGGACTCGACGCCGACCAGGTCGATGACTTCGCGCGCCAGGTCGGACCGCATGTCAAGGCGTCGGCATCGGCGGTCGGCAGGGCGGAGTCGCAGGTGGACCGCATCTCCGGCCGGGAGTGGAACGCGTTGCGCGCCCAGCTTCGCGTGCGGGGCCGGACGGTGGGAATGATTACGGTGGCGACGATGGTCGATCGCGTGTTTGGCGCATCCGACCTGCTCTTCATGGCGGCTGTCGCGGACCAGGTGGCCATCGCCATCGACCGCGCGCGCCAGTTCGCCAGCGAGGCGCGCACCGACCATCTCACCGGTCTCGCGAACCGGCGCGAGTTCGAGCGCGTGATGGAGCGCGAGGTCGCTCTCGCCGAGCGGCACAATCGCCGACTTTCGCTGATGATGATCGACCTCGACAACCTGAAGCGGATCAATGACCGGCTTGGGCACAGCGCCGGAGACGGAGCGCTCAAGATCGTCGCGCAGCAGCTGCAGCGCGTCGTGCGGGCGTCCGATGTGTGCGCCCGTGTGGGCGGCGATGAGTTCGCGGTCGCGATGCCCGAGACCGACCTGGACCGGGCGCGGGAGGTGGCGCTCCGCCTGCGCCGCGCCGTCGACCAGGCAGCATTGAGCATGCGCGCACCGGAGCAGGTGGAGGTCAGCGTCGGCATCGCCGCGTGGCGGTCCGGTCAGGACTGGCAGGCGATCTACCAGGCCGCGGACAGCGACCTCTATGAGGACAAGAGGCGGCGCAAGACGGTGCGTCGCTGGCAGCAGGAGGATCAACCTGCGATTCGGATCGTGGGCCGCGGCAGCGGTAGGCAGAGAGTGTCCGGGGCTTAGTCAAGGGGCTCGAGTCCAGCCCCTCCGGCGCTGCGCGCCACCTCCCCATGAATGGGGAGGAGACTTATCTAATTGGCTTTTATTCCACCAGGGCTAGTTCGCGCGCTTTGACGATCGCTTCTAGTTTTGAGTGCACTCCTAGTTTGCTGCCCAGGCTGCGGATGTGCGTGCGCACGGTCGTGTAGCTGATCCCGAGCCGGCTCGCGATGTCGCGACTGGACGTGCCCTCGGCCATGAGGCGAAGGACTTCTTTCTCTCGGGGAGTGAGGCGCTCGAGCTGCGCTTCGATCTCGCGCCGATCGTTGAGCAGCTGCGCGATGGTCCGCGGCGTGAACAGAGTGCCACCCTGCGCGACGGTGCGAATCGCGTCGACCACCTCCTGCGCGGCGCGGGACTTGTGGATGAACGCGCTGGCGCCCGCCTCGAGTGCGGCGAAGCGCGCCGCGTCGGTGTCCTCGCGGGTCAGGAAGATGAGCTTGGTCTCAGGGCGCACCTGGCGGATGCCCGTCGCGGCGTCCGCGCCAGTCCCGTCGGTCAGCCGGAAGTCGATCAAGACGAGGTCGGGTTTGAGCTCCGCGGCGCGAGCGATCGACTCCGAGACCGAACCCGAATGCCCGATCACCGTCATGTCTTCCTGGTCGTTGATTAGGGCGGCCAGACCTTCGGCCACCACCTGGTGGTCCTCGACGATCAGCACGCGAGTCGTTTCGCGCTTCATTCCTGGCGGCACTCTACAGAGGCATCCAGAACTCGACCGTCGTGCCGAGTCCAGGCTCGCTTTCTATCTTGTTCCATCCGCCCGCGAGGAGGGCCCGTTCGTGGAGCGCGAGCAGGCCGAGATGTCCGGGCAGGCGATCGCGCTCGGCGACCACGAAGCCGCGGCCGTTGTCCTGCACGACGCCTCGCACCCCGCCGTCCTCGACTTTCAGCGAGACACGCACGCGGGTCGCGGAAGCATGCTTCTCGACGTTGGTCAGCGCTTCGGTGAGCTGTCGAAAGACCATCGATCGGTCGTCATAGGAAAGGTCGTCCGGGATCTCGACTTCGACTTCGACCTCGGCGCCTGAGAGCGACTTCAGCATCTGGACGCGGGCGCGGATGGTCTCCACGAATCCGCCCGGGACCTCGAGCGCGGGCGGCCGAACCTCGAAGAGCAGCCTGCGCAGCGCGTCTTCGGTCTGAGCCAGCATCCCCTGCGCCTCGGCCAGGAGCTCGCCTGCGTCCCCGTTGGGCTCTCGCAGCCTTTGGAGCTGCAGTTCGACCGCCGTCAGCTTCTGGAGCGCGTCGTCATGAAGGTCGCCCGCAAACCGCTTACGCGCCTTGTCGACCGCTGTCGAGACGTTCTTGAGCAGCATCTGTCGCGCGGCATCCACCTTCTGGAGGCGCTCGACTGTTTTTTTCAAGTCCGTGTCCGCGTACTGGACCTGCCAGACCAGGCCCGCCGCAAGACCTGCTTTCTGCAGGACCCAAGCATCCTCGCGGGAGAAACCTTCGCGGCGTCGCGAGTCGTAGGCGGCGACCAGGCCGAGGCGCTGGTCACCTGCCCGCCACGGCACTGCGATAGCGCTGTCGACGTTGAGCGTGTCGAGCACGTAGCGAAAGTCGCCTGAGTCGTCGGCACGTGAGGCCCTGAACATCAGGTCGTGGTAGACCACGCGGCTCGACAGGTCATTGCGGTCCGGCTCGCACGGCACCGGGTGCAGACCGGCTAGAAAAACGTCATCGATGCCGTGGCCTCCGGCGATCGGAAACAGGATGCCCTCATCGCTCCGCTGCCAGAAGGCCACTCGACGAGCCCCGACCAGCTCGGCGATGCTGCGCGTCAGGCGGCGGTAGAAATCGGCGAGGCCGTCTCCAGTCCGGGCGTGACGCGAAACCGCGAGCAGCGCCTGGACCGCCGCCTCATGTGCGTGCTCGACGCGTTCCGCGCTCCGAACCCGCTCGTCGTTGATGAGCCGCTGCCGCTCGCTGCGGTCGAGGTCGGCTCGGAGGTTCACCAGCGTGTCGACCATCTCCTGTCGCCGCTCCTGGACCTGAGCCAGTGCGATCGCGGACGCGACTTGCTGGGCGAAGATCGCAAAAGCTCGCTGCTGGACTGCCGTGAAACCGTTCTGGCTGGCGACTCCGAACACACCGACCGAGCGGCCGCCCGCCTCCAGGGCTTGCGCGCAGGTCGAGCGGATGCCTGGCGCAACGCGGTCAGTCATCCCGCTCCATGTCGAATTCGCCATCGGACCGGAGAATGCCGCCGCCGTGGCGAAGATCCTCTCGACCGCGTCTTCGGGCAGCCTCTGCGTCGGGTCGCTGCCCGTGGTGTATACGCGCTTGCCTTCGCCTCCCTCCTCGACCAAGGCGAGGAAGGCAACCGTCGACCGCGTCAGCTCGACAGCGAGCCGGAGCGCGTGCTCGGCGACCTCCGGCACTGTCTTGAAACGAGCCAGCTCTGCGGAAGCGTTCTGGAGCGACTCGAGAACATCGCCGTAACCGGCCGCGGCGCCGACGGTTTCCAAACACTCCCCCCTTGCACCCGAAAGTGCGCCTCACCGGATTTTACTTCTCTCCTCAGCGGTCGAGTGGACCATCGCCACACGTACGCACGAGTACTGCGGGCCCCCGGCCGCGTTGATCAATCGAGGCGGCAAGCACTGGGCCCGGCCCTCACCTCAGTCGAAGTGACCGATAACGGTGAGCAGGGCCGGCCCTTCAGTGGCGCTCCTCAGGATGGAGAGGGCGGTCATGCAAGCAATCGAGCGATCTTCGGTCCGGCGGTACTCGGCGACGCGGCGGCGTTCTCTAATCGCGATGGTTACGCGCCGAGCCCTCCAGCGAATGAACGGCTCGGCGAGCCTGGTCCTGGTCAAGCCCTTCGTGGTCATGGCGGCCAGGGTCCTTGGTCCTGGTCCGACACGACTGCGGCTCGTCAAGCTGGCGCACAACCTCGGCCAGAACGGCGTCGTCGCGCCACCCCTCACGTCCCACAAGGACGAGTACGATGAGACCCAGGGACCGGCTGCACAGCCCACCCGGCGCGCGGCGTAGGCTGGTCTTAGGGGCGTTTCCGTCGCCTTCGGGCGGCCGGCTGCGGAAAAATCCGTCGGTCACAGGTACTCCTGTTGTGGGAGGCGTTTCTGCTACAGATGAACGACTTCGACCAGATCCTGGAACTCAAGCTGCGTCAGATGCTCGACCCGGTGGTGGCCAGCCCTCCGCCGGCCCGAGGACGGCGGGACACGCGGTCGCGTAGGCCAATCCTGACGGTCCAACCGGTCCCGCTAGAGGTCGTGCCGGTCGCCGTCCCGGTCATCAGCGCGCCGCAGCTCTAAACCAGAACCCCTTCCTTCCTCTCGCGAGGCCGGGTCGCAAGGCTCGGCCTCTCTATCCCCGTCGCCGGACCGGGCATTGGTTACTGTTGGAGCAGCGTGAGCTCTCGCACCTCGACCATCAAGTTCGCCATCAGCCAGTTGCCGCGGCGCCTGCCCGCCGCGGAGCGGGAACGTCGGCTGGCAAACCCTGGTTTCGGGCGCATCTTCACTGAGCACATGATCCGGATCCGCTGGGACTCCGAGCACGGGTGGCACGACGCCGAGCTGAAGCCCTACGCGCCGCTCTCGCTCGACCCCGGCACCTCGGTGCTGCACTACGCGCAGGCCGTGTTCGAAGGCCTGAAGGCGTTCCGCCAGGCGCAAGGCGGCGTCGCCGCATTCCGCGCCGACGCGCACGCGGCGCGCTTTCGGAACTCGGCGCGCAGGCTCGCGCTTCCAGAGCTTCCTGACGAGACGTTTCTCGAAGCCATCGACTTGCTGCTCGCCGCGGACCACGAGTGGGTCCCTTCGGCCGCCGAGCACAGCCTGTATCTCCGACCTCTCATGTACGCGAGCGAGGTCAGCCTCTCCGTCCATCCCTCCAGCGAGGTCACCTTCCTTTTGATCGCATCGCCGTCCGGCTCCTACTTTCTGCGCGGCGTGAAGCCGGTGACGGTCTGGCTTTCCGAGGACTTCAGCCGCGCCGCGGCGGGCGGCACCGGCGCCGCGAAGACGGGGGGCAACTACGCGGGCGGGCTGCTCGCCCAGGCCGAGGCCGCGGAGCAGGGATGCGACCAGGTCGTGTGGCTGGACTCCAACGAGCATCGCTGGGTGGAGGAGATGGGCGGCATGAACCTCTTCTTCGTCTTCGGCAGCGGCCCGGCCGCGCGCCTGATGACGCCGGCCCTGACCGGAACGCTCCTGCCCGGGATCACGCGTGACTCGCTGTTGGCGCTCGGGCGTGACCTCGGCTACCAGGTCGAGGAGGGTTGGATAAGCGTGGAGGACTGGCGGGCCGGTTGCGAGGACGGATCTCTGACCGAGGTCTTCGCATGCGGGACGGCTGCCGTCATCACGCCGGTGGCCGCGGTCAAGTCGGCGCGTTGGTCCTGGACGGTGGGGGACGGCGAACCGGGCCAGGTCAGCATGCGACTGCGCAAGTCGCTGGTCGACATTCAGCGCGGCGCCGCGCCCGACCGGCATGGTTGGCTGTACCCCGCCCGCGTATCGTCAAAGAGCTGATGTCGCGCGTCGTCATCGTCGGGGGCGGAGGTACGGGCGACGCCGCCGCGTTCGCGCTGCGCAAGCGTGGCTTCGACGGCGAGATCGTCATCCTCAGCGCGGACCACGACCCGCCCTACGATCGACCGTATCTCTCCAAAGAGTTCCTGCGCGGCGAGGTCGATGTGCCGAAGGTGTTTCTCCACGACGAGGCGGACTATGCAAAAGAACGCATCGAGCTGCGCCTCGAGCAGCGCGTGAGCGGCGGATCCTTGCACGATCGCCGGCTCACGATGTCCGGGGCAGATGCCATCGATTTCGACGTGCTGGTGCTCGGACTGGGCGGGACTCCGCGTCGCCTGCCCCAGATACCGAGAGCCGAAAACGTGCGGACGCTTCGCTCGCTTCACGACAGCCGTGAGCTGCGCGCCGCACTGCGCCGATCGAACCGGCTGCTCCTGATCGGCGCCGGGTTCATCGGCGCGGAGGTGGCAGCCTCCGCACGGCAGCTGGGCAAGGGCGTGTTGATCGTCGAAGCGCTTCGGGTCCCGCTGCAGCGGGCGCTAGGCGACGGCGTCGGCCAGGTATACGCCCAGATCCATCGCAGCCATGGCGTCGACCTCCGCACCGGCACTTCCGTCCAGGAGTGGCACACCAACTCCGGGCAGGTCGTTGGTGTGACGTTGTCGGACGGAAAGCGGGAAGAGGTGGATCTGGTGCTGGTTGCGATCGGCATCGAGCCAAACCTCGAACTGCCGCAAACGCTCGGCCTGCCTATCGAGGGCGGCGGCGTTCACGTGGACCAGGCTCTGAGCGCGGCGCAAGACGTCTACGTCGGCGGCGACATCGCGTTCCACGATCACCCGGTCCTTGGGCGCTCGATTCGCGTTGAGCACTGGGAGGTGGCCAAGGGACAGGGCCGCGGCATCGCCGCGAGCATCGCCGGCGGCGATACGCCCTACACCAAGCTGCCCTACTTCTGGTCGGATCAGTACGACGTCAGCCTCGAATACCTTGGACACGCCTCAGGCGACGACAGGGCGGTGTGGCGCGGCGACCGCGAGGCTCTGAAGTTCTCGGTGTTCTACTTGCGCGACGGCTTGGTCGAGGCTGTGCTCTCGATGAACGACGCCAAGACCAACGAGGCGGGTGGCAAGCTGATCGAGGGCCGGCGTCGCGTGAGCGCTGCGGCGCTCGAAAATCCCGCGATCGAGATCTCGGAGCTCTTGGGGGCCGCGGCGTCTTAGGCTGTTCCCGGCTGCCCCTCTGGCCCTGCGGGCCACCTCCCTGTGAATGGGGAGGACGCTAGGCGACCGGCTGGTTCTCCTCCGGCAGCAGCCACGGCAGCGCTTCGGCCAGCGGCCGCATGAGGGTGGACTGCTGCTCCTTGCTGATGAGGCTTCCGGCGACCAGGCCGAGAGCGGCCGCAAACGCCGCGTCCTCCGCTTTGTGCCCGATGTCTCCGTGCTCGGCCTTCCAGCTGACGAGCGCCCCGCCTGACTCGGTCAGGCCGAAAAGGTTCCGCCGGACCTCGTCCCAAGCCGGGCCGCGTCCTTCCGCTTCGATGGCGTGAACAGCCGCTTTCTCCGCCGCGTGAATCGCATCCAGGCCGTGAAGTCGCGCGTGCCGGTCCCAGCCCTGTGAGGCGCGCTCGACGCCGGCCGGCGAGAGCACCCGGATGTCGTCGATGAGGCGCGACAGCGTGCGCTGATGCTCGGGGAATCCGTAGCCCTCGGCGTCGACGCTCACGGTGACTAGGCTATCGCAACCAGGCAGGTACCCAGCCGAACCGACCGAGCGCGAATGGGCCCGGGCCCGAGACGATGATCTGCGCGTTGGCGACGACGGCGAGGTAGTAGAGCCAGCGGAATCCATCGTCGTTGATCGCGAACGCGACGGTCAGCGCGAGGTTGGCGGCGAGCAGAAAGCCGAGGATTCCGGCCCACCGGGCGGCCAGGCCGAGGATCAGCAGGACCGCAACGACGGTCTCGCCCACGGCCTGCGCGAGCGCGAACGGCAGCCAGTTGGGCACCACCACGGACGTCAGCAGCTCGTGCAGTCCTGGAATCGGGTTTGCCTTCGCCGTGGCGATCATCAGCGAGTGCATCCAACCGACGCCCTGCCACTTCTGGCTCGCGAAATAGAGCCAGTAGATCCCGACCACGACTCGGAACACGCTCGGCCAGGCTTCCTGCACGTTCAGGCGATGGTATCTACTTCAGTACGCGTAGCAACGGGTCGGTGGCGAGCTGGAAGGCTCGAGCCGCGGGCCGCATGTGCAAGCGGTTCAGGCGGTGCTGGATGGCGCCCTTCAATATCGCCGCGCGGAGCTTGTGCTCGGAGAAGTCGGTGTTGAAGAGCAGGCGATTGTGCCGCACCTTATGCCACTCGCCGTGCAAGCGGCGCTCACGCACGCGCTCGTAGAAACCCGTGCCCGGAAGCGGATACGCGATCGTGTAGCTGACGTAGTCGAGCGGAAGGCTGCTCGAGAAGTTGATGCTGCGGATCAAAGAGTCGGTCGTCTCGCCTATATAACCGACCATGAAAAATCCGGCAGCCTTGATTCCCGCCGCCACGCATGCCTCGACAGCCGCGCGCGCCTGGTCTGGGGTGATGCCCTTCTTCATCTCTTTCAGCACGTGCTCGTCGCCCGACTCGATCCCGAAGAAGATCCGCTTGCATCCGGCGCGGTGCATCTGCTCGAAAAGAGCCTGGTCGACGTGCGTGACGCGGCTGAGGCATTCCCATGTCAGCGGCAGGTGGGCGTCCTCGATCGCCCTCGCAAGCTCGAACGTGCGCTTGTAGTTGAGCGTGAATAGATCGTCGGACATCCAGATGTGGTCGTAGCCGAGCTCAGCGATCTCGCGCATCTCGTCCACAACCGATTCGACGGGCCGGGCGCTGAAGAGATCGCCAAAGACGGATTTGTGGCAGAAGTCGCAGCGAAACGGACATCCTCGAGTCGACATCAGAGGCGTGGTCGCGTCCTTCCAGTGCTTGCGCCAGTAGCGGATGTACTCGTCGTTTGGCACATCGCCGCGATATGGCAGCGGCAGGTCCGACATGTCCTTGCTGCGCTGCAGCGCAGTGCTTTTGATCACCTCGCCGTCGCGCTTGAAGACGACTCCTGGGATCTCCTCGAAGCGCCTGTCGTCCAGGTGCTGCATGATCGAGACGATCGTCTGCTCGCCCTCGCCGACCGCGACGAGGTCGAAGTCGTCGACAAACGTCTCGGGCTCACCCGAGGGATATGGTCCGCCGACGACTGTCAGCGCCTTGCCGCGGACCTGTTCGGCAAGCGAGAGCGCCTCGTCCTGCATCGTGATCATGCAGTAGATGCCGATCACCGAAGGCTGAAGCTGCTCGATCTCGTCGAGGACCTCGTGCCGCTCGAGGAACGTGTGGTCGATATGACGCACTGAGTAACCCGCTCGGCGCAGGGAGGCGCTCAGGTACATCAAACCGAGCGAAGGCATGATCCAGTGCCGCCCCTGCTTCGGCGCTCGCTGGGGATAGACGAGCACGACGTCGACTCGTTCGTTGCTCACTGCGCCTCCTTGACATTGATGTGATACGAGGTGCCGGCGAATGGGCCGGCAAAGATGTAGTCGAGGCCCGCCCAGTCGAAGTCGGGTGGGCTGAGCTCGCGTCCGCCGTGCAGCGACGCACCCGCGAGCGAGGGTACCGACCATTCGACTCCCAGCGCCGGCGACCGAACTCGGGCCCAGCTGCCGGTCACGAGGACCCAGTTCCCGAACTGGGAGCCTTGGAGCGTCGCCTGGTTCTCGGCGGCGAAGTCGTCGAACGCGGCTGACTGCTCGTTGAGGACGCCTACCTCCGAATATCCGGGCGCCAACCAGATGGTCTTCACCGTCACCGCCACGCCCGTCCCATCGACCGTGTAGGTGACCTCGACGGCACCTCGTGACGCGATCGGCGTGAACCGGTAACCGTGCGCGGCGTCGCCGCCGATCTCGTCGAGCTGGAACGTGCGCTGCCAGACCGCGCTGGTCGGAGTGGACAGGTCGACGTCCGCGACCGTCCGCGAGTAGACCCAGCCGTCGGCGTAGTGGACGATCGGGACCCCGAATCCCACGCCTTCGCCGGTCGCCTGCGTGGAGTCGACCTGCAGCGCCAGACCCTTGGCGAGCGGTGTGGTCTTGCCCTGAGCAGGCATGGGCGAAAGCGCGACGTCGGCCCCGGGATAGATCGACTGGAGCATCCGTGCCTGGCCGAGCCGGTAGACGTAAACGGACTTGCCGCCGCGGACCTGGTAGTTACTCTGCTCGCCCAGCGATGCAAACGGCGGGAACGGCGAGCCGCGCGCGAGATCGGGGAACAGCTCGGTCGCGCGGTAGTAGCTGATGTTCTCCACCACGACGACGTTGACTCCATGCGAGCGCATCCACTCCAGGGCGCCGTTGCGGTCGGGTGGCAGCGACTGTGAGCCGGCGATGTCGGATGGCCGCTTTCCGCTGTAGTAGGCGGTGGCCGGGGAATCGGTCAGCAGCACACCCGGCGCTCCCGCCGAGGCGTGGCCCGCCGCGACCAGACCCGCGTTGGCGTTGGCGAAGCTCCAGAAGACGGGTAGGAAGGCAACCGCCAGCATCGCCGTCGCACCGACGGCGACCAGCCTGACGATCCTTGTGTGCCTGTCTAGCGCGGCCGCCGCCAGCAGCGCCATGGCGGGCAAGGCCGGGTAGAGATAGCGGTGGCTTCCGCTGTAAACCCCGATTGCGACCAGCCCGAACACGGCGGCGAGGTAGACAACGGCAGGGAAGTAGACAAAGCGCCACACCGCGGTGGCGTGGGTGCGAAGGGCGGCCACCGCTCCGACCACCCCGAACGCGAAGAGCGGGAGGGCGGCCAGGCCAAAAGTCGCAGCGAGCTCACTCAGCCGATCCATGCCACCGACGGGGACGCTGCCTCGCGCCGACGCGGACAGCGCCTCGACCGTGCCCCGAGCCATCGAATGGCTGGCCGGGGCAAAGCCGAGCTGCAGGAACACCAGCACGGCCAGAGACGGGACCACCCATGCAAGTGCTGTGGCGGGGGACCTGCCGGCGGCCCGCGACCGGATGATCTCGACCACTGCGAAACCCGCCGCCGCCACGACCCATATCCATGCCTTGGTGGAGGTCACGCAGGCGAGCGCCGCGAGGAGGGCCGCGACCCTCATCCGGCCGCGCACCGCGGCGAGAGCGGCGCCGGTGAGCAGAGCCGTGAGCAGGGGCTCGATGACGGCCGATCCGGATGTGAACAGGAAGACCGGGTTCAGCACGAGAAGCGCCACCGCGAGCCGCGCCTGGCGCACGTTGGGTGCGAGCGCGTAGACGCATGCCGCGGTCGCCGCGCCCAGCAGCGCGCTCATCGCTTTCAGAGCGCCGAGCTGCTGCAGGCCGAAGAGCTTCAGCACACCCGCCGCCAGCAAGTGGTAGGCGGGCAGCCAGGTGTCCTGCATGCCGAACAGCGGGTCGTGCAGGTGACCGGTGGCGGCAAAGTTGGCCGCGATGAGCCAGTGGCCGTATCCGTCCTCGAACGGCTCGGGCAGCTGGGCGGCGAGCAGCAAGAGGATGGCCGCGAGCCCGATCAGGGCGACCACCGGAGCAGCCGCGCGCATCCGCGACAGCGCGCGCCGGCCGAGGCGGCGGAGCGTCAGCACCTCGAGGAAGTCGACGATGCTCAGCGCCGCCACGACCAGGAAGCCCAGCGCGAACATCGTGGCGTACACGGCGATGAGCGTTTGGCCCCGGGCGAGCGCGATCGGGACGAGGGCCAGCGAAATCAATCCCGCGCCGCCGTCGATCAGCGCGCGCGGATCCCCCACGCGCACGTAAGCCTGGTCCCGCCACTCCTGCCCTCGCTGCACGATGCGGTGCTTTGGCGTGCGCACGAAGACGCCGCCCGGCCGCAGCGAACGGCTCAGTGCGATAAGGGTGTTCAAGGACATGCCCGCGCCGACCACCTGGCAGAGGAGGGACGGAATGCCTGACCACCACTTTCGTCCGCGCCTGGTCTGCGCCGCCATGAAGCCCACCCAGGGCGCGACGCCGACGAGGATTGCGACCGCGGAGGAGTCGGCCAGGTACCAGGGCAGGCGCAGGCCTGCGGCCCCGAACGCCAGCAGGACCAAGAGGTAGCATGCGAGCTGGACGAGCATCACGGGCCCCACGCCGTAGGCGAGCAGATGCACCGCGGCCTGGAACTTGACGGCTGCGCGGTTCCGGCTGCGCAGCACCGGACCCAACAGCCGGAACGCGGTCTGAAAGCTGCCGGTGGCCCAGCGCGATTGCTGGCGCCGATAGGCATCGATCGAGACGGGCAGCTCTTCCGGCACGACGAGGTCTTCGACGTAGGCGGCCTTCCAGCCGCGCAGCTGCGCGCGGTAGCTCAGGTCCAGGTCCTCGGTCAGGGTCCGCGCGCTCCATCCGCCCGCGTCCTCGATCGCCGTCCGTCTCCATACGCCCGCGGTCCCTGTGAAGTTGGTGAAGAAGCCGCCGGTCGAACGCACGGCCTGCTCGACCAGGAAGTGAAAGTCGATCGCCATCGCCTGCAGACGCGTGAAGAGCGAATAACCCTCGTCTAGGTGGCCCCATCGCGCCTGGGCAAAGGCGACTGACGGATCGTCGAAGGCGCCCATGATTCGGCGCAGAAAATCGGGCGGGGGCACGAAGTCGGCGTCGAAGATGGCGATGAACGGCGCGTGAGTCTCCTCGAGTCCGAAGGCCAGCGCGCCCGCCTTGAAGCCGGCTCGAGAACCGCGTCGCACGTGGGTGATGCGGATTTGCTTTCGGCGCCAGTGCGCCGCACGCCTGGCGATGATCTGTGTCGTCTCGTCGTCCGAGTCGTCGAGGACCTGGACCTCGAAGCGGCTGTGCGGCCACTCCATTGCGCACACCGCGTCGATGACGCGCTCCGCGACGTATCGCTCGTTGAAGATGGGTACCTGGACGCAGACATGAGGTTCTTCGGTCGCGATCGGGCGGATCAGGGCAGTCTTTTTGAGTCGCACCGCGCGAAGCGTCAGGTAGAGGAGGTTCATCCCGAACACGAAGAGCAGGACGCTGGTCGTGGCCAGGACCGCGACGCCGATGAACCCGATCAAATCGTATCGAACAACGTGTAGGGCTGCATGGTGGCGCGGACGAAAGCCACCCGCGCCAGCGCGTCCGGCCGGTTGCGTCGCGTCCACTGCATGTAGCGCCACGCCGACTCGCCTAGCAGCCGCGCGGGCCAATCGAGCACGGCAGGGTACAGCCGGTTCGGAACGCGACGTCGCGGAGGATCGATCAGGAGTGGCGCAGACCGCTGCGCGAGCTGCGGGAAATGGTCGAGCAGGATCGGGTTGGCGTCGATCACGCCACGGATGGCTTCGAGACCGAAGACCGGCTCGCCGACAAGGAGCTCGAACGCCATGTCCTCGTCTTGCCGCACGAGGGGCAGGCATTGAGACCGCTCGAGGATGAGGTTGGCGGTCATCAGGCGCGGGGCGATGGGGCGGCGGGTCAGGTCATCGACGGGTTTGTGGCGATGTCGAAACGCGTGCAGGACGCCGAGGATGTTCACGATCACGTAGGCGAGGTGGCGGTGGCCGTCATCGACGATCAGGTTCAGGTCGACGTCGTCGGATTCGCGAAACCCGCCGCTCGCGAGCGACCCCGCGATCGAAACGCTGGTGATGAACGGCGCGACCGACACCAGCCTGCGAATGAAATTGACTGCGAGCCCGATGTAGGCGCCTGACTCTCTGGTGTGTGTCAAAGAGCGAGCGCGGATGGTAGGCGCTCGATCGATGGCGGCGCGCTCGACGACCAGGCCCTCAGCGATCGCGAGCTTGGGGTCGGCGGCGACCGCCCACCGGACGTCGGCTTCCGCAATCGGGCCGCCGAGGCACAGGTCAGCGAGGCGCCAGGGCGAGACCGCGTAGCCACGCCTGTCGAGCAGCGCGATCGTGCGCCGGACGCGCTCTCCAACAGGGCGCGCGGCCACCGCCGCGTAGCCGACGCTCACGGGGTGGGATACGGGTTCGGGTTACGTGCCATCATCGAGTCGCAGGATCAACACGCGCACGAACAACTCGAGGAGGGCAGATGACCGCCGACGGACATTTCCAGGTCCCCCAGCCGACCAACGAGCCGGTTCGTTCCTACGCTCCATCTGACCCGCACCGCAAGAGCCTCAAGTCTCGCTTGGCCGAGCTCACGGACGCAAGGACCGAGGTCCCGATGCTGATCGGCGGCGAGCGGCGCTGGGGCGCGTCGCGAGCCGACATCCGAGCGCCGCACCGGCACGAGCTTGCCGTCGCCGAGTACGCGGTCGGCGGCGCAAGGGACATCGACGACGCGATCAAGGCGGCCCTCGGAGCGCGCAGGATGTGGGCGGCCACCGCCTTTCACGAGCGAGCGGCGGTCCTGCTCCGCGCTGCGTCGCTGCTGGCCGGTCCATGGCGCGACACCATCAACGCCGCCACGATGCTCGGCCAGTCGAAGACCGTGCATCAGGCGGAGATCGACGCAGCGTGCGAGACGATCGACTTCTGGCGTTACAACGCCTTCTTCGGCGACCAGCTGCTCCGCAACCAGCCGTACAACGACGGCACGGCATGGAACCGCCTCGAGTACCGGCCGCTCGAGGGCTTCGTATTTGCGGTGAGCCCGTTCAACTTCACATCGATCGCGGGCAACCTGCCGACCGCACCGATGCTCATGGGCAACACGTTGGTTTTCAAGCCGGCGACCCAGACCCTGCTCGTCAGCCACTTCCTGATGGAGCTCCTCATCGAGGCCGGCATGCCCCGCGGGGTGATCAACATGGTCAGCGGCAGCGCCGCCGAGATCTCGAGCAAGGTGCTCAACCACCCCGAGCTCGCGGGGATCCACTTCACCGGTTCGACCGAAGTGTTTCACGGCATGTGGCGCGAGGTCGGACAGAACATCGATCGCTACCGGACGTATCCGCGACTCGTGGGCGAGACCGGTGGCAAGGATTTCGTGGTCGCGCATGACTCGGCCGACCCCGGTGCGCTCCGCACGGCCCTGATCCGCGGCGCCTTCGAATACCAGGGCCAGAAGTGTTCTGCCGCATCGCGCGCCTACATTCCGCAGTCGATGTGGAAGGAGATGAAGCCCGAGCTGGTCGATCTGGTGGAGGCGATTCCGCAGGGCGACGTCGCGGACTTCCGCAATTTCATGGGTGCGGTGATCGACGGTCGCGCCTTTGCGAACCACATGAGCGCCATCGAATACGCACGCAAGACCGACACGGCGAAGGTCGTCGCGGGCGGCAAGGGCGATGACAAGGTGGGGTGGTTCATCCGGCCGACCGTCATCGAGACGACGGACCCGGACTTCAAGCTGCTGCGCGAAGAGCTCTTCGGGCCGATCCTCACCGTCTTTCCGTACGCAGATGGGAAATTCGAGGAGACGCTGGACCTCTGTGACCGGACGAGCCCGTACGGGTTGACCGGGGCGATCTTCGCCCGCGACAGGCAGGCCATCCGCAAGGCGTCGGACAAGCTGGTCAACGCCGCCGGCAACTTCTACATCAACGACAAGCCAACCGGCGCGGTGGTGGGCATGCAGCCATTCGGCGGCGCGCGTGCTTCGGGGACCAACGACAAGGCGGGGTCATTTCTCAACCTCATTCGATGGGCGAGTCCTCGGGTGATCAAGGAGACCTACGCGCCGCCGACGGAGCACCGCTATCCGTTCATGGAAGACGACCACGAGCGAGGCGCGCTCTAGAACGGTCGGATTCGAGGTCGATGGGGCGGTCGTCACCGTCACCATCGACCGCCCGCAGGTGCGGAACGCGGTCGACTCGGAGACGGCTGTGGCGCTGGCGGACAGCTTTCGCCGCTTCGACGCTGACGACAGCCTGTCGGTAGCGATCCTCACAGGGGCGGGCGGCAACTTCTGCGCGGGCTTTGACCTGAAGGCACTCGCCGCCGGCTCGGGCAGCCGGTTGAGCGAAACCGATGAGGGTCCGATGGGCCCGACGCGAATGATGCTGGGCAAGCCGGTGATCGCGGCGATCGAGGGCTACGCCGTGGCTGGTGGGTTGGAGCTGGCCCTGTGGTGCGACCTGAGGGTGGCCGCGCGCAATGCGACGCTGGGCGTCTTCAATCGCCGGTTTGGCGTGCCCCTGATCGACCTGGGCACGGTGCGCCTGCCGCGGCTCGTCGGGCAGGGTCGGGCGCTCGACCTGATCCTTACCGGCCGGCCCGTGCCCGCCGAGGAGGCGCTGCAAATCGGTCTCGTCGAGCGATTGGTCGAGCCCGGCCACGCGCTTTCTGAGGCGCAAGAGCTCGGCCGGCAGGTCGCCGGAATGCCCCAGGGAGCGCTCCGCGCTGACCGGCGAAGCACGTTGAATCAGTGGTCGCTCAGCTGGAATGAGGCGATGCGCGAGGAGCTCCGGGGCGGGATCGACCTCATCGTTTCGGGCGAAGCTCAAGAGGGCGCGCGTCGATTTGCGGAAGGGTCAGGACGTCACGGGAAGTGAAGGCCGCGACTGAGAGCAGCACCACCGCGCCCAGCTCCGCGGCGATCACAGGGAGGGGGCCCCAGATGGGTTCGCCTTCCACCGTCACGATGCCGGCGAGGAGGTAGATCCAGGTCCACGCCGGCGGGTTCGCACGAAGGCAGAGCCACGCGGCGAGACCCAACATGGCGAGGTCGTCGAGATGGACGTACGGGGTGGCGAGCATGCCGCCGACGAGCGCGGATACGTAAATCCACTCGATGCCGCGGCGGCGCAGTCGGTACGCCAGGGCCAGAGTCCAGAAGGCGATGGCCACCTGGACCGGGCGTGCGGCATCGCCGAGCAAGTAGGCGAGCGTGAGCTCACGGTTGACCGGCACGCTCGCGGCGAAACCGAGGCGCGCCTCGTACGCGCCAAGGCCGTCGCCGCCGAGCGCGAGGACCGACGCAGCGGCAAGCGCACCCAGCGCGACCACGCTGCCGAGAAAGGCGCGGTCCTGCCGGCCCGCAAGCAGGGCAAGGGGTGCCAGGAAGGCGAGCTGCGGTTTGAGCGCGAGCAGTCCGAGCGCGATGCCTGCCAGGAATGGTCGATCGGCGCGCAGGAGCGCGTACGAGCCGGCGACCCCCAGCGCCACGAACAGTCCAGGCTGGCCCAGCTGCAGGCCGTAGATGACCGGCAGCCATCCCACCGCGGCGGCGAGATAGATCATCCGGGCGCGCCCGGCGCCCGGCGCGGCCAGGTACCACGTGGAAATCAGGGCTCCCACGAGCAGCGCGCTCCAGATCCAGTACGCGACGGGATAAGGCAGCGACGTCAGAGGTAGGGCTGCCCACGCCACAGGCGGCGGGCTGATGTAGCGCGCCAGCTCGGCCACTTTGATCCCAGACCCGAGCATGTCGAGCTGCGCCTGCTGGAGTGAAAGGTCGTAAATGGAAGGCCAGCCCTGCGCGAGCCCGATCTTCGCGGCGACGTAATAGAACGTGAAGTCGTTGTGGAATAGATCTGCTGCGTATGCTGCGGCCCACTGGTACAGGTCGAAGATGGCGAAGAGTGCGGCGGTCGCCGCGCCGGCGGCCGCGCCGAGGTTCCGCCATCGTTGGGAAGATGCGATCACGGGCGCAGGTTACCTTTTGTGATGGTGACTTCGACCGGTTTTGAACCTCGCGTGATCGAGCTGCGTGATGGCACCAAGGTGCACCTGCGTCCGATCGTTCCCGAGGACGAGCCGCTGCTGCACGAGGCGGTGGCCTCGATGTCGGAGCGGACCGTCTACTTCAGGTTTTTCTCGCCCATCAAGCGCATGTCCGACGCGCTGGCGCACCGGCTTGCCGTCGTGGATTACCACGATCGCTTCGCCCTCGTGGCGACGACGCACAGGCCCAACGGAAAGGAGCGGATCGTCGGGGTCGCGCGGTATGACCGCGCCCGCGACACCGATGTGGCGGAGGTGGCCCTCGCTGTGATCGACGAGTTTCAGCTTCGCGGCCTGGGCAGCGTGCTTCTCGGGGAGCTCGCGCGCGTGGCGAAGAAGCACGGCATCAAGAGCTTCCAGCTAATCGTCCTTCCGGAGAACCGCGAGATGCTCGGCCTGCTGCGCAAGATGGGCTGGATCCACCAGGCGAGACTGAGTGGCGGCGTCTACGAGATATCGTTCGACGTGCCCCAGTGATCGACACCCAGTTCCTTGCTTTCGCGGGAGTGTCTCTTTTGCTTGCCGTGACGCCCGGGCCGGACATGGCGGTGGTGACCAAGAACGCGCTCGCGCACGGGCGACGAGGTGTGGTGCTCACCACCAGCGGTATCGCACTGGCGCTGGTGATCTGGGTTACCGCGACCGCGGTCGGCCTCTCCGCACTGCTGCGAACTTCGGGTGAGGTGCTGTTCGCGCTCAAGCTGACCGGCGCCTGCTACCTCGCGTATCTCGGGATACGCACGCTGCTCGAATCGCGCTCGCAACCGGCCGAGCTTCTTGCGGGGGTGCCGCCCGCGGCGCCGGCCCACGCCGTGTTCAGGCAGGGATTCCTCTCGGCCATCAGCAACCCGAAGCTCGGAGTGTTCTTCGTCACGTTCCTTCCGCAGTTCGTGCTGCCGGGCCAGCAGGTGCTGCCGCGACTGCTGGTGCTGGGCGTGACCTTCGCCCTGATCGGGTGGATCTGGATGAACGTTTACGGGCTTTTCGTGACCCGGCTCCGCAACGTGATCACCGCGCCGCGCGTGCGGCAGTGGATGCAGCGAGTGACCGGGGTCGTACTGCTCGGATTTGGCGCTCGACTCGCGCTGGAGCGCGTCTAGGCCCAGCCGAACTCCGTGCAGAGGTAATCGAAGGCCTGCCCTTCCGGCATCCCGTAAGGGAAGTTCTTCGGGTCGGCCGGTCCGAGCGCGAAGATCGCCACCGTCACCCCCCCGTGGCTCGCCACGATGACCGCGAAACGGACTTTGGCCGCGGTCTGCGATGAGCCGACCAGGTTCGCTGAATAGACCTCGCCGACCCCGTCCTGGTTGCCGACATGCGCCCCTTTCACGCTCGCGACCAGCGTGACGTCCTGCCACTGCGAAGTGGGCAGGCTCGAAACGGTCGAGCGCAGTACCTGGTCCGGGTTGCCACCGCTCGAACCGTTGACCTGGACGAGGCCGAGCTTCGTGCCGAGCGTGACGCCGTGAGCGTCCTGCGTCCGCACGGTCCACTGCGAGAAATAGTTGACCTGGAACTTGTAAGCCGAGCTTACGTATGTAGCTTCGTCAGGCAGGGGCGTGACGAATTTCGGTGAGCAGTTAGAGGTGCACGGCGAGTGGTTGCCGCCCACGAACTGCGAGACTGCGAAACCGCCGACGAGGACCGCGACGACGATCAGGATCAGGACGAGACCGCCGGCGATCAGCGCGGGCGCGAGCTTGTACTGGCGCGCGGGGGGATACGCCGCCCGCGGCGCCTGCGGGTAGCCGTAGAACGGCTGCGCGGCGGCCGCCTGCATCAGCACCGGCGTGCCGCATCGGCCGCAGAAGGTTGCGTTGAGGGGAAGCGGTGCACCGCACCGCCCGCAGTAAAGCACCTGCGCATGCGACGCCATCACGCGCCACCCACCAGTCTTGCGCGGCCCTGCTTCGACGCTGCCGCTCGGGCCGCGCCGCAGGCAGGGCAGAACGCCATCGTCGGCACGATGCGATGGCACTCCGGACATGGAGCATCCGGCCCGATCTCATGCTCGGCGCCTTCGGCCAGCAGAGCCTCGTGGATGACCATGCGCAGATAGAGAAGGAGCGCGGCTGCGACCACGGCGAGGATCGCCAGGTCGAGGATGAAGTCCTGCACCGCGAACGTGACCATCCCGAGCAGGATCTGGACGCCAAACGCGACGACCAGCGCCGCCGGCAGTGACGACCGCCACGGTCGGCCGCTCCGACGCCGGTCGTAGCGGCGCAGCCACAGCGCCGCGGTCACCACGCCGGTGGTGCAGGCGTTGATCAGCATGACCAGCAGTCCCGCACGCGTCAGCCGCACGGCCCAATCGAGCGTCGAACCGGTGCCGACGAGAGGTCCGGTGAGCAGCGGCCAGAACCGTGTCAAGGCGCTCGCCATGGTGAAGCCAAGGGCCGAAGCCGCGCCAAAGCTCAACCCATCGAGCGGTTCCCGAAAACGCCGGCGGAACAGATAAAGGAAGAGTGGCCCTGCCACCATCAAGGCTTGCGCGACCACCGGGATGGCGATCCCGGCCAGGAAAAACGCGGTCTCCCGGTCGCCCGTGATGAGCAGCTGCGACAGGGAGCCTCCGGACAGGTTGGTGAATGCGATTCCAAGCAGCGCGCCGATCACCATCGTCGCGCCGATGACCAGCCAGGGCTCGGACTCGTAGACCTCGACCTCATACAGATACATCAGGTACAGGACGGGCACGACGAACACCGCCGCCACCGTCGCAAGCGCGAAGAGGTGCAGTGCGGCCAGCACGGCGACGAGCGCCGCGCCAGCGAGCAACGCCAAGCGAAACGAGGCGCCGCGACGATGAGGCAGGTGCGGCAAGAGAGTGCTGATGATCGCGAGCTGAACCACGCGCTCGTTGGGCACCGCGGCAAACGCATGGCTCCGGCGCCTGTTGTTCATCGTCAGATGCGCGCCGCAGTGGCCGCAGAAGTCACCGGCCGGCACGATCGACCCGCAGTGCGGACACGTCACGAGCGGTGGCCGCTCAAACGGTCGCGCGCCCGTTTCCCCGGTGCGGCGGCCCATGCCCTGTCTTCGATCGGGCCCGCGCTGTTTCATCCGCCACTCTTGATGTAGCGCACCCACGCCGCATCGAGCGCCGACGCATCCATGCTGCCCCAGCCCGTGGCGAAGTCCCAGCCGGTCCCCGCGTCATAGAAGAGGTTGTTCCCGGACGTCACGTCGTGGAAGGGTTTCGGGCTGAGCCGCGAAGAGTTCTCGCCCATCCAGTAAAGCGCAGGGTTGGCAAAACCGACCTCGTGCAAGCCCTTTTGCCTCAGATTCTGGTTGATCAGCGCTGCCGTGCCGGCCCACAGCGGTGTTGCCGCCGACGTTCCACCGACCTGCTCGTCCCGGCCGCCGAAGATGATGTGAAACCCCGTCAGCGGGTCTGCGTCGGCGGAGACGTCGGGGACCTGGCGCTGCCCGTGCGCGCCCGGCTGACCCTCGCTCTTCTGGTAATTCGGAATGGCGTAGAACTGGCTCGCGCCGCCGCCCCCGCCACTCTGGTCGAGGGGGCTGCCCCACGCGTACTCCTTGAAGTACACGCCTTGCTTGGATTCGAAGACGGTGGTGCCGCCAACCGACGTGACCGTAGGTAGCGTCGACGGGAAGCTGCTCGCCGGATCCTGGTCGAGGCCGCACGTAAACGCGCCGTTGTCTCCGCTGGCGACGAAATGCGACATGCCCAATGCCCCGGCTCGATCCTGGATTGCCGCGTAGTTGTCACGCGCGCCGCTTGGCGTGTCCGGTTCGCAGGACCCCAGGCTCTCGGAGATGATCGAGCCGAGGTGATCCGTGACCATCTGGTCGAACGCACGGTCGCTGTGGCCGAAGTCCGGCGAGGAGAAGTAGACGACCAGCTTCGCATTGGGAGCCACCTCATGGATGATCTCCAGGTCGAGCGCGGTCTCGCCCTGCGCCTTCTCAGGCGTGCCCCAGTTCGGGTCTCGCTTCAGCGTCAGCACCGACTCGAACTCCGGAAGTCCGAACTTCGAGGCGAACTTGTCCAGGTCGCTCATGTTCGGCAGGTCGTCGATCTCGGGCAGCATGATCGTCTGCCCGGTGCCGTCGAGACCGGCATCGCGAAGCGGCTTGAGGTTGTAATAGCTCAACACGTCGACGGGTACCAGGCCGCCGGGGTGGACGGCATACCCGCGGTCACGGCGGTAGTCGTCGAGCCCGCTCACGGCGGCGGAGGCCACAGCGATCGTCGCCGGGAGTTGGGGCCGATCGAGCGTGGCGAAAAAGATCGCGCCGTCCGGCATTCGGTAGTTTTCGATGTCCACTCCGAGCAGCTGCGAAACCGACGGGGCGGGGCCGTCCGCTGCGATCAGGCTCGATGGCGGCTGCCAGACCGCACGCAGACCGGCGGCTTCCAGCGTCGCAACTGCCCGCTGGACGAGGACCGGGTCGGGTCCGAAACGCGCCGCGTACTCGGATGCCGATACCGTCTTGCCGGACGCAAGCAGTGCATCGAGCTGGCCCTGGTTGCGGACCTTTAGACCGAAGCTCAGAAAAACGGTCGTGGAAGAGTCGGCCGGCCCAAGACGCGTGGAATGGCTGATCGCAGCAACGAGCGTCGGTGGGGGCTTCTCCAGACCCCTCCCCACTTGCTGGGGAGGGCTGGGGTGGGGGGACTGGCAAGCCGAAACCGCAACAAGGCAAATTGCTGCCGCCGCAACTGCCGGCAATTTCACGGGAAGGTAGCTTCCCAGACCTCAGCCTCGAACATCACCGCAAAGCCGAGCTTTACGTACACGTCGTACGCCCGCACGGGGCTCAGTCCGTCGACATACAGCGACGCGTGGCGCGCGCCGGCGCTGCGCAGGCGATGGAGCGATTCGGCCACCAACCATCCGGCGAGACCTCGCCGCCGGTGCTCCGGCACTGTGCCGACCGAGCTCACCAGTCCGACCGGCTGCGGCCGCGTGTCGCCGGGATACGTCTCGATCTCGGCCAGCGTCATCGCGGCGGGTGCGCCGCCCTCCGACGTCACTGCCATCAGGCTCAGCTCGGGCATCTTGCCGGCGAGGATCTCGCCCTCAGCCCGGGGCATGAAGCGCCAGTGGTCCACGAACGTCCTGTTGAACATCTCCGACCAGCGGCCGGGCGGCACAGCCATCCCGTCGATCACCCGGTAGCCGGGCACCGGCGCCGCGTCCGGCAGACTGTCATCCAGGCTGCGGTCCATCCGCCACCACGGTCGAACCACTTTCAAGCCGCAGTCCGCGAGACCGTCAGCGCGGCCCTTTGCAACGGTGGTCTGGACGATGGTCGCGCCGGCCGCGCGCGCGAACTGCACGCCCCAGCGCGCCATGTTGCGATGCATGTCGCCTTGACCCGCCGCGTACACGGTCGCGATGACGCCATCGGGCGAAGGCCGGCTCATCACAAGCACAGATCCCGCGATCCTCCCTGCCTGCTCGACGACTCGCGACTTGGTCTCCCAATCGAAACGCGCCAGCACGCGCCGTAAAAAGGTCTCGCTCGGCACGATGTCCTGGCGTCCTTCGACCACCTCGTTGCCCATGAGCTCGATCAGCTCGGGCAGATCCGCCTCGCGTCCGGGCCTCATGCCGTGACGCGTGTCACAACCTCGTGCACCTCGGGAATCTCTCGGCGGATCGTCTCCTCGAGCTGGCTCTCGATCTCGTGCGCGTGCTCGAGGCTGATCTCGCCGGAGACTTCGGCCACGACGTGGGCGTAGATGCGGTTGTTTCGGTCGCTGAGCTCCACGTCGAGGCAGCGCCGTACCTCCGGATGCGCTTCAACGATCTCGCGCATGCGGGCCGCGAGCTGAGCCCGGCGGCTGGTCACGTCTTCACCGGGCACGACCTCCGGCTCCATCGGCTCGAGGTGGATGTCGATTCGCGTCACTTCGGGAAGCTCCGCGCGAATCGAGCGCTCCAGCCGGCGGCTGGTACCGGAGGCGGTGGCCAGCGTTTGGTCGCCCGGCAGCTTCGCATGCATCGTGAGGTGCAGCGACCCGTCGGCCTCGCGCTCCACCGTCACGTTGTGAAGGTCGCGAACACCTCCGTTTCGCGCCGCGGCGGCGTGTATGCGCTCAACGAGGTCGCTCTGCTGAGCCTGACCTTCCACGGCGACGGCCAGGTCGAGGCCGGGAAGCACCGAGCGGGCGTGCGTCTTCACAGCGTTGACCAGCGCGCCGGCTGCCTCGACGGAGAGCATGCGACCGGTTGCGATGCTAGCGTCACCGATCATGTTGGGTCCAGACCTTCGCACCCGCACCGACCGCACCTCGCGCACGCCGTCGACATCACGAATCGCGTCTCGCAGCTGCTTCTCGGCGCCGGCCGGAGCGCGGTCGATCAGGATGTCGCCCGAGCGCCAGGCCAGCTGTCCCGCCGCGCGCGCGACGATCCCCGCGACCAGCAGCGCGGCCACCGAGTCGGCCCAGGTGAAACCCATGCGCACACCGATGAGGCCGGCGATCACGCCCAGCGTGGCCAGCACGTCGGAGAGACGGTTGGTGGCGTCGGCGAGCATGGCTTCGCTGGAGGCGAGGCGGCCGACGCGGCGCAGGATGCCGGCCCGCCCGGCTTCGATCACGAGCGTGACCATGAGCAACCCGAACGCGTAGCCGGCGGGATTGACTGTTGAGCCACCCTCGGCGAGCCGGCGGATCGCCTCGAAGGCGATGAATGCAGCGGTGATCAGCAGCAGGATGCCCTCGGCGAACGCGGCCAGGTTTTCGGTCCGGCCGTGACCGTAGGGGTGCTCGGTGTCGGCAGGCTTGTGGGACGTCCGGACCGCGACGAGGGTGAATCCGCTGGCCGCCAGGTCGAGGAAAGAGTGCGCGGCCTCACTCAGGATGCCGAGGCTCCCGGTAAGGACACCGACCACCAGCTTGGCGACGACGAGCGCCACGCCGATGGCGAGGGAGCCCAAAGCGACGAGCTCTGGACGCCGTTCCACCCTTCTCACGGCTCCACTTTAAGCGCACGTTTAGAGGCCCCCGCGACGGGCGCGCTCTTCTTTATCTCAGCTTCGACGCGGACTCAAAAAGCTGATCCTCGGTGCCGAGTGCGATGACGAGGTCACCTTCCTCGAGCCTTGCGCTCGCCGGTGGATTGACGTTCACCGTTCCGTCCGTCTTGCGCACCGCCAGCACCTTCGCCGCGTCGGGCGCCAGCAGGCCGGCCCCCTCGAGCGTGTTGCCGCTGGCTTTGCTCGCCGGCGTCACGACCATCTCTTCGACGCCGATCCCGGCCTCGCCGTGATGGAGCGTGTCGAGTAGGTCGACCATCGCCGGCCGGATGGCGAGCTCGGCCATGCGGTGGCCGGCCATCACGTAAGGCGAGATGGTGCGCGTCGCGCCGGCCAGCTCGAGGCGCCGTATCGAGTCCGGCCGGCCGGCCCGGGCGACGATGTACAGCTTGGGGTTGAAGGCGCGCGCTGCGAGCACGATGTAAACCGCGCGCTCGTCTGAGTCGACCGCCGAGACAAGTCCACGCGCGCGCTCGATCCCGGCTTGCAGCAGCACGTCTTCCTTGGACGCGTCGCCTTCGATGTGAAGCCTGCCTTCGGCGCGAATTCTCTCGAGCGCCTCGTCGGTCTGGTCGATCACCACGTAAGGGACTTTGTGGTCCTCGAACTCGGCCACGATCTGCGTGCCGATGCGGCCGTAGCCACAGATGATGAAGTGGTCGCGAAGATGATTGAGATCTCTCTGCAACTGTCGTTCTCTCCCGTACCTGCCGAATGCATTGTCCGCCAGCGTCTCCGCGAAAACACCAAAGCCGTAGAGCATCGTGGCCACGCCGACGACGATCAGACCGGACGTGAAGAGCCGTCCGGCCGCACCCTGCGGATGCACCTCGGTGTAGCCGACGGTGCTGATCGTGATGATCACCATGTAAAACGAGTCGAGCAGGTCCCAGCCGTTGATCAACCTGTAACCGGTGATCCCGACGACGACCACGATGCCGAGCAATACAGCTGCGAGACGAAAACGGCGGAGCGGGTGCTCCAGTTTCATAGGTCGAGCAGTCAGCCGCCCCCGCCCGGACCCTCTAGACCTGGCTTGGTCATCTTGCCGAGGTCGAGCACCTTGTTCAGCTCCTTTTCGCTGACGCCTCGCGCGCGGGCCAGCTGGCGAATCGAGCGCCCGGTCCGCATCGACTCCTTGGCCAGCTTCGCCGCTTCGTCGTACCCGATTACCGGGTTGAGCGCAGTGGCGAGCATCGGACTTCGCTCCACCAGCTCGGGTCCACGGTCGGTCGCCTGCAGGCCTTCGACGCAGCGTTCGGAGAAATTGCTCGTCGCCGCGGCGAGCAGTGTGATCGACTCGAGAATGGCCTGCGCCGCGACCGGCATCATCACATTGAGCTCGAACAGGCTGCCCGCCTGGCCGGACACCACGACTGTGGTGTCGTTGCCGTAGACGCGCGCGATCACCATCAGCAGCGACTCGATGATCACCGGGTTGACCTTGCCCGGCATGATGCTCGAGCCCGGCTGCGTTTCGGGCAGCCGCAGCTCTCCGAGACCTGCGATCGGACCCGTCCCCATGAGCCGTATGTCGGAGCCGATCTTCCACAGGCTCGTCCCGATCGTCCGCAGCGCGCCGTGCGCGGCGACCACTGCATCAATGGTGGCCTGCGCGTGGAAGTGATTGCTCGATTCCTTGACCGGCACCCCGCTTGCCTTCGCGAGACGGGCCGCCGCGATGCGCGCGTACTGAGGGTGCGTGTTGATGCCGGTGCCTACCGCGGTGCCGCCGAGTGGCACTCGCGCCAGCTCGTCGACCGCGCCGCCCGCGCGGCGGACCGACTCCTCGACCTGGCCCGCGTAGCCCTTGAACTCCTGGCCGAGGCGTATCGGCGTGGCGTCCTGGAGATGTGTGCGGCCGGTCTTGACGACTGGCCAGAACTCCTTGCTTTTCCCTTCGAGTGCGCGCTGCAGACGTTCCAGCGCCGGGATGAGCTCGTCCTGGATCGCCATCGCGGCAGCGAGCTGGATCGCGGTCGGGATGACGTCGTTCGACGACTGGCCGAGGTTGACGTGGTCGTTGGGATGGACGAGCTTGGAGCCACGCTCCCCGCCGAGGATCTCAGTGGCTCGGTTGGCGATGACCTCGTTGGCATTCGTGTTGGTCGACGTGCCCGAACCGGTTTGGTAGACGTCGATCGGAAACTGGTCGTCGAGCTTTCCATCGATCACTTCCTGGGCCGCCGCCGCCACCGCGCGGGCGCGCCTGCGTGGCAGGAGCCCCAGCTCCCGGTTCGTCTGCGCGGCCGCGCGCTTGACCATCCCGAGGGCGCGGATGAAGCGGCGTGGCAGCGGTTGGCCGGAGATGGGGAAGTTGATGACCGCACGCTGGGTCGATGCTCCGTAGTAGGCGTCGGCCGGGACCTGCATCTCGCCCATCGAGTCGCGCTCGATACGAGTGCGTTTCGCCACGCCGTGATTCTAGAGTTCCAAATGAATGCGTCTCGCCGCGCTGGACATCGGGTCGAACACGGTCCACGTCCTGGTCGCCGACGTCGTGAGGGGCCGGCTCGAGGAGGTGGCCCACTACGTCGAGATGCCGGAGCTAGGTCCCCAGGTCGCCCGCAGCGGGGCCATCGGCAGTCGCGCGGGCATCGCCCTCCGAGCGGTGCGGAAGGTCTGCGGGCAGGCCCTCTCGCACGGCTATGACCAGCTCATCGCCTGCGCCACCCAGGCGGTGCGTCAGGCCTCGGACGGAGCTGCCTTCGTCCGCCAGGCGAGCGCGGCGATCGGCGTGCCCATCCGGACCATTTCCTCGAAGCGCGAGGCCGAGCTCAGCTTTCTCGGCGCGGCGAGCCGCCACGCCATCCGCCACGAGTGGGCGCTGGTCGACCTCGGCGGCGCCTCGACCGAGGTCGTCATCGCGAGAGGCGAGAAGATGCTGAGCTCGGCCGCCCTCGCGATCGGCTCCGGGGTGCTTGCCGCGACGTACCTGTCAGATCCACCCAAACCCCAGGAGCGGGCCCGCCTTCGCAGGGCAGCCCTGCGTGAGCTGGCCCGGGCCCCGGACGGAGACGTGGAGAGGCTCGTAGCCACCGGCGGCACGGCTTCCAACCTGCCCGGGGTGCTCGCCCAGCGCAACCCCCCCGCCGTCCTGACGACCGCCGACCTGCTGACGTGCGAGGCCCGCCTCGACGGTCATCGGGCAAGCCACCTGGCGACCCGGTACACCATGCCGGCGAACCGGATCAAGGCTCTCCGGGCGGGCGTGGAGGCCCTGCTCCTCCTGCTCGATTGGTACGGCCTAGCGCTGCTCCACGTCAGCCACGAGGGGCTGCGCCACGGGATGCTTCTGGCCTACCTGAAACGTGGAGAGAACTGGTGGCGCGATGGGTAGAGTGAATTCATGGAACTTGTGAACCGCCGCGGCGGCGCCGCTCTCAAGACGGCGCTGGCGCTGACCTGCTTCATCCTGCTCGTCGAGTTCGCCGGGGGGCTCATCTCGCACTCCCTGGCGCTGCTGTCGGACGCCGGCCACGTCCTGACGGACGTCTTCGCCCTCGGTCTGGCCTGGTTCGCGGTCGAACAGTCGAAACGCCCCGCCGACCATCGCCGCAGCTACGGCTACCACCGGGTGAGCATCCTGGCCGCCCTGGTCAACTCGGTGACTTTGATCGTGATCGTGATTGCGATCGCTTACGAGGCTGTGCGCCGGCTGGCCAACCCTGAGCCCGTGCAGGGATGGGTGGTCATCGTCACGGCGCTGATGGGGATTGCCGTGAACTTGTACGTCATCTTCGGACTGCGCGGAGAGACCAGGAGCCTCAACATGCGCGCGGCCTTTCTGCACGTCGCCGGCGATATTGGCGCCTCCGTCGGAGTCGTCCTGGCGGGCGTCGTGATCCTGCTGACGGGCTGGCTCTACATCGACCCGATCCTCTCGCTCAGCATCGCGGCCTTGATCGCCTTCGGAGCCTGGAGGATCGTGCGGGAGACGGTCAATCTACTCCTGGAAGGGACGCCGCCCGACATCGACCTGTCCGCGGTGACCGACGAGATCACGCATACGTCCGAGGTCGTGAGCCTCCATGACCTGCACGTGTGGGCGCTGTCCGCCGAGGACACCGCCCTCAGCGTGCACGTCGTCGTAGGTGACTGTCCCCTCGGCGACGCCGAGCATCTGGTGCGCGACCTCGAGCAACGCCTATGCGGGCGCTTTGCGATCGGGCACACCACGATCCAGGTCGAGAGCTGCCACCCATGCGGTGAGATCCATCACGGCGCCGGCGAGCACAACCACCCACACGAGCACCTGACCTTTACGTCTGGGGAACCAGCGCCTCCTCGCGCTGCAGGATCCTCCGCGCCACTGCGATAGCCGAGGCGTAGGTCGAGTCCATCCCGCGATAGCTGAGCCCGCGCGCACCGAGCGTGCGCGCCTGGGTGTATGGGGTATCTGACGCGTAGTGGACGATGCCGAGGTCGAAGTGGGCCTGCGCCATGTTGACGCTCTCGTTGACGGGGTAACGATCGGGCTGGCCGATCTCGTAGCACGCGTCGAGATAGGGCCCCGCCTCCATCTCGACCACCGTGTAGCGGCCCTGGTAGTAGAAGTCGAGGTAGTCGCGGTTCTGCAGGAACGTCCCGCGCACCGTCACCGCACGCTGGTTGTCGAGGGCTGATCCGTAGACGAGGTTGGGCTGCACGTCGCTCGCGGTGAAACAGTTGTCGAGCCAGTACGTGTTGCCCGAGTGCTCGTTGTAGACGGCATTTGGGATCATCACGTCCCCGACGTCGGCGTTGAGGGTCGCCGCCTTGCCGAGCACGTACACGCCGGCGACCCATGCTGCCTGCTCTGCGACCTGACGCAGGATGTGATACGCGGCTTCGCCGAGTGGGTAGTCGACGTTGAGGATGCAGGCGTCAGACTCGCGCAGCTTTCTCTCATCGACGGCGCCGACACGCGGGTCGATCGCCGAGGCATCCAGCTTGGACAGCATGAAGACCTGGGCTGCCGAGTCGACGCCGGTGCCGACGGCTGGAATGTGGCGCACGCCATTCGCCGCCTCGAGCTCCGCGCGCCACTTGCGCAGGCGCTCACGCTCGGGATGCACGTCGAAGACCTGGCGGGCTCCGTAGTAAAGCCAGTTCTGGCGCGACGCCCGGCTGTGGCCGGCCTCGAGCTTGCGCCGTTCGGAATCGAGGTCTCGGTCCGACCTGCCGATCCAGTCGACGATCTCGTTCTCGATCCGGCGCGCCACGCCGGTCAGCACGTTGACGAGGCTGTGCGCGTTGGAGGAGACGAAGTAGATCGGTGCATCGCGTGCGCCCAGGTCCTCCATCGCTGCCGCGATCGGCAGCCACCATCGGCTCGCGTTGCGGGCAAATCCGAGGTGACTGCCGCCGATTAGGCGGAGGACGATGCGGCACTCTTCGCGCTTGATGGCGGCGAGGTTGGCTTCGAAGGCGTCGCCCCACGCGTCGTGCAGCCGTCGCCAGTCGTCCTGTGTGGCGCCTGCGGCGTGCCTGGCCTCGTCTTCCGAAAGGTCGACCTCATCCAGCAGGCGGTGCAGCTTGTTCCACTCGATCTGAAACGCGACGAGGGTGGGCACGAGGTCGTCGATGTCAGACGCGGACGCAATCAACACCGCGAGAGTGTTCTTGCCGTCGTGGTACCAACGCCGGCGGCGGGCGGGGGCCTTGACCCCCTCCCAGCCCATGATGTCCGCGCCGAGGACCGCTTTGAAACCCTGCGGGCTCTGGCCCATGATCACGCGCCGGCAATGGCTGATCGCTGCCGGCAGGCGCCGCACGGCGTAGAGCAGCGCCCCCATGTCGGTCTGCGGCTCCGCGGCCTGCGGATGCAGCACCGAGCCCATGAGGAGGTGAGCCTGGACAAGCGACTCGACCTTGATGTCGCCCGAGCTCTGCAGCATCGTCGTGTACGTGCGGACGTACAGCTCGACCGCGTGCTTGCCGCTCCAGCCCGAGCTTGGCGACCCTGGGGGCGCTTCCATGGGCCGAATATAGCCCGCCGACTTACAAAACCATGAGGATGGTGGAGCCCCACCTGTGCGTAATTGAATCCATGACAACCCTCTTGAAAGCCCGACCCCTTCGGATCGCCGGTCTTGCCCTGGGCGCGGTCGCCGTGGCCGGCGCCGCCATAGTGATCACCGCCTCGGCCTCCGGCATGAGCTTCAACCTGCGGCCCTCCGGGTCGGCACAGCAGGGTGACGCTGCGGTGACCGCGGCCGGCGCTTCATCCACCGCGTGCACTGATTTCATGAAGCACTTCGCCGTCGAGATCGGCAAGACCCAGGCCCAGATCAATGCCGCGTTTCAGAAATCCATCGCCGACACCCTGGCCGACGAGGTGAAGAGCGGACAGATCACGCAGGCCCAGGCGGACGCGATCAAGAAGAAGCTTGCCAACCGGACCTCGTGCCCGTTGCCCGCGGCCGGGCACGGTGGTTCGACCGCCAAGCCCGCAATCGCCGCGTACATGCAGCAGTACCTCACGGCGGCCGCTGCGGCGCTCGGGATCACGCAGACGCAGCTCACGGCGGATCTCAAGGCCGGCCAGTCGTTGTCCCAGGTGGCGGCCGCCCAACACGTGTCCGAGGCCGACTTCCGAACCAAGGTGATCGCCAACCTGAAGCCTTTGCTCGATCAGGCCGTGACCAACAAGACGATCACCGCTCCGCAGGAGCAAGAGCTGCTGAACCGATTGCAGACCGGGCCGCTACCTCTGTGGAATGCGCCAACCAATAGGGTGAAGCCGACGCCGGCAGCGACGCCGAAAGCGGCGGCCTAATTAAGCTCGTCCGGCGGCGGGGTTCCGCCGAGGCGGCGCATCAGCTCCTCGAGGAGCTGGCGGGTCTCCGGGTCGGCCATCAGCCGCTCCTGCATCTGTTCGGCCGAGCGGCGGATCTCGGGGTCGGACATCAGGCGCTCCGACATTGCCTGAAAACGGGAGGCCATGTCGCTCATCGCCGCCTCCTGCGCGACCTGGATCAGGATCGGTTGGCTCGCCGCCGCGGCCACCGCCTCAGCCTGAGCGCGGACCATCTCGATGCCCTTGCAGCCCAGGCACTCGCCCTTGAGCCCACAGTGACAGAGCTGGGGACGCAAGCGATCGAGCGCCGCGTGAAGCTCGGAGAGGTCGATCGGTCCCGCCACGCCAGCAAATCTACGAGGGTTTCGACTTCCCCGCGTACATGGCCTCAATCTGGTCGTGATAGTGCTCCGCCACCGGCTTGCGCTTGACGTCCATTTTCAACGAAAGCTCGCCCGCCTCCTCGGTGAAGTCGTGCAGAAGCAAAGTGAAGTACTTGACGGTCTCCCAGTGTCCGAGCTCCGTGTTGACCTGGTCGACCGTGGCCTGGATCGACGACTTGAGCGCAGCTTCGTCGAGCCCCTGCTTGCGAGCGGCATCCCAGTCGGGCACCACCAGCGCGGTGATGTAGGGCTTGCCCTCGCCGACCACGATTGCGCGCAGCACCAGCGGATTGCGCTGCATGGCATGCTCGATAGGCATTGGCGCAATGTACTTGCCGCCGGCGGTCTTGAACAGCGACTTCTTTCGGTCGGTGATCTTCAGAAAGCCGTCGCTGTCGAACTCGCCGATGTCGCCGCTGTAGATCCAGCCGTCCTTCAGCATCTCCGCCGTCTCCGCCGGTTTGGTGTGGTAACCGAGCATGTTGCCAGGACCCTTGACCAGGATCTCACCATCCTCCGCGATCTTGATCTCGACGCCTGGAAACGGCTTTCCGACCGTCAGGAACCTGTGCTCGTAAAGAGTGTTGGAACACACGCCCGACGACGTTTCGGTCATGCCCCACCCGTTGAGGATGGGCACGCCGATCGACCAGAAGAACTCCTCGATCTCGCGCGCCAGTCCAGCGCCTCCGCTGATGTAGAAACGGAGGCGTCCACCGGTGAGGCGCTTGCGCAGCGACGCCAGGACCAGCCGGTCGGCCAGCCGGTGCTGGGCAAGAAGTAGCGGTCCAGGTTTGGCGGCGTGGGATCGACGCGTCCCGGTGCGGATCGCCCAGTCGAACAGTGTGCGCTGCACCCGGCTCGTCGCCCGCACGCGGGCCATGACCGCCGCATACATTTTTTCGTACACGCGCGGGACGCTGCACATGATGGTCGGCTGCACCTCGGCCAACTCTTCGACCAGGTGGTCGGCGCCACGTGAGATCCACGTTTCCGCTCCGTAGACGATGCCGATGAAGATCTCATTGATCCGGCCGAAAACGTGGGCGTACGGAAGGTACGACAGGGACACGTCCTGGTCGGTGACCGGGTGGACCTTGACCGCCGCTCGGCTGACATCGACGAGGTTGCGGTGGGCAAGCTCGACGCCCTTCGGAACCCCGGTCGTGCCCGACGTATAGACGATCGTGCACAGATCGTCGGGCCGAAGCCTGGCCAGGCGTGCGCCGACCTCACTGAGCTGCGTCGGGCCTGCTCCAATCCAGGCTGGAATGTCACTCTCGATCAGCGCGATCTGCTTCAGCGACCCGCCGATCTTCAGCTTTGCCGCGAGTTCGAGGTCCGACGCAATGGCGAACGTAGCGTCACAATCCGCTGCGATCGTCTGCGTTGTCTCCGCGGTGAGGTTGGTGTAAATCGGGACAGTGACCGCCCCAACCGCCTGAATCGCAAAGTCGCAGTAGAGCCACTCGTAGCGGTTCTCGGACAGCAGGACGACGCAGTCGCCAGGTTTCACCCCCGCGCTCACCAGCGCCGATGCGATCGACAGCACCTGGCGGATGGACTCGTTCCAGGACTTGACCTGCCAGCTCTCGCCTTGACGATGGTGCAGAAGCGCGCGCCCGCCGTACTTCGCCGCCTGGCGGAAGAGCACGCCCATGGTCGTACGGTCGGCGACAGCCTCGGGATCGATTTCTTGCACTGCTGCCGGCGTGGTCCTTAGCGAGGACGTGGTGTTACTTGACCGCCTTCACCGTGAGAGTGAGGGTCCCCGCGGGCACGCCGACCGTGACCTTGTCGCCCTTCTTCTTTCCCACCAGTGCACGCCCGACGGGCGAGTCGACAGAGATTCGGCCGGCCGACGGATCGCTCTCGACCGCACCGACGAGGTGATAGGTCTCGGTCGCGCCTTCGTTGTCGACCACCTCGATCGTCGAACCTGGACCGATCACGCTCGAGTGCGTGTCCCTGATGATCTGGGCGCGGCCGATCATCTCCTGGAGCTCGTAGATTCGGGCGTCGAGTAGACCGACCTCCTCTTTCGCCTGCTCGTACTCGGGGTTGTCCTCGATGTCGCCAGGCTGAAACGCTTCCTTCAAGCGCTCGCCGGCCTCGGCCCGCCGCCGCAGCGCGACATCGAGGTCGCGCTTGAGCTTCTCGAGCCCCTCGGGTGTCAGCAAAACAGGTTCGGTTAGATCCATACCCAAGCCTTGACTGAATAATAGCCCGGCGTATGGACCCCTCCGATCTCAGGGCCGAGCTCGCCGAACGGCTGGCGAATAGTACGCCGATCGACGCCCAGACGTTCAACGCGGCCTGCTTCATGCTGACCCGCGCGCTCGAGGATCTGGAGTTCAGCTCGCCGGAGGCGGCGCCCCTGGTGAGGC